>Ga0307942_1004405_pt1 | contig 11219 bp, 11 predicted proteins | sample OrgLakmetagen175_FD_201846 | JGI IMG/M metagenome (GOLD analysis project Ga0307942, IMG submission 201846) | Saline water microbial communities from Organic Lake, Antarctica - #175 | ecosystem: Environmental > Aquatic > Non-marine Saline and Alkaline > Saline | place: Antarctica: Organic Lake...
CGTACATGACGGTTTGGACCGTAATCCCGGTTTTACCGTAATTTCTACGGTATGACCGTAGTACGGCGTACACCGTACCGTAATACGGTGCAAAATTCTCAATTACGGCGTAAAGTCACAACACTGGGTGTGAAGCTATCAACGCTAGGAGCTTACGCCCCCCGAGGGGGGCTTTGCCAAAAACATGTGGAAATTTCGGGCAGATGTTTTGTGTCACGAAAGAAATCAAATTTTGTAGAAAATAAAGAGGCCCAGGAGGTGCTTTCAACTCCCTCTGGAATCATTTCGTGATTATAAGTGTTGCGGATATAAAGTGATATAAAGTGGTGAATGTCAACCTTTGCACTATCGTGCCTTTACTTATTTCTAATTGCATTTTTTTTGTGTCAAGGGAACCAGCTGTTGAACCTTAAAAGCACTTGGACGTATTTAAGCAAAGACTTGGATTTCAAACACCTGCAGAAAGCCTATATGACAGCTTGATGCCTCGCATTTTCCTATTTGCATATCGTACCTTTTTGATAACACCCCGCATAAATATCGTTTATTGTCCTGCGGGATGCCTGCAGTAAGCTTTAATATATATCTTTTTTGGCCCTGCGGGGTTGTGCAGGATCGGTGTAAACAAAGTTTTTTGGGGTCGCTGCAAGTCATGAGCGACCCTCCCACCCCACCCCTCGCCCCAGCGGCCCCAGCAGCACCAGCAGCTGACAACCGACCGAGCTAAGTTACAGCAAGAAATTGGCTGCAGAACAGGCTGAGGGGTAGGCGGAGGAGGCAGCGATGTAGAGGCCTCCTGGCAGGCCAAAGAATGACTCCAGTCTCACAGGTCAATTAGGATGTGGGGACAAAGAAAGGGCACAGGGGCGCAGCTTAGCAGGGGCACTAGCAATTGGGACAAGGCAAAGCAGCGTGAGGCAGCAGAGCAGGCAGGACGCTTGTTCCCTGCGCTTGCCCTTGAGCAACGTGGCAGCTGTTATGCACAGAGGCATTGGCACTCATGAGGGGGAGGCTGTGTGGCAAGGAAAAGATGTAGAGGAGGGCTGAAGAGGACCAAGCTGCAACGCTTGCGCATGCAGAGCAGGTCAGAGCAGCCCAGCTGCTGACAGAGGAACAGATGGGCAGCTGGTGCGGCCAACAAGGTCACGCACCAAGGCTGCCTGAACCCAAGCAGCACCATCAGCATGCGCGAGCAGCATCCGCAGCAGCAGCAGCGGAGGAGAGCAAGGACGACCGCAGCAACAGCAGTGACAGTGGCTAGAGGAAGCAGATTTGGGGGGGGGCGTCAAGTAGTAGAACAGAGAACATTCTCACATGCATGCACAGCATGTTGAACTTCCTTTGCCCTTTTGATGTGTTCTCTTTCATTTAAACTGTTTGTAAAGCTTACTGGTGCTAAACAGGGCTAAAAGCCCTGCGGGGTTGAGCGGGAGGGCAAAAACATATATTGGGGGGGTGCGGGAAGGTGCGGGATTCTACTAAATATCTCTGAAATTTGGGTGCGGGATGAGTGCGAAAGGTACGGTATTTGATGCAACTCTGACAGCGGGACGCTCCACTCCCCTAGCACACTAACAATTCACAGTAGTGAAAGAATGAAAAGGGTTGGCCACACTTGTTTGACACAGAGAGGGAACACTGGGTTGAGAGTCTAAAACTGTACCCTTTTTTGCATTCAAAGAGCCTTTACTCACACGCCACTTCATCGAATTGGAACCAACTGTATTAACCAAGCTACTAGAGCATCTATCGTCACAAGTTGCTCTGTGTATTAAATGGAGCAAACACACCAATCACTAGTTGTATGTTTTCCATGGGAAAAAGCATGCAAGTTAGCACATTTCGCCACACACTTGGTCGCTTCACTCCAAATGTTTCTGGAAATGATACTTGCTTATTGCAAGGACATAGATAGCATTGAATTGTGTTGCTCTGGGTGGTAAGTTACAAAGATATGGCAGCAGAAAGTAGGGTTCACGCTGAAGAGATGTGTTCTCTTGAGCTTTGAACCCTTAGAGCTCTGGAAACTGCATACGGTAGCAATTACAGATTTTAACTGAATACGGTAGCAAGTATGAACTAAATTTTCAAGTATGAAAGGCATGCCCTTGTGAATCATAAACGTTTGAGAAGCATGCCCATATTGATCATACCGTCATTACCTAATTTCAGTTCAAGAAGTCTTGTATATACACTGCACAACACACAACAACAGAGACAACTGAACAAGCCTCAGGAGGCTTCTCAGATGGGGTACAAACAAGCAGAATGTTTCATTCACCACCCCTTATTATAACTATAAAAAGGCGGCGTTGGCCGGCAAAGCAAGGGTTCCTTTGAATTACCTCACCAAGGGTAAGTAGAACACTGCCTGGGACGAACAGGGTGGACAGAACAGAGCTTGTCCTTTAAGAAGATGCAGTCCATCGTCTCATTTTCTGAGTGGACAGGAGGGTGGTGAGCACTTTAATGTAAGAGCTTCCTGTTGCCGTGTAGAATAAGAGCAGGAAGGACGCAGAATTGCTGCTGCTCCCTCAAAACAGCAGGCGTACATGCAAAAAGCACAACTAGAGAAAGCTACGAAATGCACCCCTGCACTTCCTCTTACTTTGAGCCTTAAGAAGCCGCCAGCCGTCGTATCTGTGGTAGCTTTTGGTATACATCTGGTAAAACTTGTGGACCGGCATGTTCAGGTAACTTGCAAAGCGCTCACTGCAACAGGCAAAAAGTGAAGTCGTCGTTGCCTACAGGTGGAGCAGACCCCACCGGGGCTCGGTACCCTATTTGAGCAAAAAGCTATCAATGGTCTTAAATTAGTGTATCGCAGGTCATTCCAACAATCCCACCTTTCTTGCTCGCTGACCCAGACCTGTGTACAAACATGTGTTGCGTGCATGTGTGTGTGTGCGTGTGTGTGCGTGTGTGTTTATGTGTGTGTATTTACAGTAGAGTTACTCACCTCTCCACTGCCTGTACAGCACTTTCCACACTCAGTGCCTGCACGTAGAAGTTATATCGGTGCTCAAATCTTGATGTGGTCACGCTTGTATTTGTGCCTGCCACAACATTGCTGCTGGGCCTGCACACCCTACACGACTTACACAAAAAGCTCTTGCCCTTCAAAGCTCGAGTGAACAGGTCCGTCTCAAAAGGATCGACTGTGGCAAAGGAAGATGGGGATGATGAGCAGCTTGGACACATATTGTTGCATTGCGCAGATGTGAATGCGCACGTGTCAACTCACGAGTTACAGGTCTGTACTGACATGTGCTGCGGTGAATACATGGTGTGTGTACGTGTGTTTTGTTTGTATGCGTGTATATATGTTTTGTGCTGTGTGTGTGTGTGTGTGTGCGTGTGTGTGTGTGTGTGTGTGCGCGTGTGCGTGTGTGTGTGTGTATGTGTGTGTGTAGGTGTGTAGGTGCGTGTGCGTGTGTGTGTGTGTGTGCACGCGTGCATGTGCGTGTATATGTGTGCATGTGTGCGTGTGTGATATGTGTATATGTGTGTGTTTGCGTGTGTGTGTGTTTGCATGTGTGTGTGTGTATGTGTGTGTGTGTGTGTGTGTGTGTGTGTGCATGTGCGTGCGTGCATGCGTGCTTGTGTGTGTGTGTGTTGTGTGTGTGTGTGTGTGTGTGTGCGTGTGCGTGTGTGTGTGTGTGTGTGTGTGTGTGTATGTGCGTGCCCTTGAGTGAAGTGCCAAGAACTTGCCCGCGGCAGGGTCTTGTTGGTCCAGGGTTTTGTTGAAAGCTCCAGAAAGTGTTGGGTGTGGAACGCGTCTGTGTGTTCTGATGTTTCCACTTGGCACAGGATTGCTTGGCACAGGAATGCTTGAAACTCTGCTCGCACTGAGTGCCATTTTAAAATTAATTTAAAAGATCGATTAAAATGCAGTTTGCAGACACCCAAATTCTGGGGTATCAGAGTAGCACCGGCGTCCAGGGGGAGAAGCATGATCCCTCCAAAGGGCTGTACTGCAGCACCACCTCTGAGCCCCTCCAGGATAGGCAGGGTCTCGTTGAGCACCTGCAGAGCGACCTCCATAAGTATAACCTGAAGCGGAAGATTGCTGGCCTCCCTCCCGTCACCCGAGAGTGGTTCCAGGCGCGCAAGGCGCAGCTGGCCTCCGCCCAAGCCCAGGGCGCCCAGTCCGCCGTGCCGCAGGGCTGTGTACGCATCTGGGCCTGCCCCCTGACAAAGAAAGTGTTCAAGACGGAGCACACCTTCCAGGCACACACCCGGTCCCGCAAATTCCAGGACCTCCTCAAGAAGGCAGGGATGGAGCAGCCCCCAGCCCCCATCATCTCTGACAAGCCAGTTGCAGACATGCAGCCGCAGCAAGGTAGGGGTCTGACAAGGGGGAAGGCTTGCCAGGAAGTCTTGGCGGGCTGCAGGCACAAAGGACAGGCGGCGGCAGGACGCGTTGCGTGCTAACACAATTCGTCCTTTGTTACCACGCACGCATTGCAGGAGGCCAGCATCAACAAGGCGCAGCACCTGGCTACAAAGTAGTCATGCCCTCAGGAGGCCTCCCGCTCAGGAAAGATGTGAGTGCAATTTAAATGCGCTCTAGGCCTGCTGCTTCTGCACAAGCACCTACCTGCTTGCCTCTCTGAAAAGACGAGCATTATTTTTGCATATGCACGCGGTAATTACACAACCACAACACGCATATGAGCATGCATGCACACAAGCACGCACAGGTCGCGTGCATGTTTGCACACACACACACACACACACACACACACACACACACACACACACACGCACGCACGCACGCACGCACACACACACACACACACACACACACACACACACACACACACACACACACGCCCGCACGCACGCTCGCACACACACACACACACACACACACACACACACACACACACACACACACACACACACTTGGGCACGTTGTGCACCCAGGACGCAACCTCTTCCAGCCTGCAGACGGATGCCATGGATGAGGATGGCGATGAGGCAGCGTCCGGATGGGAAACGGCTTCTGACAACGAGGATGACGATGTGGTGGGCCCTCTGCCGCACGGTCAGCCTGCGTCTCAAGTCGGGGCTGAGGACTGGGAGGAGTGGGATGTAAAGCGCAGTTTGTTTGACAACCACATTAGCAAGTGCGTTGCGTGCCTCTATCTGGGTGTGGGGGGAAATTTGAGAGATGGGGAGTAATGATGAGAGTGGCCGTGCGAAGGCAGGCACTATGTTGGGATATTTGCTGGTTTTGAAGGAGGTGATTGTTCATGGATATTAATGCCAAACAATTGATAGGATCATCAATTACATGCACGTCTGTAAATATTTAAAACTCTTAAAAGGGGCAGATGCATTGGTTCTTAAAGGGGCACATTTTAACATGCCTGGTGTCGGTCTTAAGTTATGGTTAAAGAGGCCGCCTACAATGGGATGCATTGAATGCAGGCAAGTGCCTAATTCTTTTTGTTCCATGTCCATGTGTGCAGGTCCTTTGAGTCCAATCTAGAATACATGTGGCAGCATTTTGGCTTCTACTTGCCAGACGCGCAGTATCTGAAAGACCCCGAGGGCTTGGTGAAGTACTTGGTAAGTGGCACAGACAAATATTTGTTTACTGCACATGGGATTGCAGGCGAGCAGGTCTGTGTCTTAATCATGCAGTGGATCAGTCCCATGTCTGCCTTCCTCACTCCTGAAGCCTTTCATTGCTGGGCTCTTCAGTTTCAGTTGTCATGTCGCTCCCTCCCATCCATCCCAACGTGCAATTCTCTGCTACAGGCGCTTGTGAAAAAGGCATGCAACACCTTCCTTGTCGATGCACACTGACTGATGGGCCCGTGTACCTCCCACAATCCTGCAGGGTGCCAAGATTAGGTATGGCCGAGTGCCTTTGTATACGCGCGGGGACGACGCCAATGCCAAGCAGTTCCGCTCCCTACATGCAGTACAAGTGAGTGGCTGTGTGTCAGTTCCAGCTTTCTCTCTGTTACGTGTACCGTCCAGTAGCCATGTGAGTTTTGAAGATTCCCCAGGTAATAATCTCTAAAATGCAAGCTGTGCGATGGGGAAACACCTCACTGACTCAATGCAAGCCCAGGGGAGGCCTTTTCGTCCCTTTCCTGATGAAGCAAAGAATAACGCATAAGCAAAGGCAAGCACAACAACAAGCCTTAAGAAGCAAAAGCTAGAAGGGACGACATCCTTGGGGCGAGAATAAAGTATTTTGGGGGATGTTTTGAAACAGGCCTCAAAGCCTAGACGTTCAGAAAATCTGTTGTTTTGCAACGATGAGAGCTAAGTAACGATCCCTCTGTGATTTAATTAGCTTGCAACACACCTAATGGGATCAGAAATGGATAGCACACAATTATTAGCACTCTAAGCGGTATTGCTGTCTGGGCGAGATATTACTGTTCTGTTCTGCAGCCTGCTCTGCAGCCTGCAAAAGTGTAGATTTCCTTTTAATTTCTTGCGTGACTCAAAATACTCGTTTCTGCTTCTGGCTCCAGTATTATTCAGTATTGCCTAATCATCTCGTCCTTTTCTTACAAGGCTGGTAAAAAAGCCATAATGAAAGATGCACACAAGTTCCATTTTGCTAGCGGCTAACTTATACCATGCCTGTAAATAAAGCATGCAAGAACTTACATGTTCTCTACTCAGATCTGTTGTGATTTATACCCAACATCTCTTGCACGTTCAATAAACACAACTTGAGGCAGTGAGCACCTCTGATCCTCTGCTGTTATACACCCATGCCTTCCATTCAACGTAGCTTTCAGAGTATCAGAGGCGTCTGGAGCAAAACTTCCCTGCAGGAATGCATGCTACAAATTTCTCCTACAATCTGCTTGCAGCGGCACATGGTAGACTCTGGGCGTTGTAAGATGCCTTACGAAGACAATGAGGAAGAATACGCCGACTTTTACGAGTATGAGGACGAGGAGGAGAGCGGTAGCACAGCACAGGTGAGGCTGTATACACTAGCTGAAATCAAGGACTGTGCTGATTATCAATTTCGCTCCATTAGTTCAAGGCTAGTCATAAAAGCACTGTGCACGCAACGCTGGAAGCAATGCAAGGAGCAAGAAAGACCTGGTAACTGCGTACCAGGTTTGTTCCGTTCTTTTTTTGGGTTTGATAAAGCTCGTGAAAGTTATAGAATCCTCAAACTGTTCGGGCAGTTTGTTTATGTGCAATTTCGAAATTGGAGGATTTTGCTGGTTTCCGTGGTCATACCAGTCCAAAATATGCTTGAAATGTCTTGAGTATCTATAATATACCGTTCGTTCACGATCAGTTCGTGACCACACTTTCAAATAATTAATTAAATTTCCGATTTCAGTTCGTGAGGGAGTCTGGGGATTATATTTTGAGTTCGAGGGCACTTCGGGAGGGCCCTGTCGGGAATTGGTTTTTGAGTTCGAGAGCCCCCCTGTGAATGCCGCCTGTGAACTGCTGCTGCTGTTAGTTATGGCTGAAGCTGTGGCTGAGGCTGAAGCTGTGGCTGAGGCTTCAAGAACCCGGCCAGGGGGTTCACACTGGCGCGCTTGGAGCTCATTTCGATTTTCACCCTCAAAACCACTACAAATAATTAATTTATCACTTCGAAGTCAGTTCGGAGAGGCCTCCAAGAATTAATAAAAATTTTCGTTTTTTGGCCAAATAATTAATTAAATTTCCGAAGTGATCGTAAACAAACGGTATTAATACTAATCAGTACATAAAAAAGCAGAACGTTTGACAGCCTTTAAGGCTCTTTCTTGCATTTTGGACTACAATTTTTGACTACCGTACTGACATGTACTCATTCCGCACCCCTCAAAAAAAGAGGTTATTTTTACCCTGTCCGCACCAATCCGCACCCCTCTCAATATATAATTTCATAATTTCAATAGTTTTTGTCCAAGTGCACTGAGAAATACCAAACTGAGCCTGGTTCTGCTGAACTCTGTCATCCATTGTGCATTGTACATCAACTGGCATCGGTTTTGTCTTCTAGTCTTTCTTAACTCAATTATCATCACCATCATCTTCCCCATCCCTCTCCTCACTGCCCCCCTCCTCACTCCCCCCCTCCTCACTCCCCTCTGCGTCACTCCCCTCCTCCTCAATCCCCTCTGCGTCACTCCCCTCCTCCTCAATCCCCTCTGCGTCACTCCCCTCCTCCTCACTCCCCTCCTCGCTGTCCTCACTGCTGCTGTCCTTGCGCTGCCTTTTCAATGTCTTTTTTTTGGGGGGGTATGCTGCTGGTGCTGCTGCTGCTGCTGCTGCTGTCTGGGATCCCACTCATGACCCGTCAAAAACTCAAAAGTAATTATTTAAACTCAATCCGCACCAATCCGCACCCCCTCAACTATTTATATATTTCAGGGGGTGTGAGCTCGCTGCACCCCCCAAAAACAATATTTTTGCGGCGTGATATATTGTTAGTACGGTACCCAAATTTTCCAAATTTTAGATCTTTCCAAATATCAGATCTTCAAGTTTGACAATCTTGTATTAGCGCGCAAACGGCATTTTAGGGTTTGTTAAATGCGTGAAAGTTTGCAAACTCTAACTTTTGACTGAACCTCGAACTATTTGACTCTGCTGCTTGCACCAAAAAAGGATGAGTCCTTGCGCTGTTGTAAATAGATCAGATGTTATTAAGATTCCACAACAGCCTGGCAGTGAGGCGATGGAAATTTAGGTGTAGGCCTCTCTGTCCCAGTAGCATGCAACACAATACGCGTACCCTGGGTGAATTTTGTTTTTTAAACACACTCTCTCCTCCTTACAGGGTGGAGAGGCAACCAGCACTTCTAGGGAGGTCTTGGCTTCAGGGAGCAGGGAAGCATCGGAAGCTGCTCTGGTGTCCGGCGGCTACGAGCTGTACCTGCCCAGCAGTAGTGGTCAAGGCAGCGGGGGTACGTCAACAGCTACTCAACCACATGCGTGCAACGAGCGCTGCTGATGTCATGTAGTGTCTCGTCTGATCAGGGCCTACGGTGCCATACTCAACACTGCTTGTGTGAAAGATGACGGAGTGGTATTGCAGAGATTTAGAAATGTAGATGCTGTCGCTTCTCCTGGGCCAGAATGTTAAGCCATCAGGCACTGATTTGAACTGTTCTGGCGGTTCTGATTATTTTTATGTCACTTCGTTGTCTTAAAGTGAATGACTTGAGAACTGTCATCAGGGAACATGCTGAGCTGTAGTGATTAGGTTCCTGAACGAGGGGTCCAAGTAAAGAGGCTGTGGGCAATATTGATGATAGAAAGCGCCGGAAATAAGTGTTCATCATGATCAGAGCGCGCCTTGTGGTCAGGGCAAGTACAATAGGGGACTTTCCTTTTCGTGCAAAGGAGATGATACTGCTCGTCCTTTGTTGGGAATGCCTACAAAAGTCGGCAAGCCGCACCTTGTGCAGTCAGTTGCTTTGTCCTAACCAAGTTGTCTAAGCAGAGGTGAAAAAGCGCAGAATTCGTTGGTTGGACTAGGGAGCGGGCACCTATATACAGGCTGCAAAGGCCATTTAATCAAGTTGAAGAACAGAGACCTCCTAAAACATAAGTACAACACGATGCAGGCGCTACGCATTTGAGTTCACACGCAATTGTGCAGCATTTGCGTATGTTACCTTGTTTCAACCACCAGACGCACCTAAACTATCTGCTCGTTTGCTCACAAACTCACAAATTCGCACACAAAACAGGCATTTCTTCCTCATGTGCCCCCATCTTTTTTTTGCCCTTCAGGTGGCAAAATCATTGGCAGCCGTGACCTCGCACGCTACTACCGCCAGAATCACCGGCCCATTGATGATCGGAAGAGCGTTCAGATTGGATCCATGCTTGCAAAGTGAGTGAACGGTATTTTTACAGTCCGTGCTCTACAGTTGAGGGAACCATGCCTTGCAAGTTAGTCGACGGAACTATCTCGTGTAAGATTCTTTAAGTAAAGTTGTAACAATTAAGGAGTTATTACTTGTGGCAAAGTGTCATGATTCAATTCCTTGCCGCAAAGCACGGCCGTATCCAATGAATTTATGAGCAGGAAGGGGGAAAGTTCGCTTGCTGCTCCACTGCTTGCCGTTTCTTTGTAATGACCACGCGTGCACTGCACAGCTGTTCACCATTGTTGTTCCGTAAATGCACAGGTATCGCTCTTTGGGCATAGCTCTAAAGGATGAAGCACGCAGCATGGAAGTGAAGAAGGCCAAGAGCAAGAACATTAAGACCCTGAAGCACGAGGCCAGGCACACACAGCTGGTGTACATGCGCGGCAACATCAATAAAAATCTGCCCAGCTGTGTCCCATACTAATTTTGCTTTTTGGCAAAGAGATCGCAATGTCCTTTGGTTACTTTTCCAAACCAAGTCAAGCGTTTTGTCATCTTGTCTGTTGTTATGTTAAGGCTCCTCATTCCCTTGTAGTACTCTGGCCGCTCGAGGTGCAGTAGCTCTGAACAAGAGCGATAATGCTGGCCAATATATTTATGACACGGGAGCAGGTGGCTGTCATGTACATAGGCTTGGCTTGCAGGACTCTGTGTGTTGGTTTGGCTGTAAATTTAGATCGTCATGTTATCGTTTTTGCTGTTTTTCCCTCTTTTTCTGTACTTCTTCCTTTTTTTCTCCTTCTTTCTCGACTGCAACACCTTACCCTATGAAACAGAGGTTACAGGAGGGGTCTGAAACAAGCAAGGGGTTAGGGATTACAAGGATGGCCTACAGCCCGAGACTCTGGCTGATGGCAATTGGCTGGTGAAACAATATCAACCAGTATCAAAATTGAAACTAAGGTTAAGGTTACATCACTATATACAATGGTTACAATGGGGGGTGACCTTCAGCCAGGTTGTTTGGCTGATCGGCTGCTGACTGGTCTCGGCCAGCCACAAATAAATCCATAAGCTCAGAAAGAAAAAAAAAGTCTATTGTTTTGCTGAGGAAGGAAATCATGAACAAGTTGGTTGTTGACCTGTTGCAGCAAAAAGGGTTGGGCTGCTGAAAAGTCCTCAAAAAGAGGTGTAAACAGGATGGAAAAGTGTTTCCTCAGCTCACAAACTTGATGGTCTTGGCAAATTAAAAGAGCATGCACCTCGTTCTGAACATGTTCACCAGGACATTGGTCACATACGCAAGAACCATCTTCAAGCCACGCTGCTGCCTCAACTTTCAAAGTATGCGCACGCAAGCGGAATCTATTTATATTGCGCATAACATGTTTGGACAGATCAAGA
>Ga0307942_1004417_pt1:0-10000 | contig 11197 bp, 15 predicted proteins | sample OrgLakmetagen175_FD_201846 | JGI IMG/M metagenome (GOLD analysis project Ga0307942, IMG submission 201846) | Saline water microbial communities from Organic Lake, Antarctica - #175 | ecosystem: Environmental > Aquatic > Non-marine Saline and Alkaline > Saline | place: Antarctica: Organic...
CTCGGTTCAGGATTCGAGGACATGGGTTGAAGTGTGAAACTGGTTTATATGGCAGGAGTCCGGACAGGAGTGCACGTGTTTGCAATTTGTGTGAAAACGGAGATTATATCTAAGATGAGAAACACGCTACTTTTTCATGTATCGGTACCGAACATTTATGGCACCATTGCAGTCTCACCCGGTCCTGGTGGAAGGTACAGAAACATGAACACTACCTTTCAACGTAGCAATGAGCGAGCACCTGAGTACGAGCTACCCCCTATACATACTCTGGCTACCACCATTGAAAAAAACATTTCAAACATGAGCACGCAGTCCAGCCCAGGTTTTTTTTGACCCTTTCTCTGCTTCTTTTATCAAACACGCAGAAAAAACGGTTCGGGATGATCGTGGTAAGAGTCACATTGAAAACGTGTTGCTTCCCCTTCTTACTGACTTGTTCCATCTGCTTCTGTCAGACGGTGTCACCTCACATCTTTGGCACAGTTAAAATCGCGCCTCTACACAAGAAAGGTCCAATTACATCCCCACAGAATTATCGCTTGCTAGCAATCAATGGCTGTATCTACAGACTTTTTGCAAACGTGGTCAGGGATTTATTGATGGACTGGGCTCTTGCTGAACACCAAATGCCAGACTCACAATTTGGTTTCTGCCCCACAAGGAACACCAACTAACCCCTCTTTATTCTGCGATACATTCTCGCTACTGCGAAAAAGAAAAAAATGGTGTTCACTGCTTTTCTGGACCTCCTTGCTGCCTACGACAGTATTTCAAGAGATAGAGAAACTTTGGAGACACTTGCAAAAAATAAAGACTCCACAATATTTGAGAGATATCATCCGAACCATGTACACAGGATGCCTCTACCTTCTTATTGATGGCGACAAAACTTCCGGGGAGATTGCGCCCAACAAAGGCTTGAAACAGGGCTGCCCTCTGAGTCCCCTTCTGTATTCCCTTTATACCAATGACATTGACAGATTCTTGACCGTGCAGAGAGGTGCTGCCACTGCCTTGGATTCAGTTCAGGTCCCTCATTGTGATTATGCTGATGACATTGCTCTCACTTCAAACACAGCTGAATGTCTGCAGTTCCAGCTAAACAAGTTCCACAACTACACACGTTTCAAGGGGCTCAAGCTCAACACTGACAAAACAAAAATCATGGTCTTCTTCAGCAAAGATACTACTGCGATTCCCACCTTCACGTATGATGGCACACCTCTAGAACTTGTCACTCATTTCAAATACCTTGGATTCACTCTCACTCGTGATGGAAGTATGCACACAGCAGCTGAGAAGATGGCAGACAACTTGAGGCTTGCCATAGCTAAAGTTTACAGACGAACCGGTTCTAGCAAGGGTATCACACACAGAAAACATGCCATGTTGTGGCTTTTCCAGGTCTTCGCTTTGACAGCTGGCCTGTACGGATGTCAAGAATGGGCCACTTTTTCACTGACATATGATTCCGCAGTAACCACCCATGCACACGTCCTTCATCTTGGCTTCCTGAAAAAACTCCTGGGTATCAAGAAAGGTACTGATACTCATTGCGTGCTCCGCGAAACTACCCATGCCCATCTTTTTCTACTGGTTCAGATGCACCATAGATTCTGGAACAGTTTACTCTCTTCAAACAACCCTCTTCTTGAGAAAATTGTGCGGGCTGATTTACTTCTTGCAAACAGAAGTGATACATGGACTTACCAGGTTCTGCATGCGCTTCAAGATTTACCTACATCTCAACAGTTTTTGGATGCCATACGATCTCGTCAGACTATCAATCTAGGACAGTTTGAACTCACTCTACGTGAACATATCATTGGGCGGGGGCTGGAGAGATCTTGACATTTTGACACCACATGAAGCTCACCATTCCAGCAGAATTATGAGGACATATCACACACATTTCGGTGTACCTTTGGGGAATACTTCTGGATGGTGGGATGACAGACAAAGAAACCAAAAGCCCGTGTTGCCTCTCTACCTTCGCTTGGACATTCCCAGCAACCTCAGCCGCGCACTTTCTTGCCTTCGCCTTTCTGGCCACAACTTTCGGGTCCAAAGAATGCGTCATGACAGGAATAGAAGGCCTTATGAGCTCAGGATCTGTGACAGATGTGACTGACACACTATCCAGGATGAGGAACACATTTTGTTGGACTGTCCGCATGAACATCTAGTCAGACTTCGCACACAGCAACAGCTTATCTTCCCACCTCACTTTGAGGATGGCCCAGCTCGTTTGAGGAGCGACCTTTATGAACCAACCTGATATTTTTGGTGTTGCCTCTTTTGTAGCTAAGTGCCTAGCCCTGTTCCCTTGATTTTTCAAGCGTTTTTTGGTTTGGTTACAGGCTTTTTTCCAAGCTTCCGCTCAGATGCCCACCAGAGGCATATATAGCGATGTAACCTTACCTTACCTTACCTTACGGCACCAGTTCATCCATTTATTTGATAATATTTCTGAAGGTGATATCAAAGGTTTTGTTTTTCAACATAACTCAGAAGTTTACAAATTTATTAGTGCAGCTGTCGATCTTTTTGATTGATTTATTTGTTGGGACCTATAGGTTGAGCAGCCATGCCAGACTGGAGGCCTTTGTAACTCAAACTACACTTAAAACATAAACCCTCATTCATTTCCCAAAGTCAAGTCCCACGCAGGTCTTATAGGCAATGGATACGCTGACGCTCTTGCTAGAAAGTCAATCACAACCTACTCTGACGTTGCGGATACCTCCATCAAAACAGCTGGCCCTGAGGGGAATCCCTTCTACAACATCTACTGGCTTGCAAAAGACATGAAAAACACTGAATCATACCAAATCAACCAAACACAGCCCAGTCACCTACCTCAAGAAGGCTTTGATACTTATCCAATTACCATGACGCCTTACAAGAACACATGCACCCCCTCCACAAACTAGGAATTGCCGATAACGTAGCAAACTACCATACATACCACAAGGCCCTTGTCAAAAATGGCACTGCCAATGGAGCCGCTAATAACGCCTACCTAACAGCATCCTATGTCCTGTTAAAACTAAGTGCATCATTATGAAGTACAGAACAGGAACCCTGTACAACCAAAAGCATGCGGTATGGTTTAAACACTCAATAAGCCTAATTTGCCCCCTCTGTCCTCCACTAGAAAGTGCCCTGCGTATCCTTTTTGGATGCCAACACACGCAAATAAGAAAATATGATCGCTGAGATACACAACTTAGCATGCAGTATGATCTTCAAAGCCATCAGCAAGACAGGCTTCCTAGAATCCTGCTTTGTCTGCATGGATATAGGTAGCAGCAAACGGCTGGCTATGCAAAACCTTCAGATTGCCGATACAGCTGAAACTAGAATTACACCAAAGTGGCTCTTTCCACCCCGCTTCTCAGACAAAAATAAATTTACCTCCAGCCGTCTGGGTGCTGTATTGGTCTCCCATCTCCGTGAAAACAAAAAAGCAACTGACTAATAGTGGAGGGGGGTGGATACTTAAGAGTGGCAGGGGGCAAATGGGTGAGACGACCAGGAGCACCTCAGCAGCACCGCCAGCCATCAGCAGATCCACCTTCCCCAGACAGCACCGACCTGAAGATCTCAGCATACTTCAATGTGAATTCCACCTCATCGAGATCTAGTATTATGAGGACACTGGGCCTCGGAACCAGCTGAGCGCCGCGCAGGAACAGCACAAAGGCCTCTGCACCATCCTTCAAGGAGCCTCCGTTACCCTCCACACCATCCTTTTGGGAGTGCGTGGCAACATCTACAACAATCACACACTGGAGCTTTTTAAGAGGCTGGGTCTTGACTCTCAAAGAGTTAGCAAACTTGCTTCCAAGCTCCATGTACACTCTGTCAACTACGCAGCTACTAAACCTGTTCGTACCAGGTGTGCCTTTCCCGGTATCATTATCAACTCTTATCAGGAGCCAGTTTCAGGCCAAGAAGCCTGCAACCCTCTCGATCCCCAACGACACATCCATATTAAATACTTATATTGTTTTTTATGATGCACGGGCACAAACCTGAAATGAAACATATCCATGCATAAAAACCCAGTCCACATCAGGCATCCTGAATGGAGTCCCTAGCACTGCACAAAAGTCAGTCAGCCCCTTTTTTCAGGTTGGACAGCCAAGATGGACTAGGTAGCTTCAGAGGTTGAAAGTCCTATTCAAGTTAAGTGAGGCATACGGAAGAAGTTAATTTAGGACAAAAATGGTATAATGGTTTACATTGCCAAATTAATAGATCTTGCGTCATATCTCCACCCCTACCACTGGCACGAGGAGCGAAAATTTTTGCAGCTAGGAAACAAGATACTAATGTAAGCAAGCGCAGAACGAAGCAGCCTTGTCCTTCCAATCTTGTGTGTGTGTATGTGTGTGTGTGTGTGTAAGTGTGTGTATGAATATGGGCGCTTACCATGATCTGGAGGTAGGCATCTTCGTTCGGCTGCCACAAAACTGAGAACTTGCTGAGGTCGATTCGGCCATTTTCATCCGTGTACAGCACAAACTACAGGGAGTAAGAATGGAGTAAGACATGCTGTGCAATACTGTCATTGCTTAATGACCAAGCAACTGAAAATTTGAAATTGATCACGCTGGAAGCCATGTTGTGCTGACACTGCTAATAATTGCAACACAATTTTTCTTTGCTTCTGTCAGGTAGCCGTTTTGAGCATGAGGCAATGAAACAAAGACGCCTGACTAGGGTGCGGGGCGATCCCATCATATTATTAGTATATTACATCAGGCGGCTGTTTTTTTGGAAGGCACGTTTACTTTTTGGGGTGGACCCCCTGCCCCCCCACCCCCAACCCCCAACCCCCCTTCCGGTGCCCCCACCAGGACAAAAAGGGTACCAATTCGCTCCTTTTTCAAATAGGCATCCATCTGCATACATATCAAGACCTAAAACTGAAGTGTTGCAGAGTTGCGGGGCATAAACTGAGATACGGATGCCCATGCACACGTGACCTACCAGGCACCCATAACTGGCTTGCACAGTCCCACATTGCTTCCATTTCTTCGAAATTCCACTGACTATCTCATGCTGGCACAATCCTGTAAGTTTGGGGTAAATTGCCGCTTCATTAATTTGACTCACCCCCGCGGCCTGCACCCGAGCTCGTGTGCCTCTGACTTTTGGACATGTCCACAGACCCCCCTCTTAACCCAATTTGCTCAAAAAGGGTGCCAATCGACTGGGCTTGAGCTGCCGGTGGTACATTAAAAATTCGTGGGAGTGGCCCAGTAAAGTTTTGGAGGGGAGGTCCGAAAAACTCTGACCCCCCCCGGACCCCCCCCCCTCCGATTGGACCCATATAATACCAATTGATAGCTCTCGACGCCAGGATTCCGAATATATAAATTTTTTTCGATTTGACACGTGCCATCCAAAAGTTATGCTTTCTGCAACCTCCCTTTCTATAACATTAAATAATATTTTCAGGTTTTTTGAATGACGCTTAACGTGCTGCCAAATGGCGAGGAAGTCTAGTTAAAATTCTTCCTCACCCACATACGGGGATGGGTGTTGGTGTGTTGGGGGTGGGGGTGGGTGGATGTGAGTGTGAATGTGGGTACAGGTGTGGGTTTTGGTGTGGGTGTGGGTGTGAGTTTGGCTGTGGCTGTGGGTGGGTGTGTGGGTATTAGTGTGGGTGTGTGGGTGGATGTGTGGGGTGTGTGTGTGTGAGTGTGTGTGTGTATCTGTGCGTGTTGCGTGCACGTGTGTGTGTGTGTGTGTGTGTGTGGGTGGGTGGGTGGGGGGTGTAAATCTGTATGTGTGTATGTGGTGTAGGTGTGAAAAGAAGTATGTGAGTCTCTTCCTCACTTGACAACGTCCATACAACCAATCCTTGCAGGGTTTTCACCAATCGATTCCTTGGGTCCCAAAAAATACAGAATGCACGGTCTGGGTGCAAATTCTTGAATTCCTGGGAATATTATATAATAATAAGATATATCATATATCATATGATATCATATGATAAATGAAAATATCATATTATGCCTCGCACCCTATGCCTGACACATTACCTCAGCTGACTCCCATTGAGGCTTCCAAACAGCAGGGTCCTCATTGGTCTGGCCCAGTGCTTGGAATCGAGCAAATATGTTGAGGTGATGCAGATTAACTGGAATAATACCGGCAGGCACAGCCAAGAAAGCGGGGCGATCATCAGCACCAACAAAAGATACCCCATTATACCTACGAAGGAAGAAAGGAAAGACATTGGGCATATGGGCAGCTTTGAGCTTTTTGCACGAAAAAGCACGTGCTTCCTAAAACAGCTAGTCAGCAATACGAAGTCCTACAGGCTGTCACCCGACAACCAGGAGAACCAGGAGAAACATGTGTGCCACCATCCTACCTTCCGAGGATGCAGTTAGTTGGGTTGACGACGAAGGAAGCCCTTTCTGATGGCACATTTGGGTCCCCTGTTAGCTTCACTCCCTCCACGATTGTTGGCGTCGTGCCCTGTGAAAAGAAAACATCATAATTTAGAACAACAGTTGCTAGAAATACCTTGGGTACATCTACAACTACAAAAGTACGGGAGGAGTTTGTTTTGGTGTCCACACCGGGAGATGATGTGTGAGCGTGACGTCCAGACTGCAGAGTGCTTTCACAGGGTAAGACTTGAGACTGGGTCATTATGCAACTGCATTGTCAACTTTGTGCCAGGCTCTTTCACAGCAAACCACATTCAACTGTATCATACAGTGAATTTAGTGTTCTTACGTACTATAAGAGACGGACAGAACTGTTCCATCAGAAAGATGTTTATTTTAACTTACCTGTCAACTCACTTGTTCAAGGACTAATGATAGAGCACACAGAACATGAAGCAAACTTTAGCGAACGTCACTGTAAACTTACTATTGTACTTGCGGCAGAGCAATGGAAGCTGACAGAAGAACGGAGCAAGGCAATTCAAAGAAACATAACCACGAGCTCACACGTCACTTGAACTCAAACTTACCACTGGGAAATGTGTAACAGCTGCGTCAGAACCTTCATTCAGACGAACCTTCAGCTGCAAGACCTCAGCTCCGTGTGCACCATAGTGGCTAGTCCACAGTCCCTGTCACGATTTTAAAAGTGCTGTAATTACAGATAAATATTGTCGTATACCTGTATGCGCTTGTCCAAAAAATAGGATCTTTACCATCAAGTGCTGTCACCTCAGTCTCACACAGAAAACATATGAGAGGGGGGAAAAGGGAAGAATGCAAATTAAGACAGTCCATTACATGCAAACATTGTCCCTTGTGCTTATCAGGTATAAGAAGGACTACAGTTTTGGGGGAAGGGGGAAATCAAGAGCAGGGCCGCTGACTCTTCAATACGACTAGGTGTTCACCGCAAATGGGCGCCATATTCGTGGCGTCATAATTTTACCATGAAAAATGGTGTCATTCAATCCATGGTGATCACACTCACATTAAACTTGCATAGCAGAGCCTGTAAATCATCAGGCGCAGCAGCGGCAGCAGGAGGATTGATTTGGTGGTTGTAATCCAATACACGTCGAAAATTGAACGGCACCACCTGCAGTATAGGATTGGCGATTGGCATTTGGTCACATTCATACAAATATTGCTAACATACCAAAGCAAATTGCCTGCAGAGTTCGAAATTCCCTTTCGTTTGGCCTCCAGGACCACGTACAACCTTTTGGCCTTTGTGTAAGCCCTTCATGGAGTAGACCCGATATACATTTCATTTCCTTTCCCACCTTTCGAGTAGAACGCAGGCGGCTCCCACGATGTGCTGCCTGCTGATGAGGCGTCGAGTGATCCAAAATAATCTGCATGGTAAAGAGAAGAAACGTTAACAATGGGCTGGCCGACATAGTGCTGTCAAGATGCTACGACTCCTCTTAATTTAGTTCTGCAGGCTCTGAGCGAGGCTTGGATCAAATTGATGTTCAGGCCTCTAATTTGTGTGCAACACGTGAGAAATTGTAGGTATCCAACATGCCATTCCTTGAAAGGCTAGTAAAGCTTACCTTCACATTTATAATGCGTGTTTTCCTCTCACGTGCCATTAAATGCTTCATTGTGGGCGTCTGCTGCCGACAACAATTACTTACACGGCGGCTAGGCACCTGTCCATCCTACCTCGAGAGTCATAACGTGCCCGCCTTCAGAGAATTTCAACGCAGCAGAGAACTCCACGTCAATATCGCGGGTGTTGACCTGGCCAAGTTTTGAACGAGGAAGAGCCGTCGTCACACGCAGGGAGCTTGATAACTAAGAGGTCCTCAATCACGCCCAAAACATCCTACTTTCTCATCGGTATGAAATATGGCAAGCCAAAAAACGCGTGTTGATAACTTCTCGAGGAACAAGCCAACCCAAAGACATGCACGGACCAGGACGGACGGCTCTACGTCCCAGCAATCTTGTTCTTCCTCCTCTTGCTGCCCTACAATTCCCATGTTGAAGAGCTTTATGATCAGGCAGGTTGGTGCAGATAGGTCAACTCAGGTTGTCTGCCCATGAGGTGGTAATTCATTTAGGTGTAAGCAGCAGCAGGCCTTGGCCTTCTTTTTGGGTACCATAACCTTCAACTGCCTAAAAAGGCATGCTCTTGTCGGTCATCATGCTTATATAATGCAGGTAAATACTTTGAAGCAAAGCGGCCCAACAGAAAATGCATCCAAGAGCTTTGCTTTCAAGGCTTGCTTTGGCAAAGTTAAGGCATATATTAGAAGCACATACGTTTCCAATTTGCTTGTAGGGGCAGAAGACACACCATGGAATGACCTTGAAACCTCAGCGATTGAGGCTGGACTTTAAACCTATGGTAATATCGTGTTATCCATTACTCACAAGCTCATGCTCTATCACACTCACACGCGCGTCAACACACATGCACAACTGCCATGCATGCATGCACAAAATCATACTCACTGTCCATATCTACGCGCTCACACGCGTGCGCACACACACATGCAAACAATAACCCACTCCTTTAATCACATCTGCAAGTAATGTCAATCAACATATACCATGGAAGTCTGCAGTGGAAGCTGCTGCAACTGCTGGTTGTGGCTGCACAGGTGCAGGCGTTGCTGGTGGTGGTGGGGCCAAGCTTGCTGCGGCTGCATGCTTAAGCCTTGCCATAAGACCTAAGCTTGGAAGTACCAGTGGATAAGCCAGCGTATCTTCACTGCTCCCCTGAGTCTTTGCAGCAGTGGAAGAGGGCCCGGCTGGGTCGTGTTCGGGGGCCAGTGCTACTGTGAATAGCATTGAGTGCTGGGGCCGCAGCCAAGATCCGTCTAAGGCCTGTCAATGCAGTTGCAGGAGAGGGGCTTGGGCCATTGCTTTAATTAATCATATCTATGTTGTGCATATTTGCATCGTATGTGACCGTACAGTGAGGGAGAGCTGTTGGTCTTTCAGTCGCAGCAGTCCATGACTCTGTAAAATATACACACTCACTGCATGTGACCACATGTATACACACACCGCATATGACTGTGATTATAGAAATTTCAAAATTCTCTGCTAAAACTACCGTAATAATGTACGCATGTATGGTTTGGCCAACTCTATGTACATAGCTCAAGGTGCGCATCACTGTGTACCAGGTGGCGGACGTGAAGCCGTCTGGAAAGCACGCCTCGCAATTGTACTGGAGCTGAAGTTTTGAGCAAATATGAGGAAAGAGAACACACAGGGTCTGAGCTTCCTTGGTCATTTTTTTCACTGGTCGCCCTGTTTGGTATCCTTGCAGCACCCTTGCTCACCTCGTGTATCTGAATTTGAGAGCCTACTAAATGGGGCGTGGGTAAAAAACTCGCACCAATGCCTGCAAACAGATGACAGCAGCTGATGCAGTGGGCAACCCTATGAAGAAGGTGGTTTGAATACTTCAGTTGCTCGCATGCATGAATGCCGAGCCTGCACCTGATCATGGATGCATGCTGCAGAGACGCTGAGCAAAATGATTGAGCGCTACTTCACTT
>Ga0307942_1004418_pt1 | contig 11195 bp, 15 predicted proteins | sample OrgLakmetagen175_FD_201846 | JGI IMG/M metagenome (GOLD analysis project Ga0307942, IMG submission 201846) | Saline water microbial communities from Organic Lake, Antarctica - #175 | ecosystem: Environmental > Aquatic > Non-marine Saline and Alkaline > Saline | place: Antarctica: Organic Lake...
CTGCTCCGCTGCACTTGTTCTCTTGGCACTCCTGGTTTTGTGAGGCTCTCTCAGCCTCTTGTTTCCTGTTTCTGACTGAGGCTTCTTATACACACATATCCTGAGACTTATCGACAGCTTTGTTCTCGTTCTCCTTGATGCTTTCTCTTAGCGCTTCTTCAAAACAAACGTTCTCTTTCTCTATACACTTTTCTCTTCTTCATACATCAGTTTCCTCTTTAAAACAAAGGTTCTCTTTCTCTATGCACTTTTCTCTTCTTCATACATCAGTTTCCTCTATTTCTTCAATCAGTCTGATGCCGTAGGAGTAGCTGACTTTGCGGACAAATGCCTTGCTCTGTTTGATCACTGACCTTGTCTCTTTTTCTGGTGTCTTGTTCAGTCTGGCCTCCTTCTCTTCTTGAAGCTGCCTTTTCTTTTGCTATAGCTCAACTGCCCTCGCTGGCGGATATAGCTGTGTAACCCTTACCCTTACCCCTTACCCTCTATTTCTTTTGTTTAGCTAGGTTTAGTTTCAGGCTTTTTCCAAACTTCCGCTGAGATGCCCTTTGAGGCATATATAGTGATGTAACCTTACCTTACCTTACCTTACCTTTCTTAATCCGAAGACGCAACCAACTGGTTGCTATGCTGAGTCTTACACTCTGCTGTGACAGTGATTCAGTCCGACATAGGACGCTGGTGGTCGCCTGCTCGTCACTGGCTAGCTAGGTTGCACAAAGAACTGAAAAGGCTTGCATACACTCTACCTGTCATGCATTACACTTGACAAGAAGCGCGAGTCTTCAGTGGCCTCTTAATTAATAAGCGAACATGGGCCGTGAAATTAAGCTAATAAAGAACGAGTAGCAGCTTTGTCCGAGATTACCCCCTATTGAGTATAAGCGAAGAGAATGACCCTTCGATAATAGCTCCCACCCTAAAGCAAAACGCGGTTAATCGGTTGACAGCTGTTTCAGAGCCCTCCTTCGGTTTGATGATGTGCGGGCTGATGCAACCTGAGACAAGGGCAAAGCAGGCGTGAAGTTCAGATGGTGAGAGAGCACAACAACATAATTTTTGGGTTGGCTAAAACCATAATTCTGGTGATTTCCCTGCCAAAAAATACCGTATACATCGTATATGGTATATACACGTTTCTGGCCAACCCTGCCAATTGTGTACACACTATGATTGTAATGCTGACTGAGCAAACGCAGAGTCAAGATGAAAATGTACAAGCGACTTTGACGCCGTTCCTTTACCAATAAAGCCTCTTGGCAGTTAAAATGTGTTTAACAGCTTTCATTGCATCGCTCTTATGTGCACTGATGTGCATTTAAGTTTTTTGCTGAACCCAGCGTCCTGGACGTTGAGAAATACGAGGACACCATTTCAATACAAAAACCAGTCCATGAGCAGGAAACCTTTCCTGACACAGGTCAGAATTTTGGCCTCCGGTCCTAAACGCCCCCCCCAAAACCCCCAAAACCCCCTTCTGGTACCCCCACACTAATAAGAGGGTGTCAATCTGCTCAGAATGTAAGCAGCTATCTGCCTGCACAGTTTTCTTGCCAAATACATTAATACTTGAAGAGTTATAGGGCAAAGACTGATGTGCGCACGCTCTTGCACTGACCATCTATTTAGTGCACAAATCCAACCAAAACCTTTGCCAAGGCACTTATTTACTCATTCATGCAATTTATGTATAATGCAATGCATATAACTGCAAGTTTGGAATCAATTGCTGGTAATTTGCCTGAACACACCCCCGCGGCCTACTTTGGGGCATGCATTTCTGTACCAAGCACCCAGGCTCCCCCCTTAATCAAATCACCCAACAAGGGTGCCAATCGAACGGGCTTGAGCTAAGGAACCATAGATATATCTATTACTTCGTGAAAGTGGCCCGGTAAAATTCTGGAGCACCACCAAAAAAACTCAGCCCCCCCCTTGACCCCCCCCCCCCCCGACCCCCTCAAAATCAACTCATTTATATACCAATCGATAGCTCTCGACGTCAGGGTTCCGGATATGTAATTCTTATTGGGATCGACACGCGAGGACAAATAGTTATGATCCTTGGGCCTCTGCCGTGAGCTAACCGAATCGTTTGGGGCTTTCTTTTTGTTTAAGAATGTTACAGAAAGTCGTTACACATTTCATTTGTTTGCCTAGGAAGCCTGGAGATCAGTGGTCATAAACAGTTTATTCCTGGTCAACTTTGTACGCGTGTGTGTGTGTGTGTGTGTGTGTGTGTGTGTGTGTGACCCCACCTGCTTCACCAGCCAGTTCGCCCCTAAGAGGCCGCCTACCACGGCGACAAAGATGCCGATCTTGGTCCAGTCCTCTGCTGTCCTCACAAAGCTAAGCGTACAGTACCGGCCCTGGGGGGAAAAGGCATTTAATGTGTGTGTGTGTGTGTGTGTGTGTGTGTGTGTGTATGCAAGCATTTTCGGAGCGCAGCTTTTAGGTGGAACCCTGAAATGCTGCTGACGCGCCTTGTCTCAAGAAGTGCATTAATGCTCAGGTTCGGCATCAGCTATGGTGTGGATGCCAAATTTTTCACATGGTGGCACTACATTAAATTAGATCCTTAGATCATTAGATTATATCCGTACATGAACATAAACATGAACATGACATTTTATGCCACCACTGTCACTCACAGACGGGAGGGTGCGTGCCAAAAAGAGATCAAAGAAGTTTGCTGAAACAATGAGACGACCGAGGCAATTCCACAAGCTCTTCTTTTGTGTCAAATCCTCCCTGTGATTTTCCTGACTGAGCTGTACGGCAGCAAGAACACAACCATAGAGCTGAAATAAATCAATACGCAAAACACTGTTTTGCGCTGAGCACGCACCGCGGTCAAGGCCCACTCCCCAATCTGCTGCAATGGGGTCAGCACAAAGATGCCGGCCTTTGAAGAGCGCCCAGTCTGCAGCAAGAGGCACAACAAACACGTTTGCGTGTGTGGTTGTGTGTGTGTGTGTGTGTGTGTGTGTGTGTGTGTGTGTGTGTGTGTGTGTTTGTGTGTGTGTGTGTGTGTGTGTGTGTTTACATTACTTAGTATAATGAACAGGAGAGAAGTCCTGCCTCGTGTCAAGCACATCTGCACACACGAGGACACCTGTCCCATCCTTCCTTCCCCACATTCTCTCTCTCCCCCGACAAACCTGCAGCGTCGATTCCGAGTCCGATAGGTACGCCACGCTCGCGGCGGGCAAGAACACAGCGAGCTTGCCCCTCCCGACGTTGAACCGCACGACGTAGCTGTGCTTCGCCGTGCTCCCCACAGCGAGTTTGGGAAAGCTGGCTTGCAGTGATCCCTCCAGCAGCTCAGCCCCCTCAGGCAGCTCATCACTGTAAGCTACATCCATGGCAGTGCTGCATGCGCACAATGCAGAGGGTGTGGTGACTTGAGTATTGATTTGACTTCCCAATATGCACGCCCTCGCACGTACACAGGTCCATGAACACGCACATACGCACAAACACGTACCTGGTGCCACTGTTGTACAGGATGGCCTCCACCGTGACGTTCTTGCCCTGTACCACCACTAGGTACGGGATGTTGCTGCTAGGCGGGGCGCCTAAACAGTGCTTGTGCACAACCAGGTGGGCTTGGCTGCTGTCCGCATACTCATCATCCCCCTCATCATCCACATCCTGTGCTTGCACAAAGCCCCCTGTGGCCAACAAGAACCCAAACAGAGCGAAGAGGAGGGTGCTTCGCCTCATTACTGTTTTGATTCAATATGATTTAGGTTAATTCATAAACCTATCTTTTTCGAGGCATTGCGTATCATGGTGGTTGAAAAACCTCGATTGCATCGCAGGAACAGCAGGAACAATAGACGACTGCCTTCGAGACAAGGACACCTGTGTGCTTCGTGGGAAACAAAAATTCGGTTCTGAATGCATGAGCCCATTAGTTCATGGATTTGCTCTTCCTTCCTTCCACTTTATTCCTGTTCCTGTGTAAAATGTAGCGTAGTGGCCCAAAATGGTTAACCGGATGAATGTGAGCGATAAGTAAATTGTACTTTACTTATGCTTGTTACATTCGCCCCACCCTACCTCAAGTGCTTGCGTCCTCGTAAGCATATCACAACTCCCTAAACCTGTACGGTTTTTACATGATAGAGGCTTTCGATCTTAGACGGAGTCCACTCGGAGGTTATGCGGCGAAGTGTAAAGCTTCGATACCAAATGTAGCGTAGTGGCCAAAAATGGTTAACCGGATGAATGTGCGCGATAAGTAAATTGTACTTTACTTATGCTTGTTACATCCTGTCGGTTCTTGCTCCTGCCAATCAATTTCGTTTGGTTTTGTAGTATTAGGAAGGCCAGCTAGGGGTTGAACTGACGTAAAAAGGTGTGCAGCAATTATAATTGTGCACCATTTTTATTGCGGCGGCTTGGCGATGTACACGGCCATCGTGCTTTAACATGCAGAACTGAAGTGAAGGATTATGCAAACTGGCAGAAACTGGAGCGAAGAAGCAAAAGCTCGTTCCTTTTTGGATGCGTCTTTACTGCATGCAACTGCAAGTTGCTGCTGTGCGTGCAGGCGGAATCATTCCAATTAGGCCACCAGGAACGAGCGTCGCAGCCTCTCCCACACCTGATGAACTTACGCATTTGAAATTCCGCACTTGGAATTACCCGTCGCGTGACTCAGATCACCTTTCATTGGACAGGCCTGACCTAGGTTTTGTTAGCCCTCTTGACATATCAGGCGTAAAAAGCCCCTTGTACCGGGAATGATTCACAAACAATCGTCATCATTTGTAACAGTAGCTGTGACAGGAGTGCAAAACAAGAATACCCATCCATGGTCAAATGGAGAGGCGAAGGCAGTGCGACATGCGACAAATCAGTGCATAGAGTGTGCCAACGTATAAAATCTTATGGGAATGAAGCGCAAGAAGTGGGAACGAAGTGCAAGGAAGAAGAGCCTCAACAAGTTTAAAATTTTATTTAGTTAACATAATATCAATGGTACTACCATGAGCAAACAAGACCGGGCATTCCGGTGTTGCGTGACAATAACAGCATAGCGCATGCTTCCCAGTGGAGGTGCATATGGTCTTCCGCGAGGGTGCAGGTACGGATTTCCAGCATCTTTCCGCCATCGTCGGACGGACTGGTTGTTGTTGTTCATCGTACTTCATATACGCATAGTTGCATACCATCGCGTCTCTGCCCACCTCTTCCGGAACTCCCTCAAATCAGCTGTGCACCCCACTCAAGCAGCACTGCACATCAATCGCTGTGCTCTGCACCACTGCACTTCAATGGCAGGGGCATAGATGGGCTGGTGGGAGGCCTAACCATCTGCAGCTCAAGCCAGCAGGTAAGGAAAAGTGCTCAACCACCTCTGGCTGCTGCGCTTCTCCAACTGACACATGCAAGCACTCACACCGCCCCATTGTCGCTCCTCTTTCCCTCATAGTGCAAGTCTTGGGCTGCACACCGTCAGCCTGTGGCCTGCACCTCTGCGGCTGCGCCCAGCAGCACACATGGTACAGACGCGGAAGGCCCTCACGCGCAGGCTTACAAATGTGTGCCCGCTGCTGCCGAGCCTTCAGCCCCCTACTATTGGCTCTGTGATACAGAAGAGGAGGAACAGACCGAGGAGCCGCTTGAGCAGCAGTTTGAGCATAGCAGCCAAGCAGTCAGAGTGCCCACAGCTCGTCACGTGCAACACACATCTCCTCCACGGAGCCCCACGGCAGGTTTTCCGTGTGCTACACCCTCCGACCTTCACACCGCAGCCAACGCAAGCGCATCCAGAGATACAGGCAGCACCATGCATTTTAACCTTCTGCATGGGAGCAGCAGCGCAGGCCAACACGAAGCTCCATGGCCTCGTAGCAGCGACAGCAGCACTCCTTCGTCAGGCGAAGCATCATCTTTGAGCATCCATGTAGTTGCACTGGCCTGGGAGGCATCCACCATGCTGCAGCCCCTCCCCAACCGCCCTAACCGGCACCTGTGCCTTCAACTCCAACGGTGCACGCACGCTCTGAAACAGCTGGAACACGACATCTGTGCCCCTGGAGTTGCGTCCTCCTGCAGCCTGGAACAAGCTGCTGCGATCACTTGGGCCTGTGGCTCCCTGTATGGCGTAGCCAGCAAAGGAGAGCAACAGCTCAAGGTAGTGGCACACAGGCTGTCTCAGCCCAAACAGCAGCAAGAAGCAGGGAGAGACACTGGTGGCTTAGATCCCCTCGCAACGGCCCATGACCTGTGCCAAGCACGCCTGCGCCTGCGCAGTGCTGTGGGGGTGCTGTTGCGGGATGGCCCGCAGCCGTGGCAGTGGGTGGTGAGGCAGACCGGCAAGCAGCGCAAGCAGCACAACAAGGACAGGCAGGAAATTGGCCCAAGCTCTGACGGCAGTAGTAGCGGCAATGCGAGTGTGTCTTTCACTGCCTCACCGCGGGCGCTGTCCACGCTACTGTGGGGCCTGGCACAGATGAAGATGCGGCCGGACATCAGGTGAGGGTTTCAAGGAGAGGGGGAGAAATACAGTCACCCTTACCGAAAGCCAGCTCAATAACCCCTGGACACACATACATACACACACATGCGCATTCATTGAAATCCAATTAAGCCTGACGCCTGATACAGTCAGTGCGTCTACTCTCACTCTCACTCTCTCTCTCTCTCTCTCTCTCTCTCTCTCTCTCTCTCTTTCTCTCTCTCTCGCTCTCTCTCTCTCTCTCTCTCTCTCTCTCTCTCTCTCTCTCTCTCTCTCTCTCTCTCTCTCTCTTTCTCTCTCTTGTCACAAGCGCGCTCCCTTACCAGCCCGCACTGACGCATGCGTGTGATGAATGTTGCATCCAATCAGGCGTGCATGCACGTGCACACACGCACACGCACACGCACACGCACATACACAAACGCACATACACTCACACGCACATACACACACACGCACACACACACGTACATACACACACAGTTGGCTCCGAGGCTACATGTCCCACTCCACCACCCTGCTGGCCCTGCACCTCTACAAGCCCCGCGAGCTGTCCACCACCCTCACAGCTCTCGCGCATTTGCAAGTGCAGCCCCCCCCCCTTTGGCGCGCGCACTGCATAGCCGTGGCCGCTGCACCTGACTTCCTTTCGGCTGCCTCTCAGCAGACGCTGGCTGCGCTGGTGTGGGGCATGGCCAAGCTGCGTGTGGCGCCAGGCACTGAGTTCATGCAACAGTGGTGAGTGTCTTATTACGAGGGTGTTGTGGAGGGTAGGAGAATAGTGTGGGTGGGTGGGTGCGGTGTGTGGGGGAGTGGGGAGGGGGGTGGGTAGGAGTGGCTGGAAGTGTGTGGGTGTGGGTGGGGTGGGGTGTGTGTCGGTGTGAGTCTGGGTGTGGGTGTGTGGGTGTGGGTGGGAGTGAAAGGGGGTGTGAGTCTTGGTGTGGGTGTGGGTGTGAATGAGTGCATGGATGAGTTGAGTGGCGTGAATGATGTGGGTAGGAGTGAATGGAGGGAAACAATGCCACGCAAGAGCATTTGCCTCCAAGCGTTTGTGCGAATGCTTGATGAGAAAAGGCCTGGGAGTGGAAGATTTCACTTGTATGTAGGGTTGGCCAGAGCCCCATATATACGGTGTACAAACGGTATTTTTGGCAGGGAAATCACCAAGTATACAGTCATATACGGTGCATGTACACAGCTTTGGCCAACCCTACTTGTATGTGGTAACTGTGTGGCGTATGTGGTTGCCGTATGTGGAAACTGTGTGGCGCATGTGGTTGCCGTATGCGGGAACTGTGTGGCGTATGTGGTAATCGTATGTGGGAACTGTGTAACGTATGTGGTTGCTGTATGTGGTAATCATATGTGGGATCTGTGTGGCGTATGTGGTCGACGTATGTGGGAACTGTGTGCCGTATGTGGTTGCAATATGTGGGAACTGTGTGACGTATGTGGTTGCCTTAAGTGGGAACTGTGTGACGTATGTGGTTGCCGTAAGTGGGAACTGTGTAACATATGTGGTCGACGTATGTAAACACTGTGTGGCGTATGTGGTTGCCGTATGTAAACACTGTGCGATATGTGTAATGCTACATGTGGTGATCGTGTGCAATGCACGTAAAAAGCTTGCCTGGGGAGGGGGGGTGCTGCCTTGAATGCATTGCAATGCTACTCTAGCCTGCTCGAGCTAGAGTGTTTCTTCCTTGTGGTCAGCTCATTTTGTCGGCCTCAAATACGTGTGACGTGCATTTCGGACACGGTTTGTCTGCGGCTGCACGAGGAACAAATGGATTTTGTACATGGCCAATTAAGCTGGCCAGTGTCATGTTTGTGCATACCGTAAGAAAACAGGGCTGGCCGAAACCGTATATATTTACTCCGTATGTAGCTGTATACTTGGAAGACTTTATACATGCACATGTGTGTGTAGTTCTGGCCAACCTTGTCTAGAGTTAGTACAGGTTTCCTTCAATGTACAGTGCCGTGAGCACAACATTAGCAACACAACGTAACATGTACAGTGTGTACATATGCACAGTGTCGTGTACATGCTTATGCGTAACAACGTAACGTACAGTGTTGTGCACATGCACAGCGTTGTGTACATGCATATGCGTAACAACATGCCGTACAGTGTCGTGCACATGCACAGTGCCGTGTGCACATGCACAGTGCCGTGTGCACATGTACAATGTCGCGTACATGCTTAGCGCCGTGTGTTCAACCTAAACGTGACGTACAGTGTGCACATGTACAGTGTGCACATTGTACGCATATGTGCAGTGTCGGGTACACGCTTAGCGCCATGTGTTCAACCTAAACGTGACGTACAGTGTGCGCATGTACAGTGTGCACATTGTACGCATATGTACAGTGTCGGGTACACGCTTAGCGCCATGTGTCCAACCTAAACGTGACGTACAGTGTGCACATGTACATGCACAGTGCCGTGTGCACAATGTAACAACGTACACCTGAAAGACCCAGCCTCACTACCTCTCGTCACCCACTCCTTCCGTGCAAACAGGTACCCTGCGTTTTCCAAATCACTCCAAAAGCAGCAACCCCCTAGCCTTAACGATCAGCCCCAAGCAGGAGGAGGCCCTTACGTGCACGGCGGCCCCCCCCTCCCTGCCCCCTCCTCCGCCGCCTTCCTCCCCCCCTACACTCCTCAGCAGCAGATGCAGCACCTGTCCATGTCGTTGTGGGCACTGGCCACTCTGGACCGCCACCAGTGGTTCGCGGCCAACAAGCAAGCACAAGCGCGGATGAGGCCCAGTCAGCCCTGGTTAGCTTCGGTGCTGTGGCAGGTATCCACGTTAGAAGCTGAGCAGCCGCAAAAACAGGCAGGGCCCGTGTTGCCTCCAGCGGAGGAGCATTGCATGCAAAGACGACAGCAGCAGCAGCAGCAGCAGCAGCAGCAGCAGCAGCAGCAGCGACAGCAGCAACGACAGCTACAGCAGCAGCAGCAGCAGCAGCAGCAGCAGCAGCAACGACAGCAGCAGCAGCAGCAACGACAGCCACAGCTTTGCATGCATCAGGAAGACATGTGGGAGCACAATGAGGAAGTGTTGCAAGTGCTGCAGCCGGATCAGGCGCGGCAGCAGCAGCACCCTTCAGCCTCTCCTCAACACCCACCCACCCCACCCCACAACCTCGATCAAATGATCGATCTCAAACAAACCCCCCAGCACCAGCACCAGCACCAGCACCAGCACCAGCAGCCAGCCACAACCCCTGCCTCCCCCTCCTCCCTTCTAGCCTCAGCCTCTCCCCAATCCCTAGCCAACATCGCATGGGCCTTGGGAAAGCTGGGCCACACGCCCTCACCCGCATGGGCCGCCGCATTCCTGCCGGCAGCCGCCGCTCAGATCAAGGCCATGAGCCCCCAAGGCGCGTGCTGCCTGCTCCACGGGCTGGCCGAAAGCAGCGTGCAGCCGCCGCCAGGCTGGCTGCCGGAGGTGGGGGCGAAGCTCGCAGGCGGCGTTGCGCGTGGCCGCTACGCACCAGGCCAGCTGGCGCTCCTGCTGCGTGCGCTGGCACGGCTGCGCCAGGCGCCCTCCCGCGTGCGGCAGCAGCAGTCACCTCGGCAGCAGTCACTGCAGCAGTCACCACAGCTGTCGGCGCCGCTGCACAGCTCTGAGCATGGTTTTGAGGGCCCTGGCCCTGCCTTTTCGGCGGCTGCGCTGTGGTGTGCCAACCGCCACATGCACCTGTACACATTGCACAGCCGAGGAGGGTCAGCCGCCCCTGGGCACCCATCTATGCAGCTCGGTAGCAGCAGCAGCAGCAGCAGCGCCAGCAGCAGCCGCAGAGGCAGGCCACTCGCCCTACAGCTCAAGCCGCCGTCTGCGGCAGCAGGGAGGAGGGGCATAGTGCTGCGGCCAGCCTCCTCAGCAGGGAGCACACGCCAGCAGCTGCGTGGCCAGCCTCACCCCGGCCTCCAGCAGCAGCAGCGGCAGCGGCTGTTCCGCCAGCAGAGACGGCAGCAGATACAGTGCTCGCGCCCCTCCGGCCCCCTCCTCACCCCTACCACCCTCGCCCACACCATGCAAGCCCTAGTGGACAGTGGCTGCTGCTGCTCACTCCCCCCTCCAGCGCACATGCATGCTGCAGCAGCTCACACGCACGCACGCACGCCAGGCTCCCCCGCAGCCCCCTCCGCCACACCGTCGCCCGAGCTTCTTCACACACATGCGGCAAGCCCGCCCTCACCTTCTGCCCACACTCACCATCTCCCTGTCCTCCCACCCCCGCGCTGGCGTCGAGCGTGCGCTGCTGCACTACACTCTGCGTTGCGTGAGGAGGGGGGGCACGGCATGGCTGCACCCGAGCTTGCGGTGGCGTTGCCAGCAGCGTGTGCGCTGGGCGTGCCGCACACAAATTCGCGCGCGGTGCGTACACGGAATGAGGAGGCAACTTGGGGGACCTGAGATGGGGAAAGCGTGTCTGTGTGCGTGTGCTTTCATATGTGTGTGTGCATATGCGTTTGTGTTTGTATATGCAAATGTGCATGTGTGCGTGTGTGTGTACAAGTGTGTTTGCCTGTGTGTGTGCACAAGTGTGTGTGTGTGTTTGTGTGTGTGTGTGTTTGTGTGTGTGTGTGTGCATGCATGCGCAGACGTCTGTGCAGGCGCGATCTCCCCCCTTCCTTGCCCCACAAAGCATTCCCATGTATTCCCTCCCTCATCCCCACCCTCACCCCCTCACACACAGGTGCGCA
>Ga0307942_1004424_pt1 | contig 11188 bp, 11 predicted proteins | sample OrgLakmetagen175_FD_201846 | JGI IMG/M metagenome (GOLD analysis project Ga0307942, IMG submission 201846) | Saline water microbial communities from Organic Lake, Antarctica - #175 | ecosystem: Environmental > Aquatic > Non-marine Saline and Alkaline > Saline | place: Antarctica: Organic Lake...
GGGCAGGACAGCTCAGGGCAGGGCAAGGCAGCTCAGGGCAGGGCAGCTCTCAGAGCAGGGCAGGGCAGGGCAGGGCAGGGCAGCTCAGGACAAGGCAGCTCAGGGCAGGGCAGCTCAGGGCAGGCTCTCAGGGCAGCTGCCCACCAGGCCCTCACCACTAGGCTCTCAGGGCAGCTCAGGGCAAGACAGCTCAGAGCATGGCAAGGCAGGGCAAGGCAGGGCAGGGCAAGGCAGCTCAGGGCAGGGCAGCTCTCAGGGCAGGGCAAGGCAGGGCAGGGCAGGCTCTCAGGGCAGGACAGCTCAGGGCAGGGCAAGGCAGCTCAGGGCAGGGCAGCTCTCAGAGCAGGGCAGGGCAGGGCAGGGCAAGGCAGCTCAGGGCAGGGCAGCTCTCAGGGCAGGGCAGGCTCTCAGGGCAGGGCAGCTCAGGGCAAGGCAAGGCAGGGCAAGGCAGCTCAGGGCAGGGCAGCTCTCAGAGCAGGGCAGGGCAGGGCAGGGCAGGGCAGGGCAAGGCAGCTCAGGACAAGGCAGCTCAGGGCAAGGCAGCTCAGGGCAAGGCAGGCTCTCAGGGCAGGGCAGGGCAGGGCAAGGCAGGGCAGAGCAAGGCAGCTCAGGGCAGGGCAGCTCTCAGAGCAGGGCAAGGCAGGGCAAGGCCGCTCAGGGCAGGGCAGCTCAGAGCAGGCTCTCACCAATAGGCTCTCACCACCAGGCTCTCAGGGCAGCTGCCCACTGTTTCTCACAAGTCATTAGGGTTGGCCAGAACCGTACATATACACCGTATACTTGGTGATTTCCCTGCCAAAAATACCGTGTATATACACCGTATATGACCGTATATTTGGTGATTTCCCTGCCAAAATACCGAGTATATATATATATATGGTTATGGCCAACCCTACAAGTGATCAACCTGTTTTGTTTTGACATCGATCTTTGCTGACCAAGGATTGCGAGCAGGAATGTTTTATACTGCGTAATAGTATAACACGCCGTATTGTATTTAACGCGCATCTGTGACATATGTAACGCGCATTTGTAACACATGTAGCGCGCATCTGTGACATATGTAGCGCGCATTTGCGTTGACCATCTTCAAAGCCTGTATGATTCATCCCCTGACTGCGAGAAAAAGTTATTTTGACCAAAGGAAACAGCACTGTGAAGGAGAGGAAAGTTTTTGGTCAGCGCTTGGCTATGCTTTCAGCTCCTGGCGCATATATACGCTTAGCCCTAGCGCATATATACGCTTTTAGCTCTTGGCGCGTATATACGCTTAGCTCTTGGCGCATATATACGCTTTTAGCTCTTGGCGCGTATATACGCTTAGCTCTTGGCGCGTATATACGCTTTTAGCTCTTGGCGCGTATATACGCTTAGCTCTTGGCGCGTATATACGCTTAGCTCTTGGCGCATATATACGCTTTTAGCTCTTGGCGCGTATATACGCTTAGCTCTTGGCGCATATATACGCTTTTAGCTCTTGGCGCGTATATACGCTTAGCTCTTGGCGCATATATACGCTTTTAGCTCTTGGCGCATATATACGCTTAGCTCTTGGCGCATATACATGGTTCTGGCCATCCCTATAAATCTCCTCAAACTTTGCGCGTTGATGCGCACCACTCCTCCCGGAAAGGCACAGCAAAATCCTCCCAGAGAGACACAGCAAAATCCTCCCAGAGAGGCACAGCAAAATTTGCGCGTTGATGCGCACCACTCCTCCCAGAGAGGCACAGCAAAATCCCGGAAAGGCACAGCAAAATCCTCCCAGAGAGGCACAGCAAAATCCTCCCAGAGAGGCACAGCAAAATTTGCGCGTTGATGCGCACCACTCCTCCCAGAGAGGCACAGCAAAATTTGCGCGTTGATGCGCACCACTCCTCCCAGAGAGGCACAGCAATGCTTGGCTATGTTTAGCTCTTGGCTAGTGTAAATGCTACTGGCGCCAGCGTATGTCTCTACTTGTAGAAGAGGGAGTGACTGCTAGTGCTAGCAAGCCCAGTGTGGGCAAGATTCTCTTTAAATATTTAATGAGGGTTTATGCATCGAATTGATGAAATATTAAGTGCCCTGAGCCTGTCCTGCAGTCTTTTTCTTTTGACAATCGTGGTCTGAACGAGCGTTTGTGCTGATTAAGATCTCTTAAACGTTTATCCGGTCGCTTGACAAAAACCAAGGCCTAAATGAGCTAGCCCTGACCCTTTCCTATAATCTCCCTTTGGGAATCTGTGGGGTTGGCCAGAACCTTCTGAGTATATGCGCGGTGTAAATATACGGGCCATGTATATATGGCCGGACGTTGCTTTTTTAGTTCTTTTACAGCAATCTCCGGTATTTCTACAGTTTAAGGTTGTATACGGTATACAGTGTACCGTATTTTTTATCTGGTACTTTATATGCCTACATACATAAACGTACACAAAAATCCCACAGACGGTCCTGAGCAATCCTGGAAAGCTTTGGTCTAGATAAGACCCGGTCTTGATAAGACCCTTCTAAGGTGGCTTGCGCTCAATTAAATAGCTTGGTGGCTTGCGCTTAATCAAATAGAGTGGTGGCTTGCTCTCAATTGAATAGATTGGTGGCTTGCTCGCAATTGAATAGATTGGTGGCTTGCGCTCTATTGAATAGATTGGTGGCTTGCGCTCTATTGAGTGGCTTACGCTCAATCAAATAGATTGGTGGCTTGCGCATAATTGACTAGTTGAGAGCCCAATTCAAACGGAATTTTGGTCTAGATAAGAGCCCCCTGTGGTGGCTTGCGCTCGCTTGTTTGTTGCAGAATGCCTTTGTAATTCGAACAAAACTAGACTTAACTTAATGCTCCCCTAGTGCGACAATGTACACATGAGTAAGGTTGGGAGGACCATATACGGTGTGTAACGGTATTTTTGGCAGGGAAATAACCAAATATACGGTCATATACGGTGTACATATACGGTTCATACATGTAATATGAAATCCCGGCCAACCAATTAATACACAATGTATACATATGTAATATGTAACCCTTGTCTCTTCTGGCCAACCATTGCACATTGAATACACAAACATCAGACAGCCGTATTACACACACACACACACACACACACACACCAGGGAACTTCAGCCCGTGCGGGCGCCGCACTTATAAATCAAATTTTGGTCTTGCCCGTAGGGCAAGGCCAAAATTTAAAAAGTTGACTCCGGGCGTCCCGGAGAAAAACCAGTGGCCGGAGGCCACTGGCCGCGGGCTACTCGCATTAAATTAAAATTCAATGTCCGGGCTGCCCGGAGAAATTGTAATGATGCTGACTTAATGGCTGCGGGCAAGAGAGGAAGGAAAGCAGGGAGGGGGAGGAAGGAAGGGAGCCCTCCCCCACAGAAGGAGACTCCCAAGCTGGCTGACGTATGTAAGTGTTTCTTTGCTTGGGGTGCTTGGGGTGCTTGGGGTGCTTGTGGTGCTTGTGTGGTGGGAAACGCGCGGGGCGTGCCTCAGTGCAGGAGCACCAGCAGCACCAGCACCAGCAGCGGCAGCAGCAGCAGCAGCAGCAGCAGCAGCAGCAGCAGCAGCAGCAGCAGCAGCAGCAGCAGGGGGAGCAGCAGCAGAGGGAGCAGTCCCAGTACCAGAGGAGGCAGCTGCCGCAGAACCAGGGGGAGGAGTTCCATGATGCTCTCGAGCATGACGAACCCCCCGCTCTAGCACCTGCTGCTAAACCCTCGGCACCTCCTGCACCCGCTGCGGAGCCCCCAGCTGCTCTAGCCCCTGGGCCTGCTCGACCATCCCAATCGACCGCCTTGCTCGTAAGCCTTCCCACGCATCTCTCTTTCCTCGACTGGGATACACCTGCGGAGGAGCGCTGATGGTTACAATGAATTGGATGTTTGAAGTTTTCCCAAGCATGTAAACCCGATTTCCTTGTCTCAATACCCCTTCCCCAAAGCCTGGGCTGCGTCAGCAGCCCAGGCAAAAAAATTTTCAACCCTTGTATAACCGCACATTTTGTGAAGTAATGTGCGGCGCAGCCGCACATTTCTTCACTATTTAGAAAATCAACTGAGGGCGACCCGCACAAAAAAAAAAACTAGCTGAGGGCAAACCGTAGGTTTTTCAAACCCCCTGAAGTTCCCTGACACACACACACACTAATTTTGTGCATGCGCGTACTCCTCATAGCCACTTCATCTCCTAGCGTATCCTTTTCAACTTTCCTTCATTTCCAATACATTATGTCGCTCGCTTGTTTGTCGCAGACTCAGAATTTTGTCGCTTGCTTGTTTGTCGCAGGCTTAGAACTCTGTCGCTCGCTGTTTGTCGCAGACTCAGAATTCGCTGTTTGATCAGATTCGCTGTTTGTCGCAAACTCAGATTCGCTGTTTGTCGCAGGCTCAGAATCCTGTCGCTCGTTGTTTGTCGCAGACTCAGAAATCTGTCGCTCGCTTTTTTGTCGCTGTTTGTCGCAGACTCAGAATTCGCTGCTTGTCGGAGACTCAGAATTCTGTCGCTCGCTTGTTTGTTGCAGACTCAAAATTCGCTGTTTGATCAGATTCCGCTGCTTGTTTGTCGCAGACTCAGAACCCTGTCGCTCGCTTGTTTGTCGCTGTTTGTCGCAGACTCAGAATTCGCTGTTTGATCAGATTTCGCTGCTTGTTGCAGACTCAGAATTCGGTCGCTCGCTTGTTTGTCGCTGTTTGTCGCAGACTCATAATTCGCTGTTTGATCAGATTCGCTGCTTGTTGCAGACTCAGAATTATGTCGCTCGCTTGTTTGTCGCTGTTTGTCGCAGACTCACAATTCGCTGTTTGATCAGATTTCGCTGTTTGTTGCATACTCAGAATTTTGTTGCTCGCTTGTTTGTTGCAGGCTCAGAAGTCGCGAGCAGAGCACCAAGCAAAACTGGAGCAATCAAAGGTGAGCGTGTCCGCAGTTTCTTGTTGTGCATTTAGCGCTGCTCGATTATGTAAAGAAAAAGCTCTATGCCAGTGATAACACAGACTGCATCATTAAGTACCCAACTGTCAATCATTTATTATCATTGACACCTACGCATTGCTGCAACGGAGGTGGCACATTTTTAGGAACATAATGTGCATACACTGCCTCACGTACTCAGTGCACCTCTCACTCACAGTGCACCTCTCACTCACTGACACAGTGCACCTCTCACTGCCTCACAAACTCAGTGCACCTGAACGTAATGTGCATACACTGCCTCACGCACTCAGTGCACCTCTCACTCACAGTGCACCTCTCACTCACTGACACTGTGCACCTCTCACTGCCTCACAAACTCAGTGCACCTGAACGTAATGTGCATACACTGCCTCACAAACTCAGTGCACCTCTCACTCACAGTGCACCTCTCACTCACTGACACAGTGCACCTCTCACTGCCTCACACACTCAGTGCACCTGAACGTATGTGCATACACTGCCTCACAAACTCAGTGCACCTCTCACTCACAGTGCACCTCTCTCTCACTGACACAGTGCACCTCTTACAAGCTCAGTGCACCTGAACGTATGGGAAGCATTGGTTACCTGTCCGCTTTTCCTGTCTTGTGTGTGTGTATGTGTGTGTGTGTGTGTGTCCTTTCCTCACTCCTCATTCACGACCGTTGTGACCATACGTTTGTGACTGTTTGCGACTGGTCTTTTCTTTACTTGCCTGCAAAGAAAGCAGTCCGAAAGACCCAAATTCCGACCAGGCCGTCGATTGGCCCCATTTCAATTTTGTGTTAAGCTATATTTAACCCCGCAACTCTGAGAGAAGAAACCGGACTGAAACTCGCAGCACGTGTGGAGCGGCACATTTGTCTTTTTCCCCTGTCCCCCTTGTGTGAGTGCCTCCCACTCGCCGGCATTTTAAGTACCCCTGCCCCAAATTCGACATTGCAGCATTTTTATATAACATATATAATGCTTATATCCTGAAGCAGAGGTCGATCGGGGCAACCTCAGAAATGCACCTTTTCCCTGCCAACGTGGGTGCAAAATAGGCCTAGGGCCCTACACAGCACCCCAGAATGCCAGATCTCTTGCAAATGTCAACAATCTACATATAAAATAAAGTATTTTGCATCCCAATGAGGTATAGGGGCCTTTGAATTGTGTGGAAAGCTCATTGGCCCTGTTTGGGGTGACTTTGGCGCAGGGACGACCATTAGCATGCGATAACTTGATTTCAAACTCGACCTCTAAGGCTAAGCAGCGATTCCAGGTTGAACGCCTTTGTGGTCCAATCTAAGCTTCACTTATGTGTATTTGTCTTATTTATAGGGATGGCCAGAATCATATATATACACATATATACGGTCTATATACGGTGCTTTTGGCTGGAAAGTCACTGTTTTACGGTCATACGTGTATATATGTATATACGATTCTGGCCAACCCCAATTATTTAGGGTGCCTGCTATCTGTGAATGTTTAGCGCCATTTTTTGCCTGTACCATTTTTTGCCTCTGTACACCCAATCCGCAGAAAGCACGGGGGAAAGAGAAGCAGAAGTTCTTCAAAAAGACTCGGACAGGGCAGCCCGTCATGAAGCATAGGATGGACAAGATGTTAGCGGCTCTCGAGCAGCATAAACAGTAGCATTTGTTTTGAAGGACGTAGAAGACAGAGCGGCTCTCAAGCAGCATAAACAGTAGAAAAAAAAAACTACGCAGGCAGCCAAACATTCCCTGCATCAATTAAGGAAAAGGGACACATTTGACCCGAGGTGTCGTGAGTCTCCCCCACCAAAGCATAAACAGTAGCATCCGTTTTGTTGGACGTAGAAGACAGAAGTCAGCAGCCCATGAGCAACAGTAAAAACATTAGCACCTGTTTTGAAGAGGAACAGACGAGACAGGTGAAAAACCAGCCCATGAGCAGCATCGGCTCTGGTAGTACCCTTCATACAGGGTTTTACAAAAAAGGCCTTCAGTCAAGAAGCGCGACTGCTAGCCTGCTCACCCTTCCATTCCAGGTCTTGATTCTCAAACAGTTGTGGTAGGTAGTAAGGTAGGTGAAGTTTCGTCGTTGTATATGCCTCAAGGGCATCTGAGCGGACACTTAAAAAGCCTGCAACCCATACCTCATGTTTGTTGATGAGTGAGAAAGGAGCGTTGAGAGAGCGTCTAGAAAACCCTACCCTCCACCTAGGTTCAAAGAATTAGGTTTAAAAAGATATAGGAGCTTGAAGGAGGAGGAAATATCAAAGAGCTTGCTTTCGAGCTTCATGTTCATTCTATCAATTACACTGCCAAACTTGTCCAAACCAGTTGTACTTTTTCCAGTACTAGCATCGCCAACTCTCATCAAGGTTTACAAGGCTTTACATTAATAAAGACACTGGTTAATTTTGTTTCACCAGCCAATTGCCATCAGCCAGAGTCTCGGGCGGTAGGCCATCCTTGTAACCCTACAATAAAAAGACCTTCAGTTAAGGTGTGTGACTGCTAACCAATTTTCATCAGGAAGGACAGCCTGCAACCCTCCCTCTTGATTCCCATTGAGTTTGTTCTCTTTTCTGCGGTGCCAGGTACCAAAGTGGCTCCTTTTCGTTAATTAGTGTGGGGATGGTGTTCATTGCCTGCATAGTCTCCTCAATTTCTTTTTTCTGATTGATAGAACTCTCCGATTAAGTCTGCATGTTGCCTGTGTAACAAGCAAAAACTGTGGTCATTCTACATTTGCCACCAAAGAGTGCATTGTCACAACGGATCATGGTACCGGCCTAAGCATGGATTGCAAGTGTGGGCCAGAGCGAGTTCGTTACAAGAGGACCCCATCTAAATTAGCCAAACAACCCTAGTTCTTTATAAATTACCCCGACAGCTATATTCCAACTGGCATAAATTAGAAAAAAGTTGATGTCGTTGTGGGGTCATTCAAGACCTAGTGGAAGCCGGGCTGGAGTCCCAAGCTGGTAATAGAAGGCTGCAATTCCGTGTGTGCAATCCATGTGGCACTGGTGTGTGTGCATAAACCCTAAACCCACACACACACCCACCCACCCACACACACAACAACACACACACATACACACACACACACGCCCACAGCCTGTGAAGACAGGAATCCCCACAGCATGGGGACAAATGTGCGCACAGTTGTATGGTAATAGAAAGCTGGTAATAGAAGGCTGTGCACACCACTAGGAGGGTTGCTTAATAGGGAGCTTAAAGACATTGCGATGAATACAGTAGCCGTCATATCCTGATTTTAAGTATACCAATAAGAAGCTAGACCTTTGCTTGCATGCTACTTCTAAAAATACGTCTAAAGACAGCCTGCCTTTCAAGCTCCCCTTTTATTCACTCCTTCTGTTTTGACTCTCCAGCCTCGTAGTTGAAAATTTGCTATCTCCCTTTGACCCTTTGTAACATGCATAAAATCACACACACACTCTCGCATACACACACACTCTCCCACACACACACACACACACACACATACACACACACACATACACACACATACACACACACACACATACACACACACACACAAACACACACACAAAGCGCATTGCAGTGGATGCAAACAAGTGCCGCGCATTTCAGTGCTGGATCAGGCTGTTTTGCATTGCCAGGTTACGTGCATTGCAAAGGATGCGAATACGTGACCTATGTAACATGCCCAAAGTTAAATAGTACTGTACGACGAAGGAACCCCCTCAGGCCATACTTCCTTTCCTCTTCCTCCGCCTGCACGACAAGAAAAGAGCCCCCTCTGACCATATACTTATATCATGAAGTGCACGTGTGCGTGTGTGTGTGCGTGCTTGTGTGTACGTGTGCGTGTGTGTGTGTGCACTCCAAGAGTCTGCACAAACGACCTGCCCCCTCAGGCCATTCGAATGCCATGAAAGGGGGCATCCCCCCCTAGCCGATCAAACACGCTCTCTGCCCTGGGATTTAGCATCCACGCTCGCTCTGCATCAAACTCGCCCCCGTCAAACTCCTGTGCCTTGGCGCCCTGGTTCTGCTGCTTCTGCTGCTTCCTGCTCTCAGCCGCCCACCCATCCAGCGCCCTCGCGTACGCCTCGCCCTGCTTGGCCTTCTGCTCCTTGCGCAGGTGCTTGGCCTGCCTGCACGCACACACACACACACATACACACACACACACACAAAGTAAAGGTAAGAGTCTACGCAGATGATCTATCGTAGAAACCAGTGTGCAATCTTTAATACCTTTTAAATCAGGGCCAATGCTCATAAATGAGACAATTGAAATATCGTTATTAGTTAATAAGCAATCTAAAAGTATGCCTCGCCCTGCTTGGCCTTCTGCTCCTTGCGCAGGAGCTTGGCCTGCCTGCACGCGCGCTCGCACACACACACACACACACACACAAAGTAAAGGTAAGAGTCTATGCAGATAGACACCAGTGTGCATAAGGAAAGGCCCTCGACAAGTGCACACAATAGACAGATCTCACCAAAAAAACGAAAGGGAGACACGTATGCTACAATAACGACTGCATTTCGAAAAAGAGAAGTCTTCTTTGAACATGAGCAATTTCTAATACCTCTTAAATCAGAGTCAATGCTCATAAATCCGGAAGCATTCAAAAAGTTTGCCTTCCCCTCTTATGCCCTCTGCTCTTTGCGTAGGAGCTTGGCCTGTCTGCAAACATTTACACACACACATCCAAAAACACTGTAGGGTGATGTACACTTGACTAAACAAATGCCTGACATTCCATAATTTCCCCACGATATATCCCCTGGATCATATCACGTGTGTGTCTGTGTGTGTGATAATTTCCACAGGAAACACTTGCCAGCGTACAATGCACCTCTGACCCAGCAATCGTCTCACCACCAGCAATTCATCCTGACCCAGCAATCGTCTCACCACCAGCAATCTATCCTGACCCAGCAATCGTTTCACCACCAGCAATCTATCCTGACCCAGCAATCGTCTCACCACCAGCAATCTATCCTGACCCAGCAATTGTCTCACCACCAGCTATCTATCCTGACCCAGCAATCGTCTCACCACCAGCAATCTATCCTGACCCAGCAATCGTCTTACCACCAGCAATCTATCCTGACCCAACAATCGTCTCACCACCAGAAATCTATCCTGACTCAATGATCTTCTCACCACCAGCAATCTATCCTGACTCAAGAAGAAGATATTCCCACCCTCACACCCCTCATCGCACTCTATGCACACACACATATCTCTCACCCTCACACACCCTCATCGCACTCTATGCACACACACATCTCTCACCCTCACACATCCTCATCGCACTCTATGCACACACACACACACACACATATCTCTCACCCTCACACATCCTAATCGCACTCTATGCACACATCGTGTGTGTGACACACGTCTCTCTCACCCTCACACATCCTCATTGCACTCCATGCACTCACACATATCTCTCACCCTCACACACCCTCATCGCACTCTATGCACACACACATATCTCTCACCCTCACACATCCTCATCGCACTCTATGCACACACACACATATCTCTCACCCTCACACACCCTCATCGCACTCTATGCACACACCGTGTGCGTGACACACATATCTCTCACCCTCACACACCCTCATCGCACTCTATGCACACCGTGTGTGTGTGTGACACACGCCTCTCACCTCAGAGCTGCCCCAACCTCAGCAGCAGCTGGACCCGAGGACAAACGAAGCGCCTGCTCAAGTCTATCCACCGCTTCCTCACACCGACCCACGGCCATCAGGCCCTGCATGCACGAGGTATTCAAATGAGGCAGCAGCCATTTGGATGTTGCTGCATGCATCATTAAACAGATCTGATCTGATCTATCCACTGCTTTCTCACACCGGCGACCCACAGCCATCATGAGTACAACAGCGCCTCAGGTAATGCAAGCAGCAACACACACAAACACACACACATGTCACTACCTCTACCACTCACCATGCAACGCAAACGAGCGACTCAAATGCCCCAGTCTATACAGCACCTGTTGTTTTGCAATCCCAAGTAAGCAGCACAACACACACACACACAACAATACCTCAACCACACATCACGCAACACTATTCAGCTTACATGCCCCAGTCGATACAGAGCCTTGGGCACCATGGCATGACCCTCAGGGCATTGCTGCAGCACACACAAACACACCACACACCACACAACGCAAGCGGGCGACTCACATGACCCAGTCGATACAGAGCCTTGGGCACCATGGCATGACCCTCAGGGCAT
>Ga0307942_1004429_pt1 | contig 11183 bp, 9 predicted proteins | sample OrgLakmetagen175_FD_201846 | JGI IMG/M metagenome (GOLD analysis project Ga0307942, IMG submission 201846) | Saline water microbial communities from Organic Lake, Antarctica - #175 | ecosystem: Environmental > Aquatic > Non-marine Saline and Alkaline > Saline | place: Antarctica: Organic Lake...
TGTGTGTGTGTGTATGTGTGCGTGCGCGTGTGTGTGTGTGTGTGTGTGAGAGAGTGTGTGTGTGTGTGTGTGTGTGTGTGTGTTATGTACGTGCGTATGTGTGCTGTGCGGGTGTATGTGTATGCACGTGCGTGGATAGGATGCTAAACATGTTCTTCTCTCACCAAGGTCACTCAGCACAGAATCTTGTACTTTCATTTTGGTATTCAAATTAGTGATTTATTTTGATTTCTTCCACGATTACAACTCCACTGTCACTGCATCAGCAAACCTCTTTGGCTGAGTTGGAGTAATGGAGGACGATGACTTGTACAGCATGAGCCAGCATGCTCATGTAGGTGGTAGATCAGGAACATGCATCTATGCTCCTTCATTTCTCTGTTGGGAAATCCTTGTCATGCTTACTTGCATGATTACCGTGATCACGGTTAAAAAAGCTTCCCATGCAACTGATCAAGCAGGTGGCAGACGTCTCCCGCGGCAGCTTGGGAGTAGGTTTTGCAGCTGGAGTGTTTGACAGAGGAGATGGAGAAGGAGGGAGGGGCAGCGGAGGAGCCTTTCCCGCGAGTAGGTGAGAATTGACTCTCTATCTCCCATGTTGCGCACGCAAGGTTTGCATGCGGCACGTGCAAGGACAGTGCGAATACATTGCTTCAGTCAAAGCCCCGACCTCTGCAGGCACCCCAAAAACAAAACAAAACCTTTTGGCGTGCCTCCTGACATTTTTCATGCAGGAGGCACGGCAAGACTTTCAACGACCCGCTGCACGGCCACATCTGGATGCACCCTACCTACCTGGAATTTATTGACACGACACCTTTCCAGCGCCTGAGAAGCCTGCACCAGCTTGGATTGACGTATTATGTGAGCTGACTTTATTCCGTGAGACTGCCTGTCAACCCATTTTTCCAGTTACCCATGTCTTTAGTGACTGCACTACCTGCGATCCTTCATTCTTTGAGAGAACCTTCTTGGGGCATGGTATCTGCTGCGTCCGTCCAAGCCAAAGTGTTTCCTTACGATCCCTCTCCTATTCAACCCTGGTTGGCTGATGTGCGAGGGGAGGCGTTTCATTTCTGACCTGGTCAGGATCAACATCGGACATATTCAGTAGAAATTCATAACAGTACAGCACGAGATGCCAATGCCACACCATGCCCTGTATTCATCATGGACCAAGTGGGCATTAAATAGCATAGGTACATGCTTCTTGTCTTCATGTGTCTACCTGTGAGATCAAAATCAGCATCCTCAGGGCCTGGAAGTTAATGGAAACTTCTATACAAGCCAGCCTGTACAAGCACTGTTTTCTGGTGCTCAGGCTAAATCCTGCACCCACACACCCCCTCTTGCACACCATTGTTATGTAAATGTATGCATCGCACGAGGGACAGAAATGGCATCTGTCAGTGTTAGTGCCTTCCTCACCTGTCCTTTGTGTTGCGTGGATATTGATTCGTACAAAGCACAGAATTCTGTTCCCTTTTAGCAACGTTTTAACCTTCTATGTCGCCCTTCTTGTTTGCACCTCATGTGCCTGCCTAGCAACCATACACCTGCACCGTTAATAATTTGCACTAATTTGCACACCCAACACATTACCCAGGTCTACGACGGTGCGTCCCACAAACGTTTTGAGCACTGCTTGGGTGTGAGCCACATCGCATGCTCAGTAGCTGAAAGGATCTGGATGATGCAAGGCTCCAATAAGGTGCGCATCCCGCACACGCTTTGGGGGGAAATCCAGCATACTAGGGTTTAAGCCAGGATGTGTATATATATGTATGCAAACAGTTTTGGCTGTCTTTGTTTCCAGGGCTATGGCGTAATCCCAGGAGACACTGTGGATATCAATCGAAGAGACGTGCTGGTGACCGGACTAGCAGGTACGGTTATGTAAAAAGTGTGCTTGTGTGTGTGCATGTGTGTGTATGTGTGTGTGTGTGTTAAAGAGAGCAGCGGTGCTGTTCTGGGCAACAATATTAAGAAGTTGACAAGGACGCACTGGTCAGTGGAAGAGCAGGCAATTAAGTGCAAAAGAGGTGCTGTTTGTATGAGAGAATGCTAAAGTGGATGGGGACGCCTCTCCGGGCGAAACAAGGTGTCAATAGTCAGTATTGATGCCCTGTTCAGTGGAAGACAGGTGATTAAGTGCAAAAAGGTGCTCAATCTATGTGTGCGTCAGTAGGCAAAAAAGCCATCATAACATGCCATCATCTCACGCAGTCATAACATAAAGAACAATAACAAGGACATATCTGTCACCAGTTTGGCAGGTGTGCATGCAAAGCAGTGTGCTACCACGATTATTCCTTTGGGGGTTATTGTCTTGCCAAGGGACAAGGGCTTTGTGAAGAAATAGGGCTTTGTCAAGGGACAGGAGTTTGGCTTAGTTTTGCAATTGCTGAGCAGTTGCAGATGCAGCGGATGACAAATCTTGATATGATTATTCACGGCTGGCACATTCCGATAAAATAAATAAATACATGACAAGTTGAGCCTGCGCACATGTCTTATCATACCATGTGTATGTGCACTCCCCGCCCCCCAAACAACACCAATCTGTTGCCACCCTACTCTCACACTTGAAAACACACATAGGCCTGTGCCATGACCTCGGGCACGGTCCTTTCAGCCATGTATTCGATCGGGAGTTCCTCAAGGCCAAAGGCGTGCATGGCTGGTGCGTTACGTGTGCTTGTGCTTATTATTGCAAACATATACATCATTCTATCTATATACATGGCAGTGTTGGCTGTTCTTGAACAGAGGCATGATTGCTGTGGACACTCACTTCTCAAAAAGTTTCTGCATTCCCCCTTTGTGATCCCTCCTTTGCGATGTCCACCAGGGATGATGAGGACATGTCCTGCAAAATATTCAACTGGATCCTGCAACAATTTGACTCGTAAGTACAACTGTCATGCACCTATTTGTCTTTTCCTTCTGTGCAATGTCCATCCAGGGGCCACGAGGGCACGTCCTGCAACATGTATTTGGATCATGTACAGGGTTGGCCAGAATTGTATATATACACCGTATATGACCGTATATTTGATGATTTCCCTGCCAAAAGTACCGTATTTACACCGTATATACCGTAGGTTCACGATCACTTCGGAAATTAAATAAATATTTGCCAAAAAAATTCTAAATATTTCTCGGGGCCCTCTCCGAACTAAATTCGAAGTGATAAATTATTTATTTTATGTGGTTTTGAGTGAGCTCCCAGCGTGCCCTAGTTGTGAACCCCTGACCCGTTCTTGAGCCCCTGTCCCCAGCTGAGAGGCTGGCCGCTCAGCAGAGAGACCATGAGAAGCTGCAGAGGGAGAGGCAGCTCAGGGAGCTGGCAGAGGCATAGGCAAAGGCAAGGGGCGCAGTTGTGAAGAGGCGTGGGGCGTCCATGCATGCTGCTCCAAGAACAAGCCTCCTCACAGTCCCTTCAGGCCCTTTCTTTGGGGCATACACACAGAGTTAGTGAAGATGGCAAGTGGGTTAGAGAGGGTTGCTTCTCTGATTGAGGGAAGCACAAGTGCAAGCACTCAGCTGTGGTCCCCCCCATGCAGCAAATGGGCAGTCTGCCCATCAGCCTGCACAGCAGCAGCAGCAGCCAACAGTGGGGGGCTCGAATTCACAAATTAATTCCCGACAGAGCCTGCCCGAACTGGATTCAAACTCGATAATAATCCCCAGACCCCCCCACGAACTAAAATCGAAAATTTAATTAATTGTAAAAAGTATGTTCCCGAAGTGATCGTGAACCTACGGTATATGGTTCTGGCCAACCCTAATCATGTAAGCTTCTTGAACTTCTCAATCCATGCACATCCTTGCCTCTACAATTGTCCATCCAGGGACCATGAGGACATGTCCTGCAAGATGTTCGACTACATAAGAGATCTGGTGAGTGTACACATGTCCTGCAAGATGTTCGACTACATAAGAGATCTGGTGAGTGTACACATGTCCTGCAAGATGTTCGACTACATAAGAGATCTGTGTGTGTACACATGTCCTGCAAGATGTTCGACTACATAAGAGATCTGTGAGTGTACACATGTCCTGCAAGATGTTTGACTACATAAGAGATCTGGTGAGTGTACACATGTCCTGCAAGATGTTCGACTACATAAGAGATCTGGTGAGTGTACACATGTCCTGCAAGATGTTCGACTACATAAGAGATCTGTGAGTGTACACATGTCCTGCAAGATGTTCGATTACATAAGAGATCTGGTGAGTCTACAGGAAGGTTGAGGAAGTAACACACTGCTCATGGTATGTGCTGGACATTGCTCACGGCATGTGCAGGACATTGCTTGCAAGATGTTTGACTGTTTTCGAGTTTTTATTTAGTGCTCGATAGATGCTCTCATCATGATCTGCAACACATTTGACTGCATTACAAAACGCTATGCAAGATGTGGTGATCGATGTTCTAAAGCTGGTGGGTACGAAACAAAAGAGGAAACAGTTGTCTCTAGCAGTGCTTTAGGGCCTTACATTATATAGCGCATGTTTTGCAGCATAGGTAGATGATTCTTGAAGCTGTGACTTACAGGCCACGATACTCAAACATGTGGATGTAACATGCGAGACGTTGAGATTTTGGCCTATACAAGTGTAAAAGAAGTATGCACAAAGGAAGGGTATATAACATTGTCCGACACAGTATGGATACATTATAGATACAGTATAGACACATAGATACAGTATAGATACAGTATAGACACAGTATAGATACATGTATTGAGGCTGGCACCTGGAGAAGGAAAGGAAATGCTTCACGTCACAGTTGTCATATGATATCACGGAAAGTAGTTATGTCCGCAGGTATCGTCACAAAAGTAAGTCAATCGGGAACAGTTAAATGGGGGAATTCCATAGTGATCTCACCCAAAACATGCTTTCTCGGTACACAAAGAAGTGTGTTTTGGGCTCACGTATGAGCTGCATGTGACTCTTGGTTTGTGCGCCTTGCTCTTTCTGCCATTAATATGTCCAACATAATTAGGGTTGGCCAGAACCATATATATACGGTGTATATACGGTACTTTTGGCAGGGAAATCATCAAATATACGGTCATATACGGTTCTGGCCAACCCTAAACATAATGTAACACACACGTACATGCATACACATGCATAATGCAGAACAACAGCAATAGCAGGGGAAGTATTTGGTCGTGCCTTCCACAATTGTGCTACATGATGACACACGCATATGATGTGCTACATGATGACACACGCATATGATGTGCTACATGATGACACACGCACATGATGTGCTACATGATGACACACGCATATGATGTACATGATGTACATGATGTGCTACATGATGACACGCATATAATGTGCTAAATTATATGCTACATGATGACACACGCATATGATGTGCTACATGATGACACACGCATATTATGTGCTACATGATGACACACGCACATTATGTGCTACATGATGACACACGCATATGATGTACATGATGTACATGATGTGCTACATGATGACACGCATATGATGTGCTAAATTATATGCTACATGATGACACACGCATATGATGTGCTACATGATGACACACGCATATAATGTGCTACATGATGACACACGCATATGATGTGCTACATGATGACACACGCATATGATGTGCTACATGATGACACACATATAATGTGCTACATGATGTGCTACATGATATGCTACATGATGACACACGCATATGATGTGCTACATGATGACACGCATATGATGTACATGATGTACATGATGTGCTACATGATGACACACGCATATGATATGCTACATGACGACACACGCAAATGATGTGCTACATGATGACACACATTATGTGCTACATGATGTGCTGCATGATGACGCACGCATATGATGTGCTACATGATGACACGCATATGATGTGCTGCATGATGACACGCATATGATGTGCTACATGATGACACACGCATATGATGTACATGATGTACATGATGTGCTACATGATGACACACGCATATAATGTGTTACATGATGTGCTACATGATGACACACGCATATGATATGATACATGATGACACACGCATACACACATGATGACACGCATACGCAGAACAACATTGACAGCATCAGCAACGAGGAGGCCAACATGGTCAAGCTTATGATTCCAGGGGGTCCAGAGCAGCGGAGGCAGGCACCTGAAGAAAAGGTGTGGCTTGCTTGTGTGTGTAGCAATAGGAAAGAATGAAAATAAGGTGATTTGTGTTTGTGTGAATGCTGAAGGGAAGGAAGGGAAGAAGGAAGGGAATAAGTCAGAGTTCTGCTTGTGTGAATACCAAAGGGGCGGAAGCGGGTGTTGCTTGTTGCTTGTGTGACTGTTTATCACTTTTAGCAAGAACTAGGAAAGCGATCTTGGAGAGAGCAAATGCAAGGAAGGATTGGGGGTGATGGCATTGCGTAGTCTGATGGCGTTGTATGATAATGATAACCGAAGTGAAGGGAAGGAAGTGCAATGGTAAATGAACTTTTACTTCGAAATCACAAATAGAATTGTGGCCAGGCCAGGGCCAACTGAGGTGTTTTGGACGGGGGAACCTACAAATATATGGTCTTACACATTTTAGATATGTGGCTGACCCACAAGATAGCATGCATGTCATGCCAAACTAGTGTCAGCAATAAATCGTGGGATGATCAGGAAGTTTCGTTGACAGCCGAGTGGTTATTTTGTTTGTTTAATGATCTGAACTTGATGCTTGGTTCAGACAGTGGCATGATAACAATTTAGTCAAGCTTCTTGCACTTTTCCTCTTCCATTGGTACACAACCACACACACACACACACACACACACACACACACACACACACACACACACACACACACACGCACAAACACACACAGACACACACACACACACGGAATTATATTCACATGCATTACTGCTTGCGTTTATGCTCACATACACAAACGCTCGCTCAGGACAAATGAGCACAACCCCATACCCAACAGTACTCATATCTAGGATCGGCTTGGACCATAAATATACACCGGATTTTGCTGTGTATTTGGTGATTTCCCTGCCAAAAAAAACTTGAATACATGGTTCTGGCCAACCCTACTCATGTCTCCTTCACCCATGCCATCTTGTACATTGATGTCATCTCATGCACTGATGTCATCTCATATACTAGCGTCATCTCATATCCATCCTTTCTTGTGCACCTATGAAATATAATGCACCCATGCCATCTTGTACATTGATGTCATCTCATGCACTGATGTCATCTCATATACTAGCGTCATCTCAAATCCATCCTTTCTTGTGCACCTATGGAATATAATGCACCCATGCCATCTTGTACATTGATGTCATCTCATGCATTGATGTCATCTCATATACTAGCGTCATCTCATATCCATTCTTTCTTGTGCACCTATGGAATGTAATGCACCCATGCCATCTTGTACATTGATGTCATCTCATGCACTGATGTCATCTCATATACTAGCGTCATCTCATATCCATTCTTTCTTGTGCACCTATGGAATATAATGCACCCATGCCATCTTGTACATTGATGTCATCTCATGCACTGATGTCATCTCATACTCATACATTCTTGTACACCTTTGGAATATAATGCACTGACGCCATCTTGTACACTGATGTCATCTCATGCACTGATGTCATCGTTTGCACTGATGTCACCTCACATTCATCCTTTTCTGTGCACCCATGGAAGATCGTGCACTGACATCATCTTTCACACTGAAGGCATCGTTTGCACTTATTGTCATGTGCATTCATATCATCTCATTCACTGAACTTGTACACTTACGTTATCTCGTGCACTACATCATCTCGTGTCATGTATAGGGTTGGCCAAAACCGTATTTGTTCGCCGTTTATGACCGTATATTTGGTGATTTTCCAGCCAAAAACACCGTATGTACACCGTATATATATGGTTCTGGCCAACCCTAGTCAAATGTTATATTTTTTTTTCCGCGTACACTCATGTCACCTCGTGCACGCAGCGCTTCCTCTTTGACATCGTAGCCAACCATCGGAACTCGACAGATCTCGTGTCATATGTCATTTTTTTTCACTCGTACACTCATGTCACCTCGTGCACGCAGCGCTTCCTCTTTGACATCGTAGCCAACCATCGGAACTCGACAGATCTCGTGTCATATGTCATATTTTTTCACTCGTACACTCATGTCACCTCGTGCACGCAGCGCTTCCTCTTTGACATCGTAGCCAACCATCGGAACTCGATAGACGTCGACAAGGTGCTTATTCTTCTCTAGGCCTAAGCTGCAATGCCATGGACAGGGACCTGCATGCCAGCTGCGTGCTTGTATCTGTTTGCGGGTGTCACTGTTATCACGTGCTTGTGCATGTTTTGTTGTACCGACAGACAAGACTTTTGCAAACCTCAGGACAGGCAGTGAGTCGCTTTTAGGGTTGGCCAGAACCACTGTCAACGATCTGCATTGAGTCACTCATAGGGTTGGCCAGAACCACTGTCAACGATCTGCATTGAGTGGCTTTTAGGGTTGGCCAGAACCACTGTCAACGATCTGCATTGAGTCGCTTTTAGTTTTGGCCAGAACCATACATATATACGGTGTACGGTGTACGTACAGTAATTTGGCATCAGAATTGCCAAGCATACGGGCATGGTTAACCCTAGTCGCTGTAGAACACTGGAGCTTGCTGCAAGGTGGGTGTTCATGAACCTTATGCACGCACACAAACCCTTATTTTTCCTGCAGTACGACTACCTTCAGCGAGACGCACACAATTGTGGGGTCAAGGTCTCCTGTGACTTCAGCCGGCTGATCCAGTTCAGCAAGGTGCGTGAGTTATTTATCCCCTTATGTTTTGATCTGTCACACCTGTGCGTGTGTGTGCGTATGTGGATGCCTTTGTGTGTTGGTGTGGTTGTGGGTGTGGGTGTGGGTGCGTATGCGTGTGTATGTGTCTGTGAGCGTGTGTATGCGTGTGTGTATGCCTGTGTGGGTGTGCGTGCGGGTGTGGGCGTGTGTGGGTGTGTGTGAGCCTGTGGGTGTGGGTGTGGGTGTATGCGTGTGTGTATGCCTGTGTGGGTGGCGGTGTATGCGGGTGTGGGTGTGGGTGTATGCGTGTGTGGGTGTGTGGGTGTATGCCTGTGTGGTTGTGGGTGTGGGTGTGAGTGTGGGCGTGTGTATGTGTGTGTGAGCCTGTGCGTGTGTGTATGCCTGTATGCGTGTGTGTATGCCTGTGTGGGTGTGGGTGTGGGTGTGAGTAAGCACGTGGGCTGTGTGTGCTCCGGATTGCTTTGCCTGTTCTGCTTGCCTAGCCCTGTTCGAAATTTGTGAGCATATCAAGCACGGGCAAAAACTTGAGGACTGCTTGGCCCACAGAGACAATTTGCTGGGCAGTCTACAGTTGTGAGGACTGTTTGGCCCTCAGGGGCAGTTTGCTGGGTAGTCTGCAGTTGTGCATGCTCAGAACCGATGGACAGCTTATTGCCAATCGGCCGTGTTTCTGTATCGTGTGAGGATCGGCTGATTGTTAACCCTCTAATCTCTGCCCCGTCAGTGCATTGTGTGAAGCGTGATTGAGTGTTTACCCTTTAGTGTCTGCCCCATCAGTATACCGTGAGACTGCCCCAACAGTGTATCATGTGTTTTTGTGGTTCAGTGCATTGTGTGATGCGTGATTGAGTGTTCACCCTCTAGTCTCTGCCCCGTCAGTGCATTGTATGAAGCGTGATTGAGTGTTTACCCTTGAGTGTCTGCCCCATCAGTATACCGTGAGACTGCCACAACAGTGTATCGTGTGTTTTTGTGGTTCAGTGCATTGTGTGAAGCGTGATTGAGTGTTTACCCTTTAGTCTCTGCCCCATCGGTATACCGTGAGACTGCCCCAACAGTGTATCATGTGTTTTTGTGGTTCAGTGCATTGTGTGAAGCGTGATTGAGTGTTCACCCTCTAGTCTCTGCCCCGTCAGTGCATTGTGTGAAGCGTGATTGAGTGTTTACCCTTTAGTCTCTGCCCCCTCAGTATACCGTGAGACTGCCCCAACAGTGTATCATGTGTTTTTGTGGTTCAGTGCATTGTGTGAAGCGTGATTGAGTGTTCTCCCTGTAGTCCCTGCTACATCTTTTAGCCTGCTCCCTGAGATTGTTTTGGGCAGATTAGCTGCATTATGTATGTAAATGCAGCCTGCAAAATGCAGCAAGGCTACCTAACAGGAATAGAACAATTTATTAGCAGGCAATACGGCAATATGTAACCATATATATATGGTGTATATACGGTACTTTTGGCAGGGAAATTACAAAATATACGGTCATATACAGTGTATATATACGGTTCTGGCCAACCCTAGCAATACGGCAATATGTAACCAGGGTTGGCCAGAACCGTATATATATACAATATACGACCATATATTTGATGGTTTTCCTGCCCAAATTACAGTATGTGTACACCGTATATGACCGTATTTTTGGTGATTCTCCTGCCCAAAATACCGTATATGTACACCGTATATGACCGTATTTTTGGTGATTCTCCTGCCAAAATTACCGTATATGTACACCGTATACGACCATATATTTGGTAATTCTCCTGCCAAAAGTACCGTATATGTACACCTGTGTTTCTGGTGTACGTTTTACCCATATTAATAAAAAAGGAGCCAAACGAAAGTCCAAACTTTACACAGAACAACAGTCTCGATACTTACCTCCAGCTTGTCGACCCCTCTGCGATTTGTCCAGGGCGATTTACTTGAAGTTTAATGAGACGATCGAAAATGCACAGCTCCTTCAAACCTGTAGCTCCTTCAAACCTGCATCTGCCTTCTACCTTGCAGGTCATTCAGGGCGAGATCTGCTTCAAGTGGTCAGAGTACCTTAACATTGCAGAGCTCTTCCACAGCCGCAGCATCATGCACCGAAAGGTGTACACCCATAGGTGCGGTGGTGTGTGTGTGTGTGTGTGTGTGTGTGCGTGTGTGTGTGTGTGTGCGTGCGTGTTTGCGGCATTTTCCTCAAAAACACTGCTGTGTAAAGCTGTGGTCTGGTGAGCCCATGTCGTTAAAAAGCACACGGTGTGGGGTGTTTGGGTGTGTGGGTGTGGGTGTGGGTGTGGGTGTGGGTGTGGGTGTGGGTGTGGGTGTGGGTGTGGCA
>Ga0307942_1004433_pt1 | contig 11179 bp, 11 predicted proteins | sample OrgLakmetagen175_FD_201846 | JGI IMG/M metagenome (GOLD analysis project Ga0307942, IMG submission 201846) | Saline water microbial communities from Organic Lake, Antarctica - #175 | ecosystem: Environmental > Aquatic > Non-marine Saline and Alkaline > Saline | place: Antarctica: Organic Lake...
CATAGGGAGGATGAGGAGTGTTATCTAGCCACCAGGGTAGCATCTACACCATTGCAGGAACAGGTGCTTGAGTTAAGCGCAGTCATAGGCCCAAATTATCCTCTACTGCAACACTCTAAACGAATGGCTACAAGATGCTCACAACGGTACCCCTGGATCCATCATTCTTACCAATTTGCCTTAGTACTTTGTAATTTATCTATGCATCTTGCTGCGTGAACAACCCTGTGTAAGCACATGCGTGCCTAGGGTGGTTTCTCTGGCTATAATGGCTGCCCAGATTATACTTACACAAAAAGGAGCTTGGTTGAGTGCTCATCAAGTCAAAGCATTTGGAACATAAAGCGTTTATACAAGCAGCGATGGGCACCAAAAGCTCAGATTCTGGGCGACAGATGCCAGACTACAGTTATTGTACACGTGGCTTTCAAATGACGCTAACACTATGTCCTTGCCATATTGGAGTGTGCACTCACCACCCAACCAAACAGTTTCTTTTTTACGCAATTCATGTAATACATATGACGTTCCAAGTAGGTTAAATACACACGAGCGCTGCAGGCCAAAGCACAGACGTGCCTCTCAGCACAACAAATGTGCGTGTCCTGTATCAAGGCCAGTTGCAACTTTCTGCGAGGTACAGAAACCAGCTAAGTGCGTCACTTTATTAAAATCATAAACCCTCTCTATAATACCATAAACTGTTAGGCCTGTGAGGGCACATTGTACTTCGCCCCTATTTGTAAACATATTCCAAGAAGCTTTCTGTGCATCTTCAGTACCATCTGCTTCAGATAATGTGCCATACGGTCCATTAAAATTTGCACACACATAGCTCTTTTGTGCTTGTCATTATCAATGACTTAGGAGCACAAACTACAGTACCAGAATACTCTCCTAGGCATGCCTAATGACTTAAAGGCCCCAATCCTGCAAGAAGATGTTGCCATACTAGAGTACCCTGTCTCAACATCAAAGTGTTGAGTATGAACCACTTTAGGTTTACAAAGGCATGCGCTATCTAGATAGGGCTGCGCAGGGCTGCGCAATAGCACTGTATCTTCTCTTCATCAGCCCGGGGTGTGACGCTACGAGATAAGAGAGTTCACGCTACTCCCGTACTGCAAATAGCTATTAGGAGGCCTACTTTTTTACGAAGTACCAAGACGATCTGAACACTTAATTTGGATGGATTACAAACTGTTGCGAGGCCCCAAAACATAAATTTGTGACTTTGGTAGGGTTTCATTGCCCTTTCTGCCAAAGGCATGGTGATAATGGGTTGTCTGCTGAACCCTGCATGGGCAATATTTCTCAAGGCCTCAATGGTTAATCAGGCTAGACGGTGCCAGTAGCAATGGAGAGCAGAAAGGGCAATCGGGCTAGACAGTGCTAGTAGCAATGGAGAAAAGAATGGACAATCCACCTAGACAGTGCCAAGGCAGCAACATAGGGCAAGTCCCTGGATCTTTAAGCTTCGCTTGACTCAGCACACAGAAACAAGCACACACCTACACCTACAAACATTTCTACACACACACCCCTACTTACACACACTCTAACAAACACACGAACACGAAGACACACGCACACACACGCCCCCCCAAAACACACCCTTCTGCCACACCTGGCACGCAATGTGGTGGCGCAAAATGGCCCGAGCATTCTGACAGCCGGGGTAACCGCACTCCACGCTAGCGGTTTCACATTCGGAAAGGAGGTGGTGCCACAACCTCTTGGCCTCAAGAAGCCACTCCATTTGATCCTGAAGGTGAAACACAATGGATTGGAGCAAGTCAGTCGGGGAGGGAGGGTTGTTGTCGGACGGAGGAATGGTGGATGGTGGGGAGGAATGTGTGTACACTCACAATTTTAGACGACTGCTATTACATTGACAATTTCTTCAGGTTAATGCTTTGAGGCCTATTGCCAGAACACAATTAAATCTCGGCAAATAGGCGTCTGTGCAAGCATACAGTTCACGTGGTGCTGTGAAGTTTGTTGATGCTGTAACGCACCCACACGTGCACGACGAAACACGCAAGATGCTCCGCACACGTTCCAGCATTTCGCATAACCCTTCACCCACTGAACATAACATCTTCCTCTCCTCAGATCACCAGATCAACTTACATACTCTCAGACATTAAGCTCACGAGGCAGTCCTGGCTACAACTGTATGCTTTCGGTAGGCACGGGTTCAACACCCGGCTACTCCATTCAAAGTCCTATTTCCTTGCACCCACTTGTCCATTTCCCTTCCCATGAAATGCGACAATCCAATTAATTTCTTTGTCGAGGCTATAGGGAGTTTAGGGTGAGATGGTGTCTACGTGCGGCTACCTCAAAGTATACAACACAAGCATTGCTAGACACCTACCTGTGTTTGCGTGTCCACTGGGGCTTTTTGTACAAGGCTCCACAACAACAGTTTCAACGTGTCCTGGTACTCAGCAGGGGTCCAACGTCCAACTCCAGTATCGTTGCGCGCATTGGAGGTGCGTCTCAATAGCAGCAAAGGGGCAATGGGCATCTCCTGGATGTCTTCGTCTGTTGCTCTCCCCTCCATGTTTGCGACCTACAATGGAAATGGCAAAACATTACGTTAGAAGCTTGCCTGGATTTAAATCCTCAACCACACACTAGAAAGGACGCCAGGTCTATCTGGTCTGTTTTAGCAAATAAAATGCAAGGGCTTCAGGATAACTACAGCTTCAAGAGCACGATATACAGGGATATATCTTTGTACGTTGTATAGAATGGTGAATTGCCATGTACTTTGTATGGAATGGTGAAATGCCATTTTGTTAACTCAAAAGTGCCATGCATCACCCACACACAAACAGCATGCCCCCCCCCCCCCTCCACAAACCCATACACACACATAGAGACAAACACACACAGTCACACACGCTGTAGAGTTGTGAGCCAAATTTCAGAGTTAACCGCAGATCCATAGGTTGTAAGGTGGGGATGGCTACGGCCACAAAGTGTCTCTAAGACCTTGAAGCGTACAGCGGGTCAGCAAAGCAATCTGCAGACGTCAAGGTTGTATGTAGGCTCCAACCTTGACTCCAAGTAAGCTCGCTTTTCCCCCCCTTTTGTCACTCTTGTGTTCTTGTGAGCCCTGTCTTATATCATAGGACTGCATAGGACATGAAAAAAACGGTGCAAATCGCTCTCCGTATCATAGTTCTTGTGCAAACCAAAACCCCTTATTTGCTCTGCTCCCTTTTTGCCTGCTTAACACCCCCCTCCCGCATTTGCACTCAAGCCCTCACACAATGCACACAGACGGGCTTTTTTAATGGCGGGCAGTAAGGACGACAAGAGGATTACACCCACAATGGGCGGGGTGTTCAATGCTCAAGTTACCCGGTAGGGAGAAATCAGATAGAAGCAAAAGGTTGCCAATACACGTCTTGTTTCCCTCCTTCTCTTTGTTTGTTTGGTGCGGGTGTGAATAGAGTATGCAATGAACGCAATGGCTTTTCCAGCAACGATTTCCCAGCATGAATGCTCGGCAGTCCTTGCTGGCGCTACAGAGAAAAGCCCAGTGTGGCATTTCATGCCAGAGAGAAGGAAGAACTAAGACCGAGGTATGCTTAAGTGGCGCAAGCCAAAACAGGCAGTAGACTGGAGTAACCTGAGTGAAAAGCAAATGATGGATTTCCAGAAGATTTAAAACCTGTTGCGGTGGAAAAGTTTTACAGTACCCGGTATCAAAGTGGCTCCTTTCTCTTAATTAATTTTGGGAGTGGCTTTCCACTGCCTGCGAAGTTTTTTCTATTTTTTCCTATTGGCGGCAGCACCGGTTGTAGCCCTTCCAGATTTGATCAAGGCTTCAAATGTTTGTTCAACTTGTTGTACACTGACGCTTCTGTGGTTGGAATCCTGGCTTACGTGTGCAAGAAAATCGTGTTGTTTTGTACACAATTGTAAGCTCAAGATTTGCACCTGCAAGAATAAACTACGGATTACCCGAGTGCTCCTGAGGGCTTGTGTGCGCCTTGCAAGTGGGGGTGCTATTTTGAGGGCGTTCCAGGTCGTGAGCGCTTTACATATTATCACCCACTCATTCATTTACAAACGTACCCCAGCTTGCCCAGAAGGCAAGCAAGGAGGATGGAGTTTCTGTCACATCTCCTGTCTTCCATCGAGTCGAATCAGCGAGCCGCAACCCGTTGCTGCATGGCCCAGAAATCCCCAATAACATGGTCATATGTGCAGGGGCATTTGGGGCTGTATCGTCTGTGATGGTTCGTGGACAGAAGCCGTCAAGGGAGTTGAGACAGGATGCTGGCTTGTCACACCAGCAACTGCCTGCTACTCCTCCTCCTCCTCCGTGGTATTGGAAAGGGAGGACTTAGGGTTAAATGCAAAAAGTTTACGCACTTTTTATTGAAGTGGGATGGACGTGATGAGGAGGAGGAGCACAACAAAGTGGGAACTTGAGCGGACCCTGCTTGGTTGTGATCTGCTGGTCAGGAGCGAGGTAGCAAGCAGGAGGCATGGTGGGTCCGTATGGTGCTTTTTGGCTCCGTATGGAGGGGGGAACTCCAGTAGGGAGGTATGCTGATGCTGATTAGTCGACCTAAATAATTAACGACCCTAGAGGGTGGTGGCCCGTTTAGATGAGCATGTTGCTAAAGCTTACGTAGGATATATCATGCATGGGCTAATAACCTTTTGCTCGCTGGCCTTGATGGCGTTAATGTAATGCAATTCCTTACAGCGGCAAGTTAGCAAGCAATGCGGGGTGTATGTAGCCATGCATTGACCACTTATTTGCCAAGGATGGCTGGCCAAGCTTGCCATGGCCAGGTGCGTGGGTGGGACAGAGTGTTACATGTATTACGAAATGCATGTACTATCTATTACTACGTAGGCTACACACGTAGGAAGGGCACCGTGCCGCAAATTTTTCAAGCACCATTGTTTGCGAAGTACACTCAACCTCACATACACGCACACTTACACGCAAGCACGCAGCACGCATACGCACCTTGATTGCTTCTTTCTTGCTGATTTCAGGCCAGAGGGCAGAGCAAACCTTGCACGCGGGGTCCTGCTGGGTGTGCTTGTGATGAAGCCCTGGTCAGCACTGGTGGTTGTTCATTGCTATATATGTTTTGTGTGTGTTGTTAGGGGAAGTAGTCAGCATCAAACCCCTGCCCTGCTCGTCACCTCGCAATTCAGTCAGTGGCTTAGAAGGGCGCGAACTGGTGCGCACGCGGGCAGAAACGGGCAGTCGGACGCTGCCTCCGACATGTCGACAGAGCATGACGTGCTGGGCGTCGACACTATATGCTGCATGATGTGTGCACGGACGCCCCTTGATGAAGAACGGGGGGAAAGAGCGGGACCGCGCCGGTTGGGAGCGTAAACGAAGCTTACCAGCAGCAGTTTCTTTACGTCCTGGCACTTCGATTCTGAGCAGTGCTGACCATTGCAGGTAATGCTGTGAAGACAAGCCCTAATCCAGCTCTTTCCATTCGCATTTTTATCTGGCAAGGTTAAAAAACCTCAGGAAAGAAAGAAAAAGGAACCCCCTGAACCATTCAAGCCAGAATTAACTAGTCTGAACTTGTCGTTAAGGGAAGCAATAGACCATATATATAAGGAACAAGCAGTCTTAGCAGACGGCCTTGCGTCGAATCTTGAATTTTTTGAAATTCAATATCTCTTAATAAGAATGGACCATGTTGGCGCATTTACAACCTTTTCGGATCGAGGGGTGGATGAAAAATATTATTAATTCAAGCATCAATTCATTCATACTGCTCGAAACCCTGGTCTGATTTTGCCCACTTCTATTCGAGCAGTAGTATAGCGCTATGCTAGCAGTTGCAGGGAGCTAAAAGTCATTATTAACAAGCTGAGGCTGCAGCAGAAGTCGAAAGAGCGGATATTTGGGTGCCGAGGCTTACCCTGCTATCTAGATGATGGCCTGAATGATCAGACTTTTTAATAGGTTGAAAGGCGTTTTATTACACAGCTGTCCCCGTGAGTCCCCCTTATACCTCATCTAAAAGCAAGATACTTGAATTTATATCTGAACCATTGACACTTGCTGGAAATTTGGCACTCTGGGGGGCTGCGTGGGGCCCGGTGCATGGTTAACACCCACTTAGGCAGGAAAAAGGTGGATTTCTGAAGTTGCCCCGATCGATCTCTGCTTCAGGACATAAGCATTATAACTGTTATATGACAACGCTGAAATGTTGAATTGGGTCAGGGGTACTGGGAACGCCGGCGAGTGGGAGGCACTCACTTAAGGGACACACCAGAGGCCCCGGGGAGAAGACAGAAAAATCTTCGCTCCATACCTGCTGCGAGTTCCAGCCCGGCTTTTGCTCTCAGAGTTCTAAGCTGAACATAAATTTAAAAAGGAGCCAATTTATGGCCTGGGTGGGTTTTGATGGAAATGTATGACCCCTTACATGCAACCAATTGGCTGCAGCTGTTTCAAAAAGCTTGGCCCCACACCCTCACTTTTACAACAGAGTTGTGGCAGGTTGCGGGGTAAATGATCAAGTAAATTAAAATTATAATAGAGGGCATGGTGTGTGAGCAATGATGTCGATTTTTGACCCCTTAAATTCTTTACAGAATAAAACTAGCTATCCAACGCAGCTCTCAACGCAACTTTCACAGGTTCCAAAATGGTGAAGGGAAATGTAACATGCATAAGTAAGGTATGATTTACCGCAAAAACGGTGTTTTTGCGCACGCTTTACACTTCGCCGCACTACCTCCAAGTAGACTCCGTCAAAAAATCGACCCCCCCTTGGATTAAGATCATTGAAAATCCGCTTAAGTCTGAAGTCCAGCCGTCATCCACTCGTTGTAAATGCAAAAGTGGAGTAATGCTAATCGCAAATCCATTATTCCACCCACTGTGCCACAGCTGTACCGGGATGCATCACTTACTAGTTATCTGTTTGTACATTTTATGTTTTGTTTAATCAAATGAGAATCCACGCACTTATCACCAATATCTAATTTTTAATACAATCTCATTTTGAATCAGATCAGTACTTTAGAGTCCCTTCATAAATGGCCGAATCCCTTTCAAGAAGGGCCAAAGCGGAGCCGGAGCCGGAGCGGGAGCGTGTGATCTTGTAGCAAGCCTAGAACCTGGCAAGTTTTTAGTGTCCAACAAGAGAGGACGACCAAATAAACAACTGCAGGCAGGAGCGACCGATTGCGGCCGCGAGCCTCAAGGTCATAAGACATTCAAACGAGATTCAAAATGCAATTTATTTTGCCCGCTCGTGATCCAATTTGAGCAATGAACCTGCCATCCTTTCATTGTACAGAGAGAGCTACAAGAAAACCAAGTGCAAGCAAGAATACTGTTATTACTAACACAAATAATCCAACGCATCACACATATTCATGCAAGGTCTCCTTTTATCCAACAAGGTACATCAGGTTTTACTCCTCATAATAATGCGACACTTCAACTGATAGCTTGCCGTGTTATAAGTCGCGGCGGCAGCAAACCGTGTGCTGTTGCTCAGCCACAGTAGGAGATCTGAGGACTCCGCTTTGGTAGAAATCTCGTTGGGGGGATTCGTCTTGGGTGGTTGGATGCTCGCCCAACGGTTAAAATTCACGGTTGAAGTTTAAGGCGCGTGTCGGTCGCCAGCCTGTCCTTCTTGCAGTTCAGCGATGTATGTGAGGACGAGGAACGCCACAAGGGGGGTTGTAGGAGAGCTCTGACGAGGGGAGACATGACGTGGGCGTGTGTCCTCCTGCCAAAGGTGCTTCTGTAATGGATATGGAGTGACATTTGCTGTGCCTCCTACAACGCCGTCGCGACCTACAACTTACAGCACATGCTTTATAAGCCTCTTCTCGTCCTGACGCCATCCTATTCTTGCCTAGCACTGTGTGCTTCTCTCACGTAACCACCCGCAACTCAAATTTTTAACAGCTTGCTAATGACAAGAAACTGAATCCAAACCAGTGGGAGGTTCACCTGATTGAGTTTAATTATTGTGAAGACACTAGACCCGATTCCCAACTCCAAAAAGCAAAAGCACAGCACAGCATGCTTATTGCCAACCTAAACAGACAAGGATATAGGGAAGTCATGTATTATGTGGTCTTCGTTGGAGCTGTGGGGACTATCTACAAAGACTACACAGACAAACCTCTGGCAGACCTTCATCTGGATTACCATAAGAAGAAAAACTGACACAAACTGAATGAACACTCCATCAGACATGCATCTACACTCTAATAAATACAAGGTATACATTGCAATATAACACAAGCAACAACAGTCAAAGATTGGGTTCTAAGGCACACAACCCCCCTGACCCACACTAATTTCTTTTTACTTGTTTGCGTGGTGGGGGTTTGCCTGGTGTGGGCACCTAAGTAACCCCCTCCCTTAATCATGCTGGCTGTGTCACCACTACCAGCGGAGTCTTCTTTTCTTTTCTTTATAGTTTGGTTTAGTCTGGATTACAAAGGGCTACAGCCTGGCATGGCTGCTCAACCTATAGGTTCCAACAAATAAATCAATCAAAAAGATCGACAGCTGCACTAATAAAATTGTAAACCTCTGAGAAAAGAAAAAGAAAAAAGAAAAAACTACGCAGGCAGTGAAAACCACTCACCACATTAAGTAAGGAAAAGGAGCCACTTTGGTACCAAGTGCCGTAAAGCTCCTCCACTGCAAAAAGGATAGGAGAAATCAATGGGATCCAAGAGGGTTTCAGGCTTGGCTTGAAACCGGTTTCTGATGAGAGTTTATAACAGGGTCGGAAAGGGCACGTCTGGTATGGACAAATTTAGCAGCGAAGTTCACAGAGTGCACAAGGAGCTTAGAGGCAAGCTTCTTAACTCTTTGAAAGTCAAGACCCAGTTTCTTGAAAGGCTTCAGAGTGTGAGCGTTGTAGATGGTGCCGTCCACACCCAAAAGGATTATGTGGAGAGTAACAGAGGCTCCTTGGAGAATGTTGCAAAGGTCTTTGTGCTGTTCCTTTGCGGCGTTCAGCTGGTTCTAAGGTCTGGTGTCCTCACAATACTTGATCTCAACGAGGTGGATGTCACGCCGAGGTTTGCTGAGGTCTTTAGGTCGGTGCTGTCTGGGGTTGGTGGCTCTAATGCTGGCTGGCGGTGCTGCTGAGGTGCTCCCAGTCTCCCTCAGTTGCCCCCTGCCACTCCGAAGAACCCATCCCCCTACATTAGTTTGTTGTTTTTGTGTTTTTGCAGCGGTGGGAGTAACCAGCACAAAATCTGGGCGGCTGGAGGTACATCTGTCTGTCTTTATCTGAGAAGCGGGGTGGGAAGAGCCATTTGGGAACTATTATACTTTCAGCTGTTTCAGGAATCTGGAGATTTTGCATGGTCATCCTTTCGTTGCTGCCTATATCCATGAAAACAATGCATGATCCTAAGGGGCCTGTTTTTCTGATAGCCTTAAGGATCATGTGGCATGCTATAATGTTGTGTATTTTGGTGATCATGTTCCTTATTTGCGTGTGTTGGCACCCAGAAAGGATGTGTAGGGCACTGTCTACTTTTGGGCAGAGGGGGCAAGTTTGACTTGTTGAGAGTTTGAACAATACCGCATGTTTTTGATTAAATAGGGTGCCTGTTCTGTATTTCATAATGATGCATTTGGTCTTAAAGGGGACGTCGGATGATGTTGGGTAAGCATTGCTAGTGGCTCCATTGGCAGTGCCGTCCTTGATGAGGGTCTGGTAGTACGCATGGTAGTTCGCTTCAGTTTTGGCATTTCCCAGTTTATGGAGAAGATGCATATGTGCTTGAAGGGCGTCACGGTGTTTTGGTAGGTACCGGAACTTTGGGGGAGGAGAACGGGCCATGTTTGTTGTATGGGTATGATTAAGGGTTTGTGTTTGGATTTCTATGTCTTCTTTTGCAAGCCAGTGGATGTTGTAGAAAGGATTTCCCTCAGGGCCTGCTGTTTTGATGGAGGTGTCTGTAAGGTCGGAGTAGGTGGTGGCTGACTTTTTAGCAAAGGCATCGGCATGCTCATTACCGATAATACCGGCATGGGACTGTACTTTGAAGAAGTGGATAGGCGATGGTGATTGGCGGATTGCTTTGGCAATGGATTGAAGAACATCTCCTTGGATGTGGTGGCGATGGAGATTCGGGTGTGAGAGCTGCTTTTTGATTTGGTGCGTGCAGTGATGTAAGGCTGTCTGTGGCTATATGTGAGTAGCCGTGTATGACTGCAGCTGCTATATATAGCTGCTAGCTCTGCACGTGAGATGATGTTGGTTATACTCATGCCTTTTGGGTTTACATAGTGGGAAACATTTAAGTTGAGGGTGGTATACGCCTGATCCGGTGTATTGCCTTACTTCATTCTTTTGGAGGCTGCCATCAGTGTAGGTCCAATCCCGCCAATCTTTTACCTTACGGGTTAGGTTTTGGCTGGAGCTGTTTTGGGGTGCTTCGTCGGTATTACAATTATGAGGTTGGTCAGTGCTTATCAGGGCACTTGTTTTATCTGGGCCTTCCGAGGCTTGAGGCTGGTCTTTGGGTAGCTTATTAAACTTGTTGAGTCCTGAGTGTTGTCTGGAACCTAAGGCTGTTTGGTAGGAATGGTTGTGTATGTTTTGAATTTCCCACTTTGCCTCAGGGATTTCTTTGGTAAGTTCTTTTAGTCAGTATTTGTTGTGAGCATTGAGGCAGACCCTGCCCTTGGTGTTCCATATGGCAATGACCTGCAATTCCCAGGAGTGTTCGGAAAGTGGTGTTTGTATGTTTTTCCAGAAGGGCACATTCGCATACTGGAATTGGTCTGATGGGATGGTGCCCAGGAATTTACACATGTGTGCGTACTTGCGGCAGAGTGATGACATAGGGATTTGTGGTCATATCTTTATTCCATGAAGGGAGGAGCATGAATGTGACTGTTTCCTCTATGCTGACAGCAGCAAAGTAGATGGCGTGTCTTGTTGCTAAGAGCATGGTGTTTTCATGGTAAATGGGATGGCAAATGGAGAACCCAAAGAATCGGGAGGATATACAAAATAAATACAAGTTGTTACAGTATACAAAATAAATAAATAGAGTCACTGTGCTCGTTGCAGTGGCTCTCTCAATTTTTGTCGGGTCTGGCGACCTGTGTTGGTTATGCATGGTTATCAGGAGACCAGCCTCGCCGTCTCCTCTTCACGTGGCC
>Ga0307942_1004434_pt1 | contig 11173 bp, 14 predicted proteins | sample OrgLakmetagen175_FD_201846 | JGI IMG/M metagenome (GOLD analysis project Ga0307942, IMG submission 201846) | Saline water microbial communities from Organic Lake, Antarctica - #175 | ecosystem: Environmental > Aquatic > Non-marine Saline and Alkaline > Saline | place: Antarctica: Organic Lake...
GGGAGGGGGAACAATCATCTTACAACACCTTTTACTTATTAAAACGTGCAATGATAATTTCAGTGTTGCTGCAGGTTGCTGGTCCTTTTATAACGTCATAATGATGGGTGTGAGATCCATATTTAGCAAAGCAAGGGTGGGCTTGCGCCAAGGACATTGACATATCCCATATCCATACGTCTAAAAGGAGTTGCTGACGTACACAAGAATGTATGATGCAGATGGTATTAAATCTATCAGGGTTTTGGGAGCAAAGGTTCTATAAAGTTTGTGAAAGTTCTAGAATTCTCATTGTTTGAAGGGTGCGATGTGCAAATTTGGGAAACGGGCCCTTGGGCTCCTCCCCCCACCTTCAAATATTCCCAATTAGTTGTGTATGTAAATAAATAGATTTACGGGGGAAAAAGGGGCCGGAATGAGACCATGTCATCATTGTAGAGCAGAAAAAGGAGAACCTTCAGGTGCAGTGCAAGTGCCGCGTTGTATAAATCTTGGCGGTTGAGATATGTGTGACAAGTTCGGCCTGAAGACCAAGGAAATTTCCTGGCCTAATACAGATTACAGATCATATTTCATATATAAATCATTGAACGTGTTGCTTTTACTGCAAGGAAAGAGTGGGACTGAACTGGGGGGAGCTGCTGTCCCTTGAAATTTTGACAGATCTGTCTAGATGCATGCTGTAAAGTTCTTTTAAGAGTTTGTCAAACTTTGACCAAACTTCGAACGGCACTTTAAAAGTTTGTTGAAACTCGGAAAGTTAGCCAACCCAAACTTTTGGCCGAACCTCAATCTGAACAACCTGAAATCTATACCTGCCTCACTTTGAAACTGCCGGGTGGCCCGAGAAAGGACCCATTTGCATTCCTGCAGTAGAAAGCCTGGTAACTGACTCAAATGTCTAGTTTGCCCAAAAGGGTGACTGCAATAGCCTGCTAGCTAGCCTCCTGGGATCCTGCCATAATACGACACTGCTCGTTTGTCGCTGATTCTGTCAGCATATGTAAGCCCTGCTGTAGTTGGAATGGCGCAAATGGATATATCCTGATCTATCATATGGTGCAGCTCATTCAGCACCATGGTCGAATGGGAGGAGTTTATTCCCCCTCCCACCCTAACGTGGTGAGCAAATAAACAGCCTTTTCAGTGTCTTTGAAATTGGCTTAATGGAAACAATTCAGCTACCGAGGAAAAAAACACCTTTCCCTTTTGTGAGCTCCGTCTCTGCTGCTTGCATAAAATTGTCTGCACTCCATCCCACTGTGTGTGCAGGATGGGATCTCGCGCACGCGGCGGAGGTAGTAGTGGGGGCCGTGGTGGAGGACGGCTCAGAAGTGTGGTCGGTGGTGGCAGAGGTGGCGGTGGCAGAGGAGGTGGCATGCGCTCCGCTCAGGAAATGAATGCGGACTTAGATGATTACATGCAGGAGTAAGAGCTTCTTCTCTTGTTATCGTCATGCTGGGTGTGGCAGCATGGCAGGCACAGCTTTTATACTTTTTTACGGAGTAAAGCGAGAGGCGACTGGGATTCCTGGAATTCTTTTGGAGAGACGTGCGTGGGCTCGCATATGATTGACCTGGGCTTGTGGGTTAAAAGACAAAAAGTGAACGTGCTAATTGTGTTGCCGGCCAGACACAGACAACCCAGATGCAGTCCTGGCTCGCTCTTTGCTGCATTTGGCTCAGAGGTTGATATGTATTTTTTACCAGCGTAATGGCAGCTCTTTGCTGCCTATTAGTATGGCTGGTGATAACGCGAAAGCGACAGCTTGCGACAATTTGTTACAAGATTATAAAAAGGCCTTTAGTCAAGAAGTGCGACTGCTAGCCTGCTCATAAAAAGTAATCAATTCATGGAGGAAAAAACAGAGCTTGTCGTTGTTCTGGCTTAAACAAGGAGGGTGTGAACCTACGGATCACAAAAAAAGGGGCGGAGCCCGTGCCGCTTACAGAGGGATCAGCAATACAATTTACAGAGAATAATGAATATGTATTTGGGAGAGTTTGAAATATGCCGTTCTGTCTCCAGCTGTTTTGTCCAAATAGCCTCGCAGCCACACTTCAATGCATGCAAACATCACACCATAGGCAAGCAAGGCAGGACGGGTGCAAGCTGAGGCGCGTGGCCATGCTTGGTCATGCACCTGCCTGCCATGTGCGCTTCCACACACATGTTGCCCCCCCCCAAGGGCACAGGCTCACGCAAGCGTACACCCCTGCCAGCCATGCTGTCCTATGATGGATGCCTCCAAACACGAAGCATGCCACTTCCAGCCAGAACTTGCTGTCACCTTTTCATCCTCTCATGGAACTTAAAATCCTCAATCAGGGTCACACCCGATCTCACAGCCATACGCTCTTGCAATGCTCGTGCTCGAATTAAGACACGGCGCCCTACACTTGCACAACACTCATTTATTAACACCAAAGATGCCACATCATCAGCCACGTGGCTGCCTTCAAAGGGTTTGCAAAGGGGGGTAACCGGCAGCCACATGTGTTGGGCTGATAGGCATTGCTGGATCAGCCAGCGTAAAGAAACGTAAGGTTGTAAAAAAGAACTGGTCTCAGCCAGTGCCATATTGTTCTCTTAGGAAAATGAGTAACAGGTGATGAATGAAAGATGAAGAAACGCAAAAACCTGAGACAATTAAAGAGCCTGCCTGATGGAGAGCCACGACAAGCAGATCAGGCGGCCTTTAAAACTACTCAAAATCAAAGGACGTAATCCCTCCCTCTCAATATGCAGCTGCAACTCAGCCACCAGCCCTGCCCACCACCACGGCCTAGGAAAGTTGAATATGTTCGCAAAGCCAAGGGCATTAAACATCAAAGGGTCTACAATTCAATCCAATCGCTGGTTCCGGCGGTAAACTGTCCCCTCAGCTGAGTGCCCGGGCAATCTGGCTCAGACAAAATAATCAAGCGGGATGGCCAGTCTCTGCAAAGAGAGGAGGAGGGGGTTGCAATGGAATGTTCACTATAATTGCAAGCAAGCTGACATTGAGCCTTGCATCGCTCATAGACAGGCCATTCTGAGCAAAGGAAAGAAGGAGGTGCAATGTGATGTTCACTGCAATTCAAAGCAAGCCACTGTTCAGCCTTGCATCAAAGACAACACCACTGAAAAGCCTTAAAAGAAAGAGAATCAGACCCACCTGCTTGGAAAGTTCAATGTAAATCTAGGCAGAGGAGTGAACTGCGAGGAGAGCCGTCTCAGACATCGTCCTGGTCCTTGAGCCTCTCCTCCATTGCCCGCACCTTCTTCACCTGAGCCCTGAGTTTGACTTTGAATTTCACTCGCCACACTCCTAATTCGTTGGCGCTTCCTCCTAGAAGCTGTTATTAAGGCTGATGCAGCCCTAGCTGCGTAGTAGTCGTAGACATTTGAAGCCACAGCCACCTCATCCTCATCTCTGCCATCAGCAAACGTTTTCGGTAGAAGCAATTCGCACACGGATTTCAGGGAAGCCCACAGATAATTCTACAATTTTTCTGGAGCAACCTTTCATAGGCAAACCACACAACAGATACGTGGATTCTTGCAAGCTATACTCCCTCATCATTAATAGGGATGTCCCAATGCGCAAAAGTCTTTGCTTTTGGCCAGCCCCATCTGGCAGCCGTGAAAGGCCTTCATGGACAGCCCTCTGGATTTACTCTGGCTCCCCTTTTGTCATATATGAACGCACATATTCACCACATGCATGTGCGCTACCCTCATCAGATGTGTCCGAGCTCCCAATGAGTTAAATATCCATGTTTGCACGCCATACTTGCAGAATTTGTGCATTGTACGGATTTGGGACGGAGCCCCCCGGGGCGTAGTAGTCCCCTTAGGTTCATGTAAAATTTGACTGAAAGAATAGAGCTTTGAGCCTCCCAGGCCTGAATCTGCTTATTCACCACTTCTCTTTAGATAGTCCTAAATCATGATATCATTTGGAGTTGAGGGAGGAATCGTTGTGTGGACAAACCTGTCTACATATCCAGGAACTTCTCTGAGACCAGCTGCACTATGCATATTTGGGGCATCGCTGCACTAGAGCACTGAGTGCACGTGCGGACTCCCTCTATTTTAAAACTCAATTCTCCAAAACCAGTCCACCACATTCCCCAGGGGCTTGTCTGTGGAATCTGTTAACCAATCCCAGAACTGCTTCACACGGTTTGAGAAAAGCCTAGCTGTGGTGACTTGGTCTGACAACATCATTTTTCTGCGTTGAGCTTGGCTGAAGCCAGGCAGGAACTCCTTCTGCTCGTCTACATTCCTATAATTCTGGTATGAAAGTGCAATAAATGGCAAGGTCATCCCAGCAAAAATCATCAGCGCTGAGAGTAAGAAACCACGTGGGTGGGCCCAGGGAACGTATCATGGCAAACAGATTAGATTTTGCATCATTCCAGTAAGATGCTGTACCGCGGATTTGCTTCATGAATGCCCAGCAGTGCTCAGCAGCTTGCAATCCTGCCTCACCGCCTTGGAGTGCACGTCTTACTCCCCAGTAGTAGCTGCTCCCCTTCTCTGACGCAGAGCCACATCGGCAGCTGAACATAACTGATTATACTGGAATGTGCTGCAAGCCCAGCCCATGTACAGTGTGTTTTGGAATCGCTTATCAACATTTTGGATTCGTTGACGGAAGTACATGGACAGTCTGTCTATACTCGCAGCCCTGGGGTAGTTCCAATGATTGCGGCCAGCTAGAAAGCACTGCACAAACGCTCTAGGTTCGATGCCGCGCTCTCGATGCATGTGAAGAGGTGCATTGGCATTATGCTGCGAATCAAAGTACAGAGTAGAGGCTCCACCATGCCTTTCCACATTGGCATTATCTTCACCGTTTATAGCTGCTTGGACTACTTCCCTTGGCATGTGAGGGTCAGCGTCAATGAGAGTGGTATGCTGCAGCTCATTGACACTGACCTGCTCAAAGGGATCAGCAACACTTCTTTGTGCATCCATCATCTCTGCCTCCTCTTCTCTTTGAGCATGTACTTCCAAAGCCCTCTGAGAGATCTGAACATCTCTGTAAAGTCAATTGTGCTCTTTCAACCAATGCAGTGCTGCTGTCATGAAGGGCACACACACCCTGAATTCATTCCTTGGTGGTAGAGGGGAAAGTAGTAAAATGATGAACTAGTAAAAAAACTGAAATTAGTTCCCCTAGGGAAAAAAGCCCTTACTTTATGATCATGCAATATGATGTTACATTGCCCCCCCTTGAATGAAAAGCCGTCCCGGTTTTTATCCAAAGAGAAAAAGTACTCTACTGCCCTACTACTCTAACTTGCTGTAAGAAAATAAATTTGTTGTGTTGATCGGTCATGACTCTGTCTCAAAGGCAACACATTCTTTTTGAAGATAGCAATTTATTACTAAGTAGGCTACGCGTTGTACACCGCTCAATACCTTGTAGCCTGCGTTGTACACCGCACAATACCTTGTAGCCTGCGTTGTACACCGCACAATACCTTGTAGCCTGCACTATAATACTAGAAGCTAAGCTTGACTGGGATTAAATGGTAGGCCTGAACCATTGAATGGATTAGTGCAAAATGGGCAAATTTTGGTAGTTCTGGTATGCTTCTAACAATTTAATTGAATTTTTATGCGACCTTCTACTTTGAGAAGTGCTATCCACTCCGTGAAGTGCTATCTACTCTTCCGTGAGAGAATCTTTCTTCAAGATTTCCTCAGGTTTCCAAGCGTTATGATCTTCTGAATAACCAACCCATCACATTAGGAACTCAGTCACTTCTTTTTCCTTCTTTGCTCTATGCTTAGAGGCATGTTGTGTGGTGATCATACGCACTCGGCCCAAACAGCCCCTTTCTGCTCCCGACTAAATAGATGCCATTTAAACACGCCCAAAACAAGCCATCGTCGCCAAAACAAAGGCCTTACAGGACCGTTTGGAATGCCTCAAAATGTTCGCGTTCACGCTTCTGGTTCAGAAACGCGTTTCTGAAGCTCAGAAACGCGTTGATAACGCGAGGCTTTTTGACAGTGGGTGTGAAACTATGTGCTCCACTTTAAAGTACTCTTCTTCATCTACCCAAAAAGGAAATGGAGGTGGTTGAGTAGGTCTACGCCCATCCCTCAAGGAATTCTTAAATAAGGAGACATGAAACACATCATGGATCCTAAGGTTGGGTGGAAACTGAAGCCTGCATGCTACTGGATTCATTTGTTCAATAATTTTGAACTGACCAATCCGTTTGGGCATAAATTTAGGTGTCCCTGGTAGCCTCAACTTCACGATTTTGGAGTTGAGATTTCATCTCCAATTTGACTCAACTTCTCTCCTTTTTGTATCAGCAAATCGTTTTGGCGATTTCTAGCTGCATCAAGAGAGAGCTTGGCTTTTTGCAAGCTTTGTTGAAGGTTGGTGATAAATTCTTCAACTGCTGGTACTCTGGAACGAACATTCAAGCCCCAAGAAAGAGGAGTGCGAGGATCACGCCCGCTATTTAGACGGAAAGGAGTTGTCTTAATAGACTCGTGAAACGATACCAATAGGAACACACACAAAGTGTCGGTTTCGCGCCACTTGGTCTGTGCGTGTGTGGCGAGCATCTGGTCGATTTACAGCACGCACAGCATGGTGCTCAGAACGGCCTGCATAGATGCAATGGACGGTTTGCACGCATTTAGCCCACGTTTTCGACCCTCAGGTGTACGCCTGCGGTGTCCTTTTGAGCTGGTTCTGTCATCATTTTGCAAGTTCTGCACCCAGCTTGCACCCTAGTATCACCCTAGTAGATCAAACCTCTGTTGCCTGAATCAGCACAAATTCAGGAGTGCCACAGTGTGTGTGGCTTGAGTTTTAAAGCTTTGTACAATGCGCATTCTTGTAAAACGGGAGGGGAGCGCGCGCTAGCGGGTTAGAACCGCAAGCGTTGGCACACCCTCAATCAACGTAGGACCGTACTTTCACTACAGGCACATGGCGCATTGATGCTCTTGTTTTCCCAATTGGGTAGAAATAGAAAGGTGGCGGTTGGTAGCTCGCTTCACATTGCAGATCGTAGGGAGTGTTGCACGCAATTAGGTATCTTTGTGTCATCATACACTGCACTGGGTGGCAAGCTGAGAAACCTGTGAACTTGGTGGCAAATGCATTGTAGTTGGAACCAAAAAATATGCCGCGGTGTTGTTCGCTCCAGTATGAGGAGTATCCAGGTTCAAAGTCCAGGGCACGTTCCATTTTCTCTTTTGAAAACATGGCCCACTGTTGTAGTGCTGCAGTAATGTATTGGGGTAGGATGCGGGAGTAAAATTCTATGGCTCGCTTTAGGGGTTTTGAGGCGGCCACTGGCATTATGTATGTATGGCTGCAAATACATACCAAACTAAATTTGCCACTAATGCAATGGTTACAATGGGGGATGACCTTCAGCCAGGTTGTTGCCACAATTGCAAGCAGCAGGTCGGTACATCTAAGTCAGGCATTATGAACACAATTTTAATTCTTATAAGCAGTAAAGGCACTAGAAGAACATGAGCTAATGGTGTCTCCCTTACTGGGACACCGCAAGAACCTCCACACATACTACTGGAAGCGTCAGCCACTTTTTACAGGAGCCATACAACAAGTTCACTGCCCAGCCTTATTGGAGTAGAAGGCCACCGTATCCGCGACAACCCTTCACTTTGAAACACCATCTTAGTATTAGTGATTCCACCTCTTCCCCTACTTGTGACTTGTGTGAGGCTGGATGATGTCCAGGATAATAAAAATGCTCTTTTCCACTGCACGCACCCTCAGATGGTTTCTTTCCGCAGAAAGTACGCATTCTTATTTCCACAGGCAGGATCCCTGGATGTATATGCTTTTTTACGACACCAACAAACTCATCTTTTTTTAACAGTTTGAGCTCACTTTGCGCGAACATACTTTGGGAGCTGGAGAAAACTTGATAATTTGACTCCACCATGATAATCACCATTCCAGCAGAATTATGAGGACTTATCACACACATTTTGGTGTACCTTTGGGGATTGCTCCTGGCTGGTGGGATGACAGAATAAGAAATCATAAGCCTGTGCTACCTATCTACCTTCGCTTGGATATTTCCAACAATCTCAGCCGTGCACTTTCTTGCCTTCGCCTTTCTGGCCATAACTTTTTGGTTCAAAGAATGCGTCATAACAGGAATAGAAGGCCTTATGAACTCAGGATCTGTGACAAATGTGACTGGCACTCTGTTCAGGATGAGGAACTCATTTTGCTGGACTGTCCGCATGAACATCTTGTCAGCCTTCTTCGCACACAGCACCGCCAGCTGGTCTTCCCACCTCAAAATGAAGATAGCCCAACTCGTTTGAGGACCCATATGAACCAACCAGATATTTATGGTGTGGCTTCTTTTGTGGCTGAATGCCTAGCCCTTTTTCCTCCTCGATTTTTTCTAGCGCCTTTTTGGTTTGGTTTCAGGCTTTTTCCAAGCTGCCGCTCAGATGCCCCCCAGAGGCATATATAGCGATGTAACCTTACCTATCTTTTCTTTCCATGAACTTTTTCTACTTTATGAACAGGCGAGCAGTCACACTTCTTGACTGAAGGCCTTATTTCTTGTAAAACTTGCATCCTCGGCAAAAATCAAAACCAGACATAGCATCAAACGCAACATTCAAAAGTAAGGTTGAGTAAAGTACTCCTGCCTAGCAGTCGCACATTATGCCTGATGTGGCTTAACATGTGAACCTGTAAACCTGTAATACTCCTGGTGGTATGCATACCTCTGCCTCCCAACCACCTGGTTCCCATTGATAAGCCATTCAAGGAAGTCTCGTTTAATCCTACTCACCAATGCTTGTAATTAATGTCATTTACCTTCTATTCTTGCAGATATGCCTAATTGATGGTAACGACAAATTGTGAGACAAGCACTGCTGGCTGTTGCTTTCCCATTGAGGCTGGTTTGACAGGTCTGGTTCAGACGAGGCCGACGTTTTACTGCGTTTACAGCATCTGCCGCTTTTACAGTGACTGTGACATAAAAAGAAGCGTTAATGTAGATCATCACAGCAGGTGCCCTAATCATCCTCCATCATGAGGAGGATCACTACCACCGGACCGGACTCGAAATTGGAAACTGAAACAAACTTTTTGCAGCCCCAAGCAGGATAAACTTCAAGTAAAGCTTGAAATTGATTCGCAAGCCCTAATTTATAAGGCACCACAAGATAAGAGCATAAAAAGCTTTTATATAAAATACTTTCAAGTTGATGTGTGCAGCTTGCAAGACACATCACAATGTACTTTGAAACAGCTCCAAACAATTTGGCATATGAGTATGGTAGTGACGTGGGATGTCAATGAATAATTGGATCAAGCAACATACACTGAAACAAAGCCCTCGCTTAGAGCCTAACCAATGCCAGAACACCCCACCCAGATACATAACCTTTTCATAGATGATTCAAGCATTCAAACATCACTTGCTGTTCTTCAGCATCAAAAAACGACTTCAGATGCTCAGCACTGAATAAAGCAGGAGCTGCATTCAGAAGCATCATTACACAGGAAGCTTTTCTTACATCTGTTGCCACCACATACAAGTAGCCTGTCCATCCTTTCATTATTTAGTGGAACACAGACAAATTCAACGATGCTTGTACATTTTGCTTCTTGCGCCTCGCCTGTTATACCTCAGACGCAGTGTGACACAGACAAATTCAACGATGCTTGCACAGTGTGCTTCTTATGCCTCGTCTGTTAAACCAACGCAGTGTGACTCAGACAAATTGAACGATGCTTGCACAGTGTGCTTCTTACGCCTCGCCTGTTAAAACCAACACAGCTGCACAAAAAAGAAACAAGGTAATGAACTCAAAGCACATTCATCTCTTAAACATACGACGTCAAGCATATAACCAAAGTAGCAAACAGATCACCTCAAGCAGCAAGGGATATTTCGAGGGCCTAGTCTCGACTTACTCAACATCCAGACAGAAAGTATTCAAGCCTGTGCATCCTTGGCAGGGATCCCTGGCCCCGATGCTTCTGACCTTGAGGCAATTGGCACAGGCCAAGGAAGGATAGCACACATTTCTTCGTCATCCCAGCATTCTCTGCTCGCCAAACTTAGGTTGAAATATACACAGGGACTCACACTCGGCAATATCCCGGAGCACCCACACAGGGCAACCAGGGGCGTTAATGCTTGTAGGACACTTGGTGAGAGGCGGCCGTGCACTGCGATGTGCTAAATTCATCTCAGAGAAACATCTCACACACACAAGGCCAAGAGGTCTAATGAAATGGTGTACAATCAACATTCTCCACAGCTCAAACATCAAGGACGCTGTGCTGCCAGGGTAATACCTGGAGCCAAAACGGCACCTAGTTCGACAACTTACCCGACGGGTTGCAACATTTATAGGGGTGTATCAGAAGCAGAGTCGGGGAGGTCGACAAACCAGGACCTGGCCAAAAAAACATCACACCACAACCATGATTGCCGTCAATATCACTCAGACTGCTTTGCCTTTGCCAACAGCTGGTGGCGAAACAGCTGTCGCCTTTTTAGATCCACGGCCAAGCTCACCTGTGCATGTTGGCATGAACGAGGAATTGCCTGTATCTAACGCAGTTGCACAAAATGATGCCTACACCTCCAAACAAACTATCACTGGGCCCACCAACAAGAACAGAGCTTGCCCAACCCTTAAACACGCGCTTCACAGCCGTAACGTTCACTCCAGAATTATACCAAGAATGTGACAATTTTTTATTCAAAAGCTGTACCGTACCTAACCTTAATCACTCCCATTAAACAATTAACCATGTCGTTTACCTTCCAAAGTGACACCGGTATTGTTCACTATTTACTACTTATTCATTTTAGGATTAAACCGTCCTTCAACCTCCGGGGTGACACCGGTTTTGCTGATTCAGGCACTGGAGTTCCCCGGGACTACTCAAGGTAAACTTTGGAATGTGGCCTAATAGCGTTAAGCAGAGGTGGCTATTCTTAGGCCACCCCCTGCCACTCTTGCCCCCATCCAAGCCCCGCCTAGCCAAAGGTCCAGCTGCACCTGCCACATGCACTTGTGCACACACAGGCATGCATGCGCACAAAACCAACACAGGCAAGCACACAAATACACGCCTGTACACACTGGCACACACGTGTGAGCATGCACATGCATTTGCATATGCCCC
>Ga0307942_1004437_pt1 | contig 11171 bp, 12 predicted proteins | sample OrgLakmetagen175_FD_201846 | JGI IMG/M metagenome (GOLD analysis project Ga0307942, IMG submission 201846) | Saline water microbial communities from Organic Lake, Antarctica - #175 | ecosystem: Environmental > Aquatic > Non-marine Saline and Alkaline > Saline | place: Antarctica: Organic Lake...
GTTACATCGCTATATATGCCTCTGGTGGGCATCTGAGCGGAAGCTTGGAAAAAAGCCTGTAACCAAACCAAAAAAAACGCTAGAAAAATCAAGGGAACAGGGCTAGGCACTTAGCTACAAAAGAGGCCACACCATAAATATCTGGTTGGTTCAAAAAAGTCCTCATGGGCTATCTTCACATTGAGGTGGGAAGACCAGCTGGCGGTGCTGTATGCGAAGGCTAACAAGGTGTTCATGCGGACAGTCCAGCAAAATGTGTTCCTCATCCTGAACAGATTGCCAGTCACAATTGTCACAGATCCTGAGCTCATAAGGCCTTCTATTCCTATTATGACGCATTCTTTGGACCAGAAAGTCATGGCCAGAAAGGCGAAGGCAAGAAAGTGCACGGCTGAGATTTTTGGAAATATCCAAGCGAAGGTAGATAGGTAACACAGGCTTGTGATTTCTTTTTCTGTCATCCCACCAGCCAGGAGCAATCCCCAAAGGTACATCAAAATGTGTGTGATAAGTCCTCATAATTCTGCTGGAATTGTGATTATCATGTGGTGTCAAATTGTCAAGCTCTCTCCAGCTCCCGATGATACGTACGTGCAAAGGGAGCTCGAACTGTTTCAGATTGATAGATTCGCGAGATCGTATGATATTCAAAAATTGCTGCTGAGATGCAGGGAAATCTTGAAGTTCGTGCAGAACCTGATAAGTCCACTATTTGCAATAAGAAAGTCAGCCCGCACAACTTTCTCAAGGAGAGGATTGTTTGAAGAGAGTAGACTGTTCCAGAATTTGTATGATGCATCTGAACCAATAGAAAAGAATGGGCATCTGACCTGTTTCGCGGAGCATGCAGTGAGTATCAGTACCTTTCTTGACACCCAGGAGTCTTTTCAAAGTTTACAAAGAAAGGCCTTCAAGAGTCTTTTCAGGAAGCCCGGTTTTTCAGGAAGCCCGGAGGTGAAGGACATGTGTGGGGGTGGTTTTTGATGTATCATATGTCAGAGAAGAAGTGGCCCATACTTGACAACCGTACAGACCAGCTGTCAAAGCAAAGACCTGCCAGGAAAAGCCATAGCATTGCAAGCTTTCTGTGCTTGATACCCTTGCTATCACCAATACGATTAACCAGTTCAACCGATTCTCACCGCAGAAAAAAGAAATAGTGAATTAATAGAGCTCGGAGAGAATGTAGGCTTGGCCTCCTCGAGGAGCTCCTACATCTTAATTGTATCCTCCGGACAAGAGCATAGCTAGGTGGCAGATATAGATTTAGATTTACATGGGGGGACCTTCAGCCAGACTGTTCAGCTGATTGGCCTGTGACTGGTCCTTGCCAGCCAGTCAACAACACGTCCATTATCTCAGACACACAGTTTACAGAGCTTACATATAAAGCTATCAGTCAAAACGTGTGACTGCTAGGCCGCGTATGTAAAATAATAAATGTGATATTTGATGTTGCAGCACCAGACTTGTAGCAGCCCTTTTCCGACGCCACCTACAAAAAAATCAAGGGAAAAAAGGCATAACGTATTGCAGCACTGAATATAATAACCAGTATCAAGCACTGCCAGGACCATTGGACGCATTAGATCAGAGAGGGGGAATCATCTGTGTGTTTTGGGCACATGAACACATTGAAAATATGGACTGTCACACTGAGGATAAACTCAGACATAAAAGCTAGTTGGCAGAGCAATTATGGAGCAGGAGGCTGAAAGCTTTTAAAACTGAACTACTAAAATGCTCGGTTTCGTTGAAGGCTCCTAATCGCATCTATTGGTGTACTGTACTAAGGCGTGAGTGTGTGTGTGTGTGTGTGTGTGTGTGTGTGAAAGAAAGTTTGCTTCTTTGCACTACTTCTCCTTTTTTGAAACCTTCCGGCTTTTTGAACCTTCCTATTCTGCTTCAGGTTATCCGGCAGGTATTCCTTTAGCTTCCAAAATATCGTGCCAAATTTTCTTCAAAAGAAAAAAGAAAAGACTCCGCTGGTAGTGATGACACAGCTGCTGACCATGAACACGGCTCTTCACAAATAAGTGTGAGACTATTAAGACAGGTGGATGTTTGGGAGTGGTGGCACCAGAGCATTTTAGCATCGTTAGTGGCCACCAGTCCTAGACTGGCAGCACCTGCCTCTGGCATGTCACCAGTGAGCCCCTGCCCCCCATAAATTGGTTTCCCCACTGACTCTCGGTAAGCTTCTCCTTGCCGTTTTGGCAGAATAACCTACAACTGTGTTGCTTTTCCATTACTGTGGCGAATATTATATATGCCGATATACATCATGTATATATATATGTATATATGATACATCTTGCATCTTTCTACTTCTGGCTTCTGTGCAGAACTTAATAGGAGGAGGGGGATGCTAAGGGTGGAATTAAGAAGGCGCTCTCCCTCTCCAGTGTTCTATTATGTAATAATGTGGTGAGTAATTTTCCTTTATTCCAATCACTAGTGATGTAACCTTACCTTACCTTACCTTACCTTATTCCAATCTCAGTGCACAACAGCGGTGAAAATTTAGCAAGCCAGATGCAATCATAGTTATTCCGACTCAGTAACCACGCCCCCCCAAAAAACCAACAAACACGTATTAAACTAGGTTTGCCAATAATGCAGGAAGAGCTGCCTGTGATAACCTAGTAGATGGCGCTGCCAATCCATATCGCTATGAAACTAAGAGACATACAAACATTGCTTGTAATAATAAAGCCTACATCAGCCTGCAATCAGATCCGCAACAAAAGTCATACAGATGAGACGAGACATTGAATTATATATGAGATTATATGAGCAATACTCCTGGTGGTGTGCATACTTCTGCCTCCCAACCACCTGATCCCCACTGAAAAGCTTCTCTTAATGTTGTTCTCCAGGTGTGATGTTGTATGTCTCTGCATCCATTGGGTGGTGCAGAACATAAAACACCATCCTTTCCTAATCCATGCCGGTAGCGTTTACACTATTTGCGTTCTTTTTCTTTTCTTTCTTTCCTTAACGTATGCAAGCAGAACAAATAAGAAATGTCCACTTCAGTCAAACCGTCAGCGATCAGCAGATGAAACAAGTTTTGTTCGTCAATGTTAGAGAATGAGCGGCGTGTCAGTGAGCAAACACAGAAAGACTTCTTATGTGAGAAAGAAAAGAAAAAACTCTGCTGGTATTTTGATGATATAGCCAGCTCACGTATACATCAGCTCTAAAGTGGTAAGAAGACGGCTTGTCTGCGAGTGTGCTGCTTACACAAAGAAAACGTGTGTGAGATTATATTAATTGTACAACGGGAGAGGAGCAATAAAGAGAACGGGGACGGGACAAAACACTGCGAGCCCGGCAGCTTTACTTTCCAGAAACTTCAACCAGGCAATTTTGCATGAATAGACCACTTGGCCAGCTCCTAATACTTGATAAAGACTGCAAGCTTGCTCGTGAAAAACAATGCTACCAGCTCCACCAGCATAGGCAGCAAGCTGAACACTACAAAGAAGGCGGCGAAAGCTCCCACGTCCCAGCACTGCAGGCGGTACAGCAAAGTAAGCTCTGTTTTCAACAAGCATTAGGCAACTATTAGAGCTTTGTGCTTTAAATATAGGCAAGGATTAGAGCGATCAACCACAGGGATGGGATGAGTGAGTAGTGTGCAGGTTATGGCTTCTTGCAGTCTAATAAATTGCCAGGAGCACGGTTGTTGCGTGCATTGTGTTGCTGTCAAAGATCCGACCAACCTTAAGAAAAACAATGGCAACCAATAAACTCACATCGGCATAGAATAGGATGGTCAGCAGCAGCCCTCCCAAGTGGGCTAAAATGTTCAAGATGGTGACATGCCGCAAAAATATGCTGACGCCCAAGAAAAGAGTGATGTACTCTATGCAGAAGCAAGCCACTGAAGCATACGCTAGGCCCTCCACCCTGAGTATGTGTGTGTTTGTGCGTATGCGTGTGCGCATGTGTGTGTCTGTTTCTGTGTGCCTGTGTGTGTATGTATGTGTGCCTTATTTGTGTGGTGAGCTTGTGCATGAGTGTATATGTATGCTTGCACGTGTGTGCATCTGTCTTAAGGTATGTGCGTGTGTGTGCATGTGTGTATATGTGTGTGCCTTTATGTGTATGTGTGTGTGCATGTGTGTGTGTGTACAAGTGTGTGTGTGTGTGCATGTGTGTGAGGTCGTGCGTGTGTGCATGCGTGCGTGTGTGCATGTGTGCGTGTGTGTGTTGTGCGTATGTATTTTGTGTGTGTATGTGTGTATGTGCGTATGTGTGTGTGTGTGACGCATATGACTCACGTTTGCTTTGTGTCATTAAATTTATCGAGGTCTGAGCCAGTCGCTCTGGTGGGGTCTATCTCTGTCACGCAGCTTACTATCCTGTCAAAGTCAAACACTACCGCCAGAATGGCAATGAAGTGTGCTGTTTTAAGTAGAAACCTGATGGGCAGGGTGACCTGTGTGGAAGGAATGGGAACTAGTGAAGTCTGGTGACAGCTGCAGCAACAAATCCTGTGATCCCCCTGTTCAACACTACCTCCTCAGGTTGTATGTACATTATTGCGAATCTTAAGCTTGAAGGACCCAACAGATGAGGTGAAGGATCCGAGATGCCTCCACGGGTGAATCAACCCGAAGGTTTCATCTTTGCACATTCCCCATTCTTAAAATGTAGCACGATTAAATACAACTGTTTATCTGTAGGTATGCGCCGCAAAGGTCATTTTCGGCCTTCACCGCGACCGTAATCCCGCAGTAAAATTTCTGCAAATAATAAATGTAAAACCGCAGGTGTATTTATAGAACCCCGGATGCTCGGTACTTGTGCATGGATATCGATTGATCATTTGGATACTTATCACGGATCTACCGGGCTGGAATTGAACCTGTCCTATTTAAATAGTTTTGCGCTGCGGCAGACACGTCATCAAACAAGCGTGAACGATCGACCCGGGTTGCTCAAAATATCGAAACGATCGCACAAAGTAAGTACTCATTCCTTTCGTTCAGCGTTTAGCTAATATTGAACAGTAATTAACAGGGAGCTCACGCTGCCCAAGGCAGGGTTTACGAGGAATACTTTCTAAGAGCTGCATGCAAGTAGCCCATGCTTATTAACACCTCATCCTCTCTCCTCACACCATCCACTCCCATTTCTCCTGGGCAGCAGTTGAGATACATGCTAAACAAATCGGCCGCTGCCTTGCCGGCTTGGGCCACAGAGAAGTCCGCGTCTGCTATATCTTCCAGGCCCTGCCAATGGACATTGACGGGTTGGTGGTAGAGAGTTAGATAGGGTCCATGATTAATGCGGGTATTGGCTCTTCGTTGCCTGCACAGGCTTTTTCTTTTCCTTACTTTAACTTCTCTGCCTTATTTGTCTCCGCGAAGGTTGTGAACACACTTGATGAGGTTGTGAACACACTTGATGAACACACTTGAAGGCTGTGAGCACACTTGATGAGGTACCTCAAAACACGGCAACACACAACATTCTACAACTTGCCTTGGCCCCTCCAAAGACCACTAGTGCGTGGCGATACCTAGGAAGCACCAGCTCAGCAGCTTCACGCTGCACACCCTCTTCAGAGATGCCAATGGTCAGATCGTAGCCCGCCTGCTCGTAAAGAATTTGGCACGCTCGTAAGGGTGGAATGTTCGAATGCTTAGCACAGATAGCTCACTACTCACTAGCTTGCTTTTGCCTCTATACATGGACACACACACACACACATTCAAGAGCAAGTGCAACACACTCACACACAATCGCAAAGGGTTGTTATCTGTAACATTGGACGTAACTTGCTATAGCAGTGAAATATTGCTAAGAGGAAAAGCTCATACAGCTAATAGCAGCAACAGAAAATAGCAGACCTTGTGAGGGCCCTCCTTTAGCACACGGTTGATGCCCCTCGCTACACGCACGCGGTAGCCCCAGTAAATGCCTAGCTGAGCTCTAGGTTCCGATGGTGGTACGATACGTGCCTGTGTAGAGGAATGGGAGCAAGCGTATATGTGTGTGTGCGTGCGTGCGTGTGTGTGCGCATATATGTGTGCGTGCGTATATAAGTGTGCGCATATGTGTGTGTGCGTGCGTGCGTGTGTGTGCGCGTGTATGTGTGTGTGAGAGAGTGTGTGTGCATGTATGTGTGCGTGTGTGTGTGTGCGTGTGTGCGTGAGTGTGTGTATGCATATGTGTGTGCATGTGTTGTGAGTTATCCTTGGAAACGCTCACTGGCTGACACGTTTCCAAGGATAACTCACAAGAGGGAGATACTTAAAAGGCAAGCCACCCACTGCTATGACTTGGCTTGGTACCTCACATCCCGACAGCTGTTGTCGCAAGCTACTGCAAGGGTCGGACGCAAGATAGTGTCCCCACCCATCAAAAAATTTACCTTGATGGCACAAGCTCACCATTCCTCACCTCAAGCATCGTCGCAGAAAATGCAGGCACAAAGCAGGGGGTGGGGACGTTGCCCACTGCCAGGGTCACACGAGCCCCTTCAGGCAGCACCTGAGCCACGTGTGCATTGCGCTCGTAACCGATGTCCACAAACGAGCCCCTGTCCAAGGCCAAAACAAAAGGCATTTTCAAGCAGGGTGGCTTGAATGTGGCGCATAAAAGGTGGTCAAAAAATCAGCTAATTGCGCGCGGGTAGGAGGGGATGTGTTACTGGTCCTATCGCTGTTCTGAACGTCAGTAGCAAACGAGTGTTGGCCTGCTTTGTTTGTGGGCGTGCAGCGTGATAGATTCGCCATATGATTCCTTGCATAATGATCGCAACCCTCAACCGTTCAAAGATGACCCAAAGCTCCCACTCTGCTCATATCCAAAAAGAGAAAAAGAGTTTACAACTAGCGTGTAGAAAGAAATAGATCTTACCCTACTTTTATAATGCACAGCATCACTTACATGCCTGGCTCACTGCGCATTATAACGCCCTCACGGTACGGCCGCCAGTCTTGGCCTCGCAAGTGGTGCAATGCATGGATATTAGGGCAGATGGCCTCCACAGCTTTCAGCTCTGAAGCTGCCTCGCTCTGCATTGACAGTTTGTGCACATAAGACATAAGACATGATGGAAGTTGGATACAGCGCCCTGTAGGTCTTTAGGAAGCACGCAAAATAGCAGAAAAAGCTGTAGACAGGTGCTCAGTCTAGGTGGAATGATGCTATATGAAAAGGAAGGCAGGTAGGCAAACTGGTCAAGCCTAGGACCATGTGATTGGAGTGAGCACAGCTCAAAGGACGTCCGCCCTGCGTCCTTCCACTGGCACAAGACCACGATTATTGCCAAGGGCACGGTTTCTTGAGGAGCACTTGCGGTCCGACAGTTCTTTGATGACAGCAAGCAGAGCTTCACAGGCCTCCAACCTGAGTCCTTCAACTGGCGCAAGACGGTATACAAAAGAAGTGAACTCACTTGGGGCGTCAGGCTTTTCCGCAAGTAGGGGGGGGTCTCTATGTATTGAAGCAGCCTTGCCAGTGCTGCAGTGCCTGCACTAATGGTTCCGTCCCAGTGACCGCTTGTGCTGGGGCTGTCGTCGTACACTACCACCTCATCTGCGCCAAAGACACATGCAGCACGTGCCAGCTGGCCTGCTATTGATGCTGCGGCTTCATGTGAGGATGCGGTGTCTAGAATGGAGCCAGGAATAGCGAGGCTCAAGGAGGAGGAGGCTGACCGGTGGTTGGACGCCGATGGAGTGGGAGTGGTTACTGCAGGGGGCAAAGACCCTTTGGCGGCAGGAGACTGATTGGCGATGGAGGGCGGCTGCTGCTGCTGCTGCTGCTGCTCCTGTTGCTTCTTCTGCTTTTGCTGCTTGGCAACAGGCTTTGGGGAGGAAGAGGGCGGCTGCGCTGGCTCAGGCACTTGAGACTGCTGCTGCTTGGCAACGGGGTTCAGAGAGGAGGAGGACGGCTGGGCTGGCTGGGCGGGGAGGGGCGCAGGTTGCGGCTGTTCCACGGCCTGGGTAGGCAGCTGTTGGACCCCCAGTTCCTTTGCCTCAGCCTGTGCCTTCTCAAGCCGTGCCTCAATCCTTCTTTTTTTGGACTTCGATCCCATTTTGTTTATTTAATTATATAAATTTGTAGGTGAAAATGTCTTCTAGATACAACAAAAGGAAACCACGCACCTCAGCAGAGGCAAAATTGCCAGAAATGGGCAGTTCAAATTCACGGGCCCCCTGCAAGCCTGTTTCTTTCTGTCTAGCATTGCTGGGGTTGCTGGCATCGAAATCTCGCAGGTTATAAGATTTTAATGCACATGCACACATTGGCACATGGATTAAATTATGGACACTCACTTTGACATTTTGGCTGCCTCAACTGGTCAAGAAACGTGTTACACGGTGCACACAGGCAAATCGAGCACTAACTTGTACTAACTTGTTACGGGCAGGTCTCCTGGTGATACTGGTCAACCAACATCTGTGGTAGGCCAAAATCATATATCAGCCAATATGGCCGTATATGTTTGTAGATACGGTACTAGGTATGACCGTACATTTATATTCTTTTTGGCAAAAATATGCCGTACGTTTGCTAGGCATGTATAATTAGTGTTAACTGATTATAGTTGTATTGAATTGTAGCTCCAGCAGTACTGGCTGGAAAAAGCATAAGTATTCCTCCAATGGACATGCCAGTTGCCCAGTTTTCTGAGTTTCACATTTCAGCACACACATGCATGCATCCTAGGACACTTGGCACAATATCAGCTTCAGTGTCGAGCTGCCATTCTGATTCTGCATCAAAACACTCTTATACGTTTGTAGGTCAAGTTGTTGCGAGAGGCGTTCAAGGCCCTGGACATGAACACTATTGACCGATTCCAGGGCAGAGAAAAGAATGTGTTTTTCCCCAGTAATCAGCCCCACTGGCTGGACCACTGTTTTCCATCGATTACCTACGCTTGAGGTTGATATGCGCACTGTCCCTAGGCAACAACTCTGGTCACATCTGCGTCCGTAGTGCTATGCCATCTACTTTGCTCAGCGTGATCAAGCATATGTATGAGAATGATGAGTACATTTTGATGGATGGTGAGAAGAGGGCTCGGGTGCATCCCACGAATGGTGTCAAACAGGGGTGCCCTCTGTCCCCCCTCCTTTTCTCTTTGTACATCAATGACATGGGCAGAGAGATCAGTGAGGGCATTGAGGGTGCCGTGACTGGTGATCGAGTGAATTTTGTGTCCCACATGCTGTATGCTGATGACCTTGTATTAACTACTAATGACCCTGGTGAAATGCAGACGATGCTGAACAAGCTTCGTACGTACGCTGAGAAGAAAGGATTGAGTGTGAACACGGCCAAGTCGGAGGTGGTTCATTTTAATAGTAATTTCGTCTCTCCTTTGCAGACTCCGTTCACGTACGATGGTGTGGTGCTTCCAGAGGACAGGTTCAAATATTTGGGCATGCTGCTTGATAGAAGGATGAATCCGAAGAAAGCTGAGGAACATGCGGTGCGGCCTTTCATGGCTGCACAGAGCAGGATTTCTGAGTTTGCCAAAAGTCACGAATTAAAAAGCAGGCCTCACTGAGTCATGCTATGCTCTGGTTGTCTAAAGTGTATATTATTCCTGCTGGGTGTCACGACGAATCATGGTACCAGCTTAAGCATGGATTGCAAGTATGAGCCATATCCATTCATACCCACTTCCAGACGATCCTGGACGCACACGCAGGCTCAAACCCATTTTGTCTGCTGCACAACGCATGTAGTGAGTGACGAAGGACGTGGTGTCTCTGGTGATGGTGTGGCTGAAGAGTTCTCAGATTGCTCTGAGTACTTTGAAGTAACCCGCAAGAGGAAAAAGAAGTGGAACAGAGCGGCTGCTGCTCTCAAAATGTCGTGCAAATCTTCTTCCCAGGTAGACTCACATGCACCACCGCACCAACCCAGCACCAACAAGAGGAAGGGCAAACGCGAGATCCAACCTGGCCTGAACAGGCGCCGAAGACAAGAGCTACGCGCATTTGATGGGCGCACTATAGCGCACAAAACCCGCCATGGAAACAGTGGAGCAAGGACAGCAGCAGCAGCAGCAGCAAGGGGGGGGGTCGCCGGTGTGGGTGGAGTCAGCGGGGTGGATGGGTAGGACTCACGTTGAGTGTTAGGATATCAGCTTCCGCCTACGGCATGCAGGTTACCCCACACAATGAGCAAGCGGGAAGTCAAAAACCGTTGGTACTGCATGGCTTCACCAAGCTTGGTGGACCGGAGAAGGGTGGATTTGGTGATTATAAGCCCCGTCGTTTAAAGCTGATTGTGTGCTCATCACCTTACAGAGCAACACGGAATTAAACAAACAGACTGAGTAGTACTGAGCAAAAAAAAAAAAAAAAAAAAATATTAGATGGATCATGATTTCCTACCGCATACTTCATTCTCTTCACCTACGCACATCATCTTTTAGTAATCTTCATGTTTTCTTACAGAAACCTCTCATATTAGGGGGGTATAGATTGTTGTGCTGAGTCTTATACTTTGCAGTGACAGTGATTTGCTATGACAGCTGTCACGCCCAATTGTTGGCTGTGACGATTCGTGTGATTTGGTTAGTTGGTTTTTCAGTTGAGGTTGTTTTGCCTTGTCTCGTGCAATAAGCTGGCGAAGCCAGTTTATTGAAGATAGCATTTTCTGGTTTTGATATTGCGGTATTCAATTAGCTCAGTAAACTACACAATGCTCAAAAAAAAAAAACATAAAGGTGTGTTTAACGTCTCCTCCCTCTCCACGCGAGAAGGAATCGACGGCTCAAGCAACGCCCAAGAGGAGATGGTACTCAGACAAGTCTGAGAAAAGAGCGAGTTTGTCACAAGAGGACCATCTAAACTGGCCAAACAATCAAATAACCATAAAACCGTTGCTCACATTATAAATCCAGGGGAAATCACACGATTCGTCCATGCCACTGATTTAGCATGACATGGGATGTATGCGAGTCAGGTGTGGGGCACAGTGTATCTGAGTGAAGGCAGTGAATTTGGTAGCCAGTTACAGAAGAGGCATTTCTTCCTTGAGGCGCATTCTTGGAGTGAAAAACAGCACAACAAATTGGGCGGTGCTTAGAGAGTGCGGTCAAGAGCCCTTGCAATTTTTCTGGTTCCGTGCTTCCATCAGGTTTTTTAATAGCATGCTTGATTCCAACAGTGAGACTCTACGTCGTG
>Ga0307942_1004444_pt1 | contig 11159 bp, 10 predicted proteins | sample OrgLakmetagen175_FD_201846 | JGI IMG/M metagenome (GOLD analysis project Ga0307942, IMG submission 201846) | Saline water microbial communities from Organic Lake, Antarctica - #175 | ecosystem: Environmental > Aquatic > Non-marine Saline and Alkaline > Saline | place: Antarctica: Organic Lake...
CGGGGGGTGGAGCGGCAGGGCCTGATTCTTGACAAGCTTTTACATTGGGGCCAAGCATGTCCTAGCCAGGCCCACCCAGGGCACCTCTTGGGCTGAGGCTTGACATAAGCTCCTAACTAGAACCTTTACCGTGGCAGAAAATATTGGGGGCCCTGGGATGCAGTGTGTACAGGTTTAGAGCAACATTTTACGGTTGGAAGCTCCAGGAAGCTGCCCAGAACTCCTCAGTCAGGCCCCCAGCCCACTTCCTGCTGCTGCAGTTTCCATCAGAACACTTTCCTGGCTGCATTTGCCGTGTCAGGGGCCTGGGTGTGTTCCGGCTGCAAAGTTCACGGTTGACCATGCAAGCATATGAGTTTCTGACCAGGATTCAATTAATGCTAATTTCAATGGGCTGTGTATTTTTAGTTTGTCAGATGTTCACGACGCGTGGACGTTTGCTTGGACGGGACCCTTTGGGAATGCGGTCCGTGTTGGTTTGGAGTGCTCGTGGGGCATGGAGCGCACAGTGCAGGTGCTTGCCGCACACTGTGTGTTGAAGCGGTGCTCAATCGTTGTGGCCAGCCCGGGCACATTGTTCGAACCTGCCCTGTCCTTTTAGCAGACAGGGAACAGCAGCAGCAGCAGCATATCCCCGCGCCTGCTTCAGCAAAGCCTGCTCCTCCACAGCGCCATGCACACTACTGCAGCCTCTGTGTGGCAACAAGGCACACACACACACACACACAAACACACACACACAACGCTCCCCCACTTGTCCGAGAGGTAGCCACACAATCTTTGCAGAAACAGAATGTGTTCTTTCCATGTAGCAAATTGGACGAGCGTGGCACAGGTAGCAGGTAGACTATATGTGGGGAAGGCTGCAGCACGTTCCTGAATGTGTGATTGAAGTAGCCGTTTTTCTATTAAATAACTGACCTACATGTATCAAGAATTGTATGGAGTTACAGGCTACTTTGCATATCGGCCGTTTTTGTGGCAATTAAGTGTCTGCATTGTGAGTAGGAATAGTCAGTACAGCCTGCTGCATGGGCGTATGCGTCTGTGACTGCATGCCACGGGCATGTTCACCTGTGTGATTAAGCGTGGGAGCATGTGCCTGTGCTTTGTGCGCTTGCACATACGCATTCCAGTTGCTTGACATTTATACCCAGAAACGAATGCTTGTGAGTCCTGTGAAGTTTGGGGCTGTCGTAAGGGCGTGTGCTCAGTGTTCCGAGCTTGTCGAAGTTCGCTGACCACCACAAATCCACTGCTCCTGCACACGGCTCACACCACCCCTGCGACTCCTACCGCTCCTGCAACTCCCACCGCTCCTGCAACTCCCACCGCTCCTGCACACGATTCCTGCGCACGACTCACACCACCCCAGCCTCTCTACATCATGGAGTGCTCCTCCTGCACACAACTCCTGCTACAACTCACACCACCACAAATCCACTGCTCCTGCACACGGCTCACACCACCCCTGCGATTCATACCGCTCCTGCAACTCCCACCGCTCCTGCACACGACTCCTGCGCACGACTCACACCACCTCAGACTCTCCACTTTATGGAGTGCTCTCATTGCCATCTGGAGGATTTGCAGCCTCTCCGCTTCATGGAGTGCTCTCATTGCCACCTGGAGGATTTGCAGCCTCTCCACTTCATGGAGTGCTCTCATTGCCACCTGGAGGATTTGCAGCCTCTCCGCTTCATGGAGTGCTCTCATTGCCACCTGGAGGATTTGCAGCCTCTCCGCTGTGTGGAGTGCTCTCATTGCCACCTGGAGGATTTGCAGCCTCTCCGCTTCATGGAGTGCTCTCATTGCCATCTGGGATGATTTGCGGAACTTTGCAAGGCATGAAGTGGGCTGGTTGTTGCGCTGTAATATTCTGGGAATTGGGTTTGAGATTTGAACTTATAAACCGACCGTTCCAGCCAACCCCTCACGGCATCCAAGCTTTTCTTAAATTTTCAGTCCTTCAATCAGAGCATAGTTGAGGGGCTGGTCGAGTTGACAGGGCGTGACTTGGGCTGGGTGCTGCGCATTAAAGACATTTTTCCCAATTCCGCATAAGACTTTCCCCAGACCACTCAACAATGGGCCATTTTCACAGTCATAGCTTTCAGGAGGCTAGCCAAAAGTCTCTGGGCTTGAGGTGGTCTGACATGACAGATTAGTGCAGCAGCTTACATGTCAGAATGTATGTGTACGACCAAAGTGTCTTTTGGTAACCGCATTTCAAGAAGCAAGACGCATGAATGGCTGCTTTCCCTCTTTCCCTTTATCATTGCTGTAATCGTGCCTGCATGCTCTCTAATTTGTGGCACCTGTACTAATAACGCAGTGGACATGCGTGCACTCGCTGACAGCGTGTGGGCACCTCCACAGAAGTGTGTTGCTGTCCAGAAGTGTATGTCTAGATTGTGCGACCACAAATGTTGAGTATTCCCCTGAATTCAACATGCTGTATGGTGCACAAGCTGTTTTTCTACGTGTCTGGCCGATCGTGCGCATAAGGCCTGCCTCAATTAGTTGCGCGCATGCAGGCCCATGCGTGTGCGTAAGCCCTCTCCGGACTTTTGTATCTGAAGCTGTAGGAGCCTGCTTATAGACCGATGCTTATGGGGGAATGGTGGGGGTATGGTAGAAATGGACAAAGACTTTGAAAGAGATGTACGTTTGTCCTCTCTTTCCAACCTACTATGGTGTCCCAGTAGACGGCAAATCCTCAAATGCAGCGGCTACAGTTGCGTCATCCATCACAGTGGATGGTGAGCAAAATGAAGCTATGCAGACAGAAAACACCACTCCCTACATATACCAAGGAGATGCCTACACAAACCATTATCATGAGGAAAAGCCACTTGAGCACTAAGTTCCATTAATTTGGAGCAATGGGTACGACATGCGCAATGCTCTTCCCTGTGCCCACCTCCGCCATAATGCACGTGTATCTGTGCATGTGCTCATGTGGTGCGTCACCATATTTGGGCTAGAGACGGACGCTGCAACATGACTTTCCGATGCACACACTCAATACACACACTACAATGTTGTGCTCTACAGGCAAGCTGCTGACAGACAAGCAGGTCAGTCAAGCAGACTTTTCTTTCTACCCCATCTGGATGGCCAGGAACAAGTCATCGATGCAGCACTCCTTGAGGCACCTCTCTGAGCTTGGAGACGCTACAATCCCCGACACCACAATTGTGCGTGACCTTTCTGCTTCCTGTGACTTGACAGCATTAAGGCTGCATTTTTGGGGTAACCTAGCAGGATGCAGCATTCCCTGGGGTGCTTGCACTTTCATGCATGCTTGTACATGTATCCTCCAAAATGCGGAATTTCGATCTGTATTTCTTCTTGAGCGGTGTGGTGCCCTTGCCAGGGACCGGTTGCTCGTCTAAATGCAGAGGGTTAACCTTTTAAACAGCAATCTTCCCTCTCCCACCTGCACACACACACACGCACACGCACACACATGCACACACATGTACACACACGAATAACACAGAGGCTCCTTCCCATGATCATCATATTAGAGGACCTGGCTATTGCAAGCTCGGACTTTAGAGGAGCTCTGGTTTCATCCATGGCTTTGATTCGAGGGTAAGCGTTTTGGGTTGTTCATAATTACCTACCCAGTGGGTTCCTTAAGGTGGGTTCCTTCCACCTGGATCAGCGGCAAACCGCTTTAGAACTAAAAGCAGGGACAGAGTCCCACCTTCAACTAACGGAATAAGTAAAACTACGTTAAAAGCAAAGGTATTTCACCGTCGCCGAAGCTCCCACTTGTCCTACACTTCTTAAATTAATTCACAAAACCAGACTTCCTTTGCACACCTCTTGTGCACCATCTACGCAACTCCCTCTAGTCCCTCATCAACAGCACAGCAAAAACCTCATCCCTGTACCCCTTGTTTTTCCCCCCACCCAGGTCCCTCACCAACACCCGCACCGTCCTTGACTTTGGAGGCAGAGAAGGTGGGTGCGAAGAGTTTGGTGTGGCATGGGTCGCTCACTGCCTGCGTTCTGGTAATGGGTCACTCAATGCCTGTGCTTACTTTGGTATGGGGCACTCAATGCCTGCGTACTTTGGCATGGGGCACTCAATGCCTGCGTTCTGGTAATGGTCACTCAATGCCTGTGCTTACTTTGGCATGGGGCACACGCTGCCTGCGTTCTGGTAATGGGCCACTCAATGCCTGTGCTTACTTTGGCATGGGGCACTCAATGCCTGCGTACTTTGGCATGGGGCACACGCTGCCTGCATTCTGGTAACGGGTCACTCAAAGCCTGCTTACTTCTTACTTCTTCCTCTTTTGCTGCAAGTGACGTCCTTTTGCCTCGGTTTGAGACTTCTGTGTTTGATTGTGTTCAATACTGCTCGTCATATACAACTGTTGATTCTTTTTCTTGAGCCCTGGACTCTGAGAACACATTAATGTGTTTGATGCAACGTGCCAAGTGCGTGTTCTATGACCAGTGCATGCTAAATGATATGGAGTGTAAGGTGCATACACCTTTTTGACTCAAAAAGCCTAGCAGTATATTGTATTTGTTGCCCATGACATCACAATCGGATTGTTTTGCACATGTGTAAAGCATCGTGCTTTTGTCCACAGGTGTCTTCACGCTTGCTGTTTGTGTGCACAACTTCACAAACATCTGCCTGTCTGTGTGTGTGTGTGTGTGTGTGTGTGTGTGTGTGTGTGCAAAGGTGCGTTCTATGTGATTCTGACGGTTGCTGCCCTGGTGTGTAAGACACATGCACCCAACCATCACAGCATGACCGCCACAAAATCCACCCTTGCCTCTTCCCCCTTGTGCTTCTGCTTGCAGCCTTGATCAACCTTGCCAGAACTGGCGAGATCTTCTTTGAACATGTGGTGGGTCATGCGAGCGAGTGTGTAAGGGTACTTGGTGATATGGTGCTTATCAATATCACATCAATATCACAGTGGAAATTAGTACGGAAGAATTATAACCAGGAATAACCGTCCGCCACAATGACCTATGAAGAAGCCACTTTGGTACCAAGTGCTTATCACTCCATCCATATGTGATTATACAATGATGCGCACGTGCTAAACACCATCCTGTAACAGTTCAGCCTTTCAGTTTGCGTGCCCTCCTCTCATTCCTAGGGTTAGCCAGAACCCTATATATAAACTGTATACAGGCCTGTGCACTGTACGGTGTACGGTACGGTACGCTTTTTACTGTATGTACCGTAATTTTGTCTGACCCACTGGATTTTTGCCAGGTGAGAAAAGTACCCGAAAACAGCGTAATAACGATTTTTGAGGACCGTAATTTGTCGTAATTACGGTAATTTGCTGTACGTTGTACGGTATGGTGCCAAGCACTTCCAGTGTAAGAATGGCCTTAGAAAGGCCTCTCCACCCCAAAACCTCCCATTTTTGCTTCCTGGTGTGCTCCTCCCATGCGCTGACGCCACACAATGCTTTCCTGAACAACCCTGAGGCTGGGTTGAGGCTGCATCAGCTCGGGGGAAGGGCCCAGCAGTGGCTTGCATGGAAACTCAAAGTCGGATGCAGTACTTAATTTCTGGTCAATAAACAATTGTTGCAAAATTGCTTTGGGCCGAAATTGGAGCCAAACAACCAAGTTACGGTTTAAATCGTATTATACAGTGGCACCGTCTTGTACGGTCTGACACCGTAATTTTGGTTGACCGTAATTTGGACCGTACTGTACGGAGTAAGTATGGTCGGTACCGTAATTACGGTCCAAAATCCAGCTTTACAGCCTAAGTGCACAGGCCTGACCGTATATGACCGTATGTTTGGTGATTCCCAGCCAAGAATACTGTATATAAACCGTATATGTATGGTTTTGGCCAACCCTAATCATTCCATAGCAAACAACTTTTCTTGTCCTCTTAAGTCACCCTTGCAAGTCAGCTTGCCTGAATGTTTAAGGCTCTTGTCCGACAATGGCAATACCGTACTGTAGCGTAACCAATGCAAGGTCATGATGTACCCAAATGAACTAAACCTCAAAGCAAGCTGAGCGAAAGGGGAAACACCTTATAAGTCAATGCATGATTATGCAAGGCCCTTTTGACCTGTTCCCCGAACGAGCAAGGGACGCCTGTGCATGTATAACGGACGGGTGCTCATCACACAAAAAGCCCAGCTTTGAAATGCACAAGACTAAATGAAACGACAAATATAAACCTTTGCGTGTAAGGGATGTTTGACCAAACTCTGTAAGGGGGGTTTAACCAAAGCCAAAATTTCTAGAAAATCAGGTGTTGTGTAGCAAAGCAAATTACGCAAGGTCCTGAATGTTTACCTTCCCAATTTGCTCGCACAACGCTGCAAGGGGGTCAGAAGAATTACAGAAATGTGGTGATAAATTTCAGTACAAAAAGCAAGAGGTGTGATTATTTCAACCCACACGCTGCTCCTAGCCCCTACGCTTGCTGTTGTGATAGCATTTTTCAGTTTTCTACTGTTATCTAAGCACACACACAAAAAACACACACTACTAAAACAAGCTACTACTTTCTTCCGTCCTCCTTCAGACGCTCAAAGGCCTGGTGGGCAAAGCGTACAATGAGAGCTTCATGGTCTTTGCCAACCATACCTTGCAATTTGTTGCGATTGCCCGAAGAGCAGAGTGAGTTTGGAGCTCCGTAACATCCGTGTCGGTGTACTAGTTGATGTCTGCGCAGATGAGAGTTAGCGCAATTAATAAGGTCCCAAATCAGTGCTCATATTTGCTGGAGCCCCATCCAGAGAGTGAAGTTGGTTGTATGCAGAACTTTGACCACTAGGTGCCAGTTTACCGGAAAGTGTCACCATCAGGCTTGCTCTCAGACTTGCATTACCAGGCTTGCTATCAGACCTGCTCTGTAGTCAAGTGCATTCCATGGGCTGGGGGCAAAGCGAAGCTGCCTGGCGTAGACACACATGCACAGGCAACACACGCAAACCACATGCAATGTTCCTGCTTGCAGGCAATTTGTGCACCTGCAAAGTGTCACCTTTCCCGTGGCAAGGCTGGACTTCTTAGCGCTCCTGTCTGCAGCCAACAGAGGCTCTCGTTGGAAGACTGGGGCCACGACCACTTCCAGCATCATAAAACATATCTCTAAATTCGTGCCAAAGGAGTTCAACCGCACCACGCTGGTTTTGTCTGAGTACAGGTGAGTCTTGTGCCAAAAGACTTCAACCGCAGTGCGCTGGTTGTGGCTGAGTACATGTGCTGGTTGTGGCTGTGGCTGAGTACATACACCTGGTTGCTTGCATTAGTTGAAAGGCCGTCATACTGCTTTTCTTGTTTGGTTGCGTACAGATGAGTAGCGTTGGCCTGTTTGTTTGCATCAGTCATCTGGCTGCCATGCTGGCTGCCATGCTGCTTTTCTTGCTGGTTCCTTTGTGTCAGGAACCAAAAAAGGATCCAATATAGTGACAGCAAAGATGAAGATGATACCTTTGCTTATCAAGCATGTTCTTGGCTCCTAGCTCGTTCGTTTCCCTCGCTTTTAATTTATCGTCGCTCCTCTGTTCCTTGGACTTGAGCACATTCTGGCCTAAGCAGCAATGGCTCAAAGTTCGACAATGTGCCCTCTTCCCTTCCTCTGAATACTTCTCACCTTTGTGCAAAGTATAAATTCAACTTAGCTGAACGACGACTGAACTCCCCATGCGCTCTGTTAGAACTCATCGACCACGCTGAGTGCCATGTTTTAAGTTAGCTCAACTGAACGACAACTGAACTCCCCATGCGCACCGTTAGAACTCATCGACCATGCTAAGTGTTTTAAGTTAGCTCAACTGAACCTCCCCATGTGCACTGCTAAAACTCATCCGACTGCAATATGAGTGCGCCCCCTATACCCAATCCCCCAGAGTCTTGGCCCAGTGCCTCTTTCCAGCACACACACACACACACACACACACACACACACACACACGCACGCACACACACACACACACACGCACGCACACACATACACACTTCTTCCAATTAAAAGCTACTCCTGTTTGTGCCTGCACATTGTAGGGGCTGGAATGTTGACGGCAACAACATTGAGTTCGTACCCATGGAGCCCTTACTTGATTCTAATGTACTCATGGATCAAGAGGATCCAGCTCCAAGCAAAGTGGCGCTGGGTGTGGGCATTGGGGTGGGAGTGGGGGGGGGACTGCTGGTCATTGGAGCCATTACCATATTTGCGATTGCACTGGCACGAAAAAGGAAGAGAGAGGACAGGTGTGTGTGTGTGTTTGCATGTGTAGTGTGTGTGTTTGTGTGTGTGTGTGTGCCACGCGTCTCTGTGTCCGTGTGCGTTAAAGAGCAGTACTTTTGACTGTACAAGAGTTTGTCACAAGCCTGCATGTAGGTTATGGCCAGCAGCAGGCCGAACGCCCTCTAGCATACCTGTTGGTTAGCCCTTGTTCATCAATGAGGAGAGCACAAGCCAAAGGTTTATGTCGAGGGTTGGCCAGAACCATATATATATACGGTGTAAATACGGTATTTCTGGCTGGGAAATCACCAGATATACGGTCATATCCAGTGTATATATACGGTTCTGGCCAACCCTATTTATGTCACATGAGTCAAAAGTACGCACACCTAAAAGAGGTGCGGAAAGCGTTGTGTTGAGCTGTGCACCAGGATCAGACAGTGTGCACCAGGATCAGACGGTGTGCACCAGGATCAGACAGTGTGCACCAGGATCAGACGGTGTGCACCAGGATCAGACGGTGTGCACCAGGATCAGACGGTGTGCACCAGGATCAGATGGTGTGCACCAGGATCAGATGGTGTGCACCAGGATCAGACGGTGTGCACCAGGATCAGATGGTGTGTAGCTGAGGCACAGAGCGCGTTGCGTCAATGCACTGAGGTCGAAAGCGTTGCGTCAATGCACAGAGCGCATTGCGTCAATGCACAGAGCGCATTGCGTCAATGCACTGAGGCGGAAAGTGTTGTGTTGAGCTGTGCACCAGGATCAGACAGTGTGCACCAGGATCAGACGGTGTGCACCAGGATCAGAAAGTGTGGTGTGTAGCTGAGGCACAGAGCGCGTTGCGTCAATGCACTGAGGTCGAAAGCGTCAATGCACAGAGTGCGTTGCATCAGTGCACTGAGGCGGAAAGCGTTGCATTGAGATGTGCACCAGGATCAGACGGTGAGTAGCAGAGGCACAGAAAGCGTTGCGTCAATGCACTGAGGGGCTCCAAGAAAATGCAAAACTTGAGGCCTGACTGTCTGGAATGCTTTGCGAAACCGAAGCAGCAGCAAGGAACCAACAGTTGCCCAAAAACTGGTGTGCTCAAGACTTGGAACGTCATGTACGTCACTCTAGCCTAAACCCTAACCCTAACCCTGAACCCTACCCTTAACCCTAACCCTAACCCTAACCCTAACCCTAAACCCTAACCCTAACCCTAAGCCATGTGACACTAATCGTTGGTTAGAGCCATCCATCTCAAGTGTTTACCTTATGACAGGGATGTGTTGTGGGTCACCTTTATGGCTTCCTTGTACTCCTCACTGACAAGCAGCATATTTAGGGTTGGCCAGAGCCGTATATATACACCGTATATGACCGTATATTTGGTGATTTCCCTGCCAAAAAATACCGTATATACACCGTATATATATGGTTCTGGCCAACCCTAAGCATATTCGATCGGAAGAGCTGTGATCAGGTCCCCATGAAGCATGGGTGATGAACAACAGGAATTTGCATATAGGTCGCAATTAATTGTGACCAACCGTGGGTGCAACTTCTTACCTGCCAAGCCTATCGCCAATTCTGTGATTAGCAATAAGGACCCTTTTGCTCTTTCCAGCATCAGGGTGGTGCTCTGTGCTTTTTTGTTGTCCTCCCTCTTATCTTATAAAAGAGAGATTTCATGTTCCTCTCCTGTTTATTGACAGCCGCAGCTGCTTTGAAAAGAGCTAGAATGCAGGTCTTGTACGTGATTTTGCCGGGACCCATACAATTCATGTGCAGTGCATGTACAGTAATGTAAGCGGGAAAGCTTGAAAGCACTCTGTGTTGTATGGTGCATATGTAGGGTTGGGCCATACATTGGTACGTGTGTCCGCTGTTGTGTACACTGTACTTGTAGCAGGGAAGTTCGATATCTACTATCATATATGGTGTGTACGGCTCTGGCCAACCCTATGAATGTACGTGCAGCTCTGAACAATCCTTCTCCTACGTTGAGTGGCTGAGAGGATGCATTGATGTATGCATTCTAACCTGTCTTCCACACTCTGCATTGCCTGCCTGCTTGTTAGGTAAGGAGCCTATTTTGTTATTTCATCAACCAAGGTGGTACTTTAGCCACTGCTGGCAGAATTGACGCCATTAAAACTAGAGAACCACAGGATTGGCGCCATCAAAACCAGAGGAATGACAACTAGAGAACCACATCAAAGGGGGTTTGTTAACAAAGAGCATAACTGGCAGCCATGTTTGTCCGGATGATGGGCCTTTTTGCTGGTCTAGTCAGCAGCGAAGTAAATGGAAAAAGAGATCACCACATCTCCTGATGTGCTCCCCTAGGCACTATTTGGCAGAACACTGGCTAGTGTGAGCACTAGCTCTGAGCCTTACTATTATTTTGTTACTTTGTGACGCTGTGATTCGCTTCAGCTTTCACCCCTGACAAGTGTGTTGCTCCTTTTCCTCAGGTTGTATAAATCCTCTGACGAAGAGAATGACTCCTCCAAGGTGCACAGCGCGCCTGACCTTGAGGTAGGCAGACAGGTCTGTTAGAGTTAGGTGGCAGAGTTTGTGAGAGTGAGGCGGCAAACAGGTCTGTGAGTTGCCTGACCGAGTCAAATAAGACCAAGAATCAGAGAGATTATTGGCTGTCCAATATGATACGCATCCACAATTGCCGTTGTGCTGCCGCTTTGATTGCGTGGTGTGCACAAGCATACCCTCAGGAAGGGTTGCTGAAACACGAAATGTTGCTCCTACGTAATAGCCTATAGCTAACTTGTGAGCAGCGTGTGTTCAATGTGTGATCTGAGGTTACATGATGTTGCGCAAAGGAAGGAGCAGAAAGAGAGAGAGAGAGAGAGAGAGAGAGAGAGAGAGAGAGAGAGAGAGAAAGAGAGAGAGAGAGAGAGAGAGAGAGAGAGAGAGAGAGAGGGTGGGGGGGAGG
>Ga0307942_1004445_pt1 | contig 11156 bp, 13 predicted proteins | sample OrgLakmetagen175_FD_201846 | JGI IMG/M metagenome (GOLD analysis project Ga0307942, IMG submission 201846) | Saline water microbial communities from Organic Lake, Antarctica - #175 | ecosystem: Environmental > Aquatic > Non-marine Saline and Alkaline > Saline | place: Antarctica: Organic Lake...
CACAACCACCCCCACCCCATCCCACAATCACAACCACCCCACCCCATCCCACAATCACAACCACCCCCACCCCACACGCTCACAACCTACTTGCAAAGACTCTGCCAGGTCGCTTTCCACAACTTGCACGATCGGCACAAACAGGCCTTTGTACACAGAGTCACTGTCAAAGAACTCGCGGCAGAAGAAGAATTCACTGGTCGCCGTGTCTATTAGCAGCTTGTGCACGTTCCTGTGTGTGTATGTATGTGTGTGTGGTTATGTGCGTGTGCGTGTCGTTGTGTGTGTGTGTGCGCGTGTCGTTGCGTTTGTGTATGTGTGTATGTGCGAGTGGTTGCATGTGTGTGTGTGTGTGTGTGTGTGGTTGCGTGTGAGTAAGTGGGCGCGCGTGTGTGTGTGTATTTTTGCTTGTGTATATCTGTGTGTGTGAGTGTGTGCGTTTGTGTGCATGCTTGCACGTGTGTTTTGAGCACGTTACTCTGTGAAACCAGGGCCCTCTCTGTGTGAGCGCCTACTGATTGCAGACAGTGTTTAGAAACCATAGCACAAATAGGGGCTGCAAAATGGTTCTTGCTGTTAAAAGCTTGCGGAAGAAACGTGCATCTTTCAGACCCACACACACACACACACACACACATACACACACAGCACGCACACACAGCACACACACACGCACACATACACACACACACGCACAGCACACACAAGACACGCACACACACTCATGCATGAACGCATCACTCACCTAAAGATAGCTTCATACAAAAATCGTTTGCCCTGTGCGTCGGCTATGTGAGGCACTACTGCAGGGCTGTTAATCTGCTCCAACACTTCGATGCGGTTTCCCAAAGCAAACACGTGCTCCTGTGCAAGATCACAAAAACACAAAAATAATGAGTTGCAAGTGCAAGAATGTGAAAATAATTCTGAAAAGAGATGACGAGGAAATGCAAGGTCATCTAACCAAGACCTGTGGCGCTGTTCATCTGTTCCAGCATCTTCTTGACGATTTTGTAGCGCAAGGACGTGGTCCTTTGCAAGTTGCGCTTTAAGACACTGTTGATTTGTTTGTTGCGAAAAATTCCCCTTTTTAAAAACAAGAAGGTTTTAAAAAGGACACATGAAAGTTGGGCATACAGACGTATACACCACACGCGCAGTCACACAAAAAGGTTGCGATGTGCGAGCCACACACTGTTGTGGGACGGACGCCCGTGCTACCCTTGCACACACACACACACACAAACACACAGGATAAAAAAACAACGTAAAAAATGAAAAGGCAGTGAAAAACCACTCCCCACATTAGTTAAGGAAAAGGAGCCACTTTGGTACTACTCACCGTGAAATCCTCAACAAAAAAGAAAAACACGCACACACACACACACGCACACACACACTCATACACATGCACAAGCTAAGCACGGACACACATGGAAACAATGAATTGAGTCGCTCAGGCACAAAACAACTGTGAGGTGCGTACGCACTCACTGTTGTGGGACGCATGCCTGTGCTGCCCTTGCCAGTGGTGCTCGCGGAAAACATAGAGAGCATGCTGGAGGCTGTGCTGCTATGATCGGCTGTAGATCCGAGGAGATCACCCTGTGTGTGTCGTTGTAGTTGTGTGTATGTGTTGTGTGTGTGTGAGTGTGTGTGTGTGTGTGCATGTGTGTGCATGAGTGTAATGTACGGCTATGATCGGCAGTAGATCCGAGGAGATCACCCTGTGTGTGCCATTATAGTTGTGTGTGTGCATGTGTGTGCATGTTTGTAATGTATGGCTATGATCGGCAGTTTATCCAAGGAAAGCATCCTAAGCTTGTCATTGCAATTGTGTGTACGTATGTGGATGACTTATATGTGCTTGTATGTGAGTGTAAGCGTCTGTGCGTGTCTCAATGTTTGCGTATGTGCCTTTGGGCTCTTTTAAAGAGATGTCTGCGCATTTGCGTAATGCCACGGATGCCACAGCATCCCACATGCACACATACACAGGGACCACACATGGGGTCATTCCACATGTTGGAAAGCCTGTGCTTCCCGCGTCTGCATAATCCAGCCTTCATACAGATGTGAATCAGCGTTGCTCACACGAGAGAGGATTACGAAAGTGCGGTTTATGTGACAGAGGTGAGTGAATTAGTGCTGCTCATGTTACAGGTGTGTGTGTGTGATTGTGTGTGTGTGTGAATGTGTGTGTGTGTGAAATAGTTTTGCTCACACGAGAGAGGAGTACGACAGTGCAAGTTACGTGACAGAGGTGAGTGAATCAGTGCTGCTCACGTGACAGAGGTTTGTGTGCGTGTGTGTGTGTATGTGTGTGAAATAGTATTGCTCACACGAGAGAGGAGTACGACAGTGCGGTTTATGTGACAGAGGTGAGTGAATCAGTGCTGCTCACGTGACAGAGGTGTGTGTGCGTGTGTGTGTGTGTGTGTGAAATAGTATTGCTCACACGAGAGAGGAGTACGACAGTGCGGTTTATGTGACAGAGGTGAGTGAATCAGTGCTGCTCACGTGACAGAGGTGTGTGTGCGTGTGTGTGTGTGTGTGTGAAATAGTATTGCTAACACGAGAGAGGAGTACGACAGTGCGGTTTATGTGACAGAGGTGTGTGAATCAGTGCTGCTCATGTGACAGAGGTGTGTGTGTGTGTGCGTGTGTGTGTGTACGTGTGTGTGTGTGTGTGTGTGTGTGTGAAATAGTATTGCTCACACGAGAGAGGAGTACGACAGTGCGGTTTATGTGACAGAGGTGAGTGAATCAGTGCTGCTCACATGACAGAGGCATTTGCAGCTCTTTGGGTCAAAGGGAGGTGATAGCTCTGCATGCTTGAGCATGGCCACACTCACTCCTAAACACTCACCCCTACCTCATGTGAGCAGCACTGACTCACACACCTCTGTCACATAAACCGCACTTTCGTACTCCTCTCTCGTGTGAGCAATACTATTACACACACACACGCACACACACACACACACACACACAAACACACACACACACCTCTGTTACGTGAGCAGCACTGATTCACTCACCTCTGTCACATAAACCGCACTGCCGTACTTCTCTCTCATGTGTGCAATACTGATTCCCACACACACAAACACACACACACACACACGCACACACACACCTTTCACCCCCGCAGTGCTAAATCAAATTACTTCTCACACAAGCAGCACTGATTCAAACACCTGCCTCACGTGAGTTGAGCTGATTCACACACACAAGATCTCACACTTGACCGTTGATGCAGTCACTTTAAATGTACACCCCTGAATAGTGCACACCTGCAATATCTTGAACTCGTCACGGACTTCCTGTCCTGGAACAATGAACACACTGAACACACACAACGTACTCCTCACAGACGCATGAGTGTTATGTACAGCAAGGCTTCTCAATCAGCCCACATCATTGACACACACATACACACTTACACACACTCGCACACACAGATACTCGCACACATACACCCACACACACACATACACTCACACACACAATTGCACACACACTCACACACACATACACTCGCACACACGCAATCACACACACATACACTTGCGCAGACACACACACACTCGCACACACTATCACACACACACAGCTACCAAAGCAACCTTGAGTGTCACACACCTGCAAAGCAGCTGCTGACTGCATGCGCTCCATGGACGAGAGATAGGTGCGGAAGTGGGAGGCGTAGATGGTGGACAGCGTGTGTGCGTACTCGTTGCGTATCTGAGAGCATTCATTGGTGACAGACGCGCACGTCAGAAAGAGCACTGCTTGCTGCAGCCCGCGGACAAGTGGAGGCATAGACGGTGGACGGCGCGTGTGCGTATGCGTACTCGTTGCGTATTTGTAGGGCTGGCCAGAACCATGTAGGTATATATATATATATATGGTATGTACACCGTGTATACGGTACTTCTGGGAAATCACCAAAATATACGGTCATACACAGTGTGTGTCTGTATATACGGTCCCGGCCAACCCTATGTATTAGCAACGGCGACGGACAGGGACATTGGCTGCACATTGTGCACGGACGTGTCATACATAAAAAGTGTCGTACATAAAAGTGTAAGCTCTTCAAAGAAACGAATATGCAATCGAAAGAGTATGTAATCTGCGCTGGGTTAAATGCAAGGCATAAGAGCACCATCTACGAACGCGTGTGCGTGTTTACGTGTGTGTGTGTGTGTGTGTGTGTGTGTGTGTGTGTGTGTGTGTGTGTGTGTGTGTGTGTGTGCACGTGCATGCCTGCAGGCAGCTGCACCGTAATGCAAGCATCCCTTATTCATGGCAACTGCCTTCTTTGTATGCGAGCTTGCAGGAAAATACTTGATTGAAAATCGAAACCCCAGTCTTGTGCAATGGCCCCTATACTTATGGCCCTATACTATATGGCCCCTATACTTATGGCCCCTATACTTATGGCCCTATACTTAATAGAAGGACGAAACCCCAGTCTTGTCCAATCAACCCTGAGCAAGCTGCCGGCCAAAACACACAATCAAAAGCTTATAGCTTTGGATTACTGGAGGCAATCAGTCTAACACACAGACTCTGACCCACCTTCTTGATAAGACCAGGTTTGCGCCATATCTCAGGCAGCACAGGATATGTGATATTCTAGACAGGAACTGAAAACCTCGTACACACAATGATTGCGAGAAGGGAGCCACTTCAGTAGCAACTACCGTGAAGCTCTTCCACCACGGAGGAGGACCAAAAAACAAGTGAGCTCAAGAGGCAGAAGAACTGATATGCCAGGGCTTGCCAAGACGTGCAAAACACTTTGCATGTGACCATACCAATTACCAATAAATGACCATACATTGTTTAACTGCCAAGCACAACTGCCGCTTTTGTAGAACTGGAGGCACTCAGCACTTGGCAATTGTTTTCAGTACCATGCCCTGCAAAAAAAAACGCATTTCGTAGAACTGGCCAGGATTGTTGGCACACCCTACCCGTGGCCACTTACCATAAAACAAACTGCCCTGTTTGATACAACAGATCTTAAGGGAGTAGGCCAAAATTGGAGGCACACGCTGCATGTGTAGAATGGGCCAGAACCATACACTGATACGTATATATACGATGTATGTACGGTATTTTTAGCAGGGAAATCACCATACATACAATCATGTATGGCGTGTATAAACAGTTCTGGCCCCTCCTGTGCATATGTGGCCTTTTACATAACTTGACACACAATGCTAGGAATACCGCCTTTGTAGAAATGGCCAGGGCTGCAGGCACACACAGCGCGTGGCAATAGTTTTGACTCACACCCTGCTAGAATTACCAAATCTGTAAGGACGACCAGCTCCTACATGTGTGCACTACACGTGACCGTTGTTTCTTCGGTACTGCCCTGCTAGGAACACCAAATCTGTAGGATTGGCTAAAACATGTGCACTACACGTGACCGTTGTTTCTCCCGGTACTGCCCTGATAGGAACACCAAATCTATAGGATTAGCTAAAACATGTGTGCACTACACGTGACCGTTGTTTCTCCCGGTACTGCCCTGCTAGGAACACCACATCTGTAGTATTGGCTATAACATGTGTGCACTACACGTGACCGTTGTTTCTCCAATACTGCCCTGCTAGGAACACCAAATCTATAGGAATGGCTACAGCCGTATCCGACAAAGTATTTATTCAAACTTCCTGCCAAATGTTTCACGCTGCATATGTGTGCCGTGGGCAAATAGTCCTGGCAAAACCTACATAACAATGATCATACTCCCACATAATATGCATTAAAAAATGAATGTCAAACCAGACGAGGCACACTATCAACCTGAAAGGGCCTACATCTGCTCCGACCCACCTCTTCAAAAACAATTCCAGCCAGGTGGCACGTCATTCTCATACTTTCATCACGCCCAGAACAAATGGTGAAGCAATCAGACACTTTTCATTCCTACAGGACAACTACGACTTTCAGGCGCATGTCAGGAGAGAGATTGAAGACGTCGTGAACAGGTTTGATAGCGAATCAGAACAGGTTCAATAGCGAATCAGAAAAGGTTCAAAAGTGAATCAGAAAAGGTTCAATAGCGAATCAGAACAGGTTCAATAGCGACCTGAAAAGGCCTCCATCCGGTCTTGACCCACCTCCTTGAAAAGGTCTGGCCCATGCCGCTTCAGGAAGTGCAGGAACTTTTTGTTTTTGAGGAGGCTGGTCTGCTGGATGATCTGGATGTTGGTCTTGGGCCGCCGCAGCATCAGTACTTTGTGCAACATGAACTCCCGCACCTGCGGCCAAAAAAAAGGAATGTTCAAGCAGTGCGGAAGATCTGGATGTTGGTCTTGGGCCGTCACAGCATGAGCACCTGGTGCAGAAGAAGGCTTTGAGTGCAAACAGAGTGAAGGGCATTGGCCTGGGCAGACTCGGGTCACACCGCATGAGAAGCTTGTGTGCACGCGTGTGTGTGTGTGTGTACAGGTGTGTACAGGTGTGTGTGTTTGTGTTTGTGTAAGTGTGTGTGTGCGTGTGTGTGAATGTGTGTGCACATGTCCTGCTTTTGCACATGTACTGTTTTTATGCTCTTTGCAGGGCGGCTTGCAATGTGGATGGGGCAGAGGTCTTTTGCGCGTTACAAGCTGCACTCCATAGAGGTGCAAAGGACAAGTGGGTGAGCGTCGCTAGCGACGCTAAAGATTTGGCGAAGCCCATCACGCTCGCAGCACGTGAGTGCATATGCAAGTGTGTGTGTGTGTGTGTGTGTGCGTGTGTGCGTGTGTGTGTGTGCGCGTGCACGTTACAAGCTGCGCTCCAAGGGAGGTGTGATTGGTTCAGATATGAGGCACTTGAGTAGGGTTGGCCAGAACCATATACACGGTTTACATACGGTATAATTGGCATGGAACACACCACATATACACATATACAGTCATGTACGGTTCTAACCAACCCTACACTGGAGCGTTTTAGCCACAGGACAGTATGCTCAAGCGCTTAACTTGGCCACAGGGCAGTATGCTCAGATGTTTTGGCCACAGGACAGTATGCTCAGAGCGCTCATTTTGGCCACAGGACAGATGCTCAGATTTTTTGGCCACAGGACAGTATGCTCAGATGAATTGGCCACAAAGCAGTATGCTCAGAACGCTCATTTTGGCCATAGGACAGTACGCTCAGATGTTTTGGCCACAGGACACTATGCTCAGATGAGTAGGCCACAGAGCAGTATGCTCAGAGCACTCACTTTGGCCACAGGACAGTACGCTCAGATGTTTTGGCCACAGGACAGTATGCTCAGAGCGCTCAATTTGGCCACAGGACAGTATTAAAAAAGTACGTGCATTACACGCGGGCACGACGACATGAATTGGGAGCGCTCATTTTTTCACACACGCGCTCTTTGGTGCAAGAGGGGCTCAAAACAACTTCCCAGCACCCGACTAAAGCCCTTGCTATGTCACTTCAAACACCTGATTTAGTCCTTGCTGTGTGTTCCAAAGACAAAGCTGCCCTCATGGATGAGAACCTGGACGTATGGAAGTTGCTGGTCAAACTAGAAACGCAGGTGGCCTGGATTACATGCAGTGCAAGACGCACTGCTCCCCATACACACACACACACATACACACACAAGCACACACACTCAAATGCACGCACACACACATGCACCAGCAGCAGCAGCAGCAGCAGCAGCAACAGCAGTAAACCCCACTAATGTAGGGATTGGTTGTCACTTTCAGTGCCTGCGAACACCCTTCATCAGTGGTACATTGCAATATAATAGGTTTGGCCCTTGTTTGTGGCATGTATAGACACCACGTATGACCGTATACACTCCTTTTTCTCTTACAGTGTGTACTGTTTGGCTGCGACTGGAGGCTGACCCAGCACCGTAAAGGAGCCCCTCGATGAGGGCCTTGATGCACAGCTTCTCCAGGGTGCACTGTCTACTTTTCAACGTAAATCGTTTGGCCATGACAGGAGGCCGACACAGCACCGAGAAAAAGCACCTTGATGAGAGCCTTGATGCGCAGCTTCTCGAGGGCTACTTGCAGTGCGCGTGTGGCCTCAGACGAGCACGCCACCTTGTCGTTGAACATGAAAGTCAGCTTTTGGTCCAGCTCGTGCAAGTGCTTGTAGTACTCATCATCCACCTGGGAAGGAGGGGTGCGTGCGTGCATGTGTGAGTGCGTATGTATGTGTGTGTGAGCGGGTATATATTTATGTATGTGTGCGCACGAGTGCATGCGTGTAATTATGTGTGTTTATGTGGGTGTGGGTGCTGTGCAAAAAATGCTCTGCCGCAGGCAGTACATTGACCAAGGGGTGAAAAGTTTTAGAAGGAGAACCTGTGCAAGGTTCAACCACAGAGTGATCTCAACAGACACGCATACTCATCTGAACACCAGTGCAAGAAACCACAGAGTGACCAAAATGATCATGCAAGTTTACCTGGGTTAATGAAGCCGGTACCTGCCGAATGGCGGTGTGATCTTCGAGCGCACTTAGACACACAGACGCGCATTGCACGCGCATGCACGCACACACACACACACACACACACACATGCACACACATATATACACTGTATAGGCTTGTCAGGGCTCAGCCCACATAAACATTAGCACACATTTAAACCCTGGAGGCTTGTCAGCACTCAGCCCACATAAACATAAGCACACAATATAATTGTGGAGGCTTCTCAGCACTCAGCCCACATAAACGTTATAACACACATAATAATTGTGGAGGCTTCCCAGCACTCAGCCCACATACACGTTATAACACATATATTAATTGTGGAGGCTTCTCAGCACTCAGCCCACATACACGTTATAACACATATATTAATTGTGGAGGCTTCTCAGCACTCAGCCCACATAAACGTTAGCACACATATAAACCCTGGAGGCTTGTCAGCACTCAGCCCACATAAACATAAGCACACATAATAATTGTGGAGGCTTCTCAGCACTCAGCCCACATACACGTTATAACACATATAATCATATAATAATAGTGGAGGCTTCTCAGCACTCAGCCCACATACACGTTATAACACATAGTAATTGTGGAGGCTTCTCAGCACTCAGCCCACATAAACGCTATAACACACATAATAATTGTGGAAGCTTCTCAGCACTCAGCCCACATAAACGCTATGACACACTACCAAAGCACACCTGCCCCTCCAAAATGGTGGCCACCATGGCCTCAGACACAGTGAGGTGCTCTATGAAGCTCCCTAACTGCTGCTCCAGCGTGCGACGGCTCACCAGCTTGATGCTCATGAGCTGGGATTGCACCTACAATGCACGTGCGTGTGTGAGTGTGCGTGCGTGTGTGTTTATGTGTGTGTGTGCGCGCGCGTTTGTGTGTATGTGTGTGTGTGTGCGTGCGCGTGTTTGTGTGTGTGGGTGTGTGCGCGTTTGTGTGTATGTGAGTGTATGTGTGCGTGATGCTCATAAACTGGGATTGCACCTGCAATGCACGCGCGTGTGTGTGTGCGCGCGTTTGTGTGTGTATGTGTGTATGTGTGTGTGTGTGCGTGCGCGTGTGTGTGTGTGTGGGTGTGTGCGCGTTTGTGTATGTATGTGAGTGTATGTGTGTGCGCGCATTTGTTTGTGTTGTATGTGCATGTGTATTTGCGTGTGTGTATGCGTGCGTGTGTGCATATACGTAAGAGATTTATCAAGGCGTTCAAATTAGCTTCCTGTAAAGGCTGGTTAATCAAAAAAGTAAAAAAGTAGCTCAGTGACCTGAAAAACCAGGACACCCGAAAAAGGACAGACATGTGTTGGTCTTCTTGACCAGCTAGAAAATGAAAATACTAAAATACTCAAGTCCATGGTCTGCAGTGCAACGGAGGAAGGGAACATGCAACATTGCCACAGAAATTAAAGCTTATGAGAAGGCATAGGTCTGAAAGCATCTCACTGAGTGTAATGCCACGACACGTGCACGCACGCTCTCGCACACACACACACACACACACACATACACACACACACACACATACACATACAAACACACACACACACACACACACACACACACACACACAAACACACACACAAAAACACACACACACACACCTGCACATGGACACCCATGCATACACACACACAAATACACAATTACACGATCAGTTTTCACCTGTAAGTTCCTGATCTCTTCGCCCACACGGCCCAAGTCGCCCTGAAAGAAAGAGAGCAGCTGCTCCATGCTAGAAAGGATGCCGTCGCAGCCTTTGATCTGTGTGTGTGCGTGTCACATCCTTTCATACGTGATTCTAACTGTTTGGTAGCAGGCAAATTAAACATGGGTGTACGTGTGTGTGCACGTGTGCCTGTCACAGTATTATAGCTGTGGCACAAAGTGTTTGGAAACAGACAGGGTAGAACTGAAATGTGTGTATGTGTGCGTGCCTATATGCGCACGTGCATGCGTAAGTGTGCGTTGCACATGTATGTGAGTGCTTACAATGCCTAGATGCGTGCGTATGGTCAAATCTAAGCACACACATGCACATACGCACACACACACACACGCGCGCGCACACACACACACACACACACACACACACACAGCAACTGCGGGGTAAAGAAAAACAGACTCACGACACACTAGCCATCATAACCAAGGTGTGAATACAGATGAATAATAACATCCAATCACTCGAAAAAGTGCGTGAGCATTGGTGGAACATCAAACCAGACTGTTTGCCAGTGTAAGAATGTGAGATCTATGTAGGGGTGCAGAATTGGTGTGCCTCATCTAGCTCCCTGACCTGCGCATGTTCAGTCCACATGCAGCATTAGCCTGCATGCTTCACCCAAGAAGGGCAAGAACCGAAAAGTTGCTGCGCTCAAAGCTGCAGAAGACGCGTGATACGCATCACTCCTGCTGGAAGTATGCTTTTACCCGAGAGGTGCGAAAGAGAGCACATCGAGCATCACTCCTGCTGGAAGTATGCTTTTACCCGAGAGGTGCGAAAGAAGAGCACATCGAGCATCACTCCAGCTGGAAGTATCCTTTACCCGAGAGGTGCGAAAGAAGAGCACATTGAGCATCACTCCTGCTGGAAGTATGCTTTTACCCGAGAGGTGCGAAAGAAAAGCACATCGAGCATCACTCCTGCTGGAAGTATGCTCTTACCCGAG
>Ga0307942_1004448_pt1:0-5000 | contig 11151 bp, 11 predicted proteins | sample OrgLakmetagen175_FD_201846 | JGI IMG/M metagenome (GOLD analysis project Ga0307942, IMG submission 201846) | Saline water microbial communities from Organic Lake, Antarctica - #175 | ecosystem: Environmental > Aquatic > Non-marine Saline and Alkaline > Saline | place: Antarctica: Organic...
TGAGAAGCATGTGCTTTTCTTTTGCAAGTGTGCTGAAGTGTGCGAGCTGCGCATGAGATACAGAGACCTTTTTGAAGGAATGTTTAAGACTCTGCGTGCGTTTGCTCCTTCGAGCTCTGAATTTATTACTTTCTTAGCTTGTCATCACAGTATCACTGAGCGATTTTGAGATCAATGCATTCCTGAATCAAGACTCATACAGACTCCTCAAGTTTGTGTCAGATCTAGTTTCAATTTTCGACACTGGTTGATTTTGTTTCACCAGCCAATTGCCATCAGCCAGAGTCTCGAGCTGTAGGCCATCCTTGTAACCCCCTCCTTGTAACCCCCCTCCTTTCTGGTACCGGGGAGGGTATCTTGGTTTACAAAGGGTTTATAAAGGGGGTAACCGGCAGCCACATATGTTGGGCTGATAGGCATTGCTGGATCAGCCAGCGTAAAGTAAACGTAAGGTTGTAAAAAAAAGAACTGGTCTCAGCCAGTGCCATTTTGTTCTCTAAGGAAGTGATAAGTAAGAAGTGATGAATGAATGATGAAAGGCAAAACCTGAGGCAATAAAAAGAGCCTGATGGAAAGCCACAACAAGCAGTTCAGGCGTGTTAACTGTACACCAGAATGTAAAACCCAAGGGGAGGAAGGGATCGCCACATTAGAGACCCATGACTACTGTTCATGCAAAAAAATTGGAAGCTGAGTTCAAATATAACATTTGACTTACAACAGTGCACCAGCATGTACGTTCTAAGAAGAGCACAAAAAAAGTGTTGGAAGGAAAAAACCTTCGCCTCAAGTTGTTAGGTTGTTTGAGCCCCATCCTGGCCTAGCTGGTTGCAGCACATATATAGAAACTCAACCGTCTCATTCCACACTCCCGAGGGTATCTTGTGTCTGCCACGCACGTTTTGCGTGTTGATCTTGGGAGAGAGTGGCCAGTTGGTTAGTGGGTGCAGGATCAGAGAGGCAAGTAACAGCTAGAGCCAGCTAGAGCCCAGCTGAGAGTGGCAGTGGTATTGGCGAAGTAATTATAGAGTTGTGGTTCCTTTTTGTTTGGTTGGACACCCTTATACCCTTTGTGAGTAGCGTTGTGAGCGCAGGGTTTCCGTTCGTAGTGAAGGTGGAGGCCCTTCAATTGTTGTGGCGAGGAAGTGTTGTGTTTGGAGAAGCTCATCAGTGCGGGATATGGCAGGCCATGTACTATGCGTTTCCTGGGTCGAGCATTGGATTCTGTATAATGGGGTAATTTCTTCTCAAAATGATGGTGTGGGTAAGTGGAGTGCAGCATGACCTGTAACAGCATCCATGGCGTGCAAAGCTAGCGTAACTTTTATCCCGGCCCATTCAATTTCCACGGATGCCCCTCACCTGTATGCCGGGATTTGAATGAAGCTAAAACTAGAGCCAGGACAGACAGCAGACAGGAGTGGGAAATGAAATCAGACTCCGTTTTAAATAACAAATATAAAATTATAATATATATATTTCACGTGAATAACTTTTACGGACATGGAAAGTAATCTTGGAAGCTGTGCTTTCACAATGGGATGGCAGTTGGGTCTGAGTTCAATTGGGGTCCTTGCCTTGCGAGGAAAAGCACTAGCTAGCAAACGTTAGTGCGGGCACAAATGGACAATGAACCGGACAGGCCAGGGACCATGGACGGAGAGGATGGTGGTGAAGAGGACGACAACCTGAACACAGTCTTTGCTCTCCCAAACACCAAGGCACGCAAGCGTTTGCACAGGAGTGATTGCAGCCCTGGCTGGCGGTGAATGTGTTTTAGAGCTATGCTTCCATTCATTCGTCTGCTTGGCACATTAGCAGCGCTAGAGCAGAAATCGGTATGATTCCCACAAAGGCCCAGCCAAACTACAGCAATTCCTGTTGCACCACAACTCGTAGGTCACTGATGACAATCTGAAAAGCAGCGCGGTGGGTGCAGAGTTGTTTTGGGCTTGAGAACTGGCCTAAAGATAATTGCCTAGGCTTGGGGGCGTCAATCCTTGTGTGTACATTCGTAACGAAGAGCTTTAACCTGTTAATTGTCTTGGGCACGTGTGCCAGGCTACCTGTAGCCTTCGGTCTGATGGAGTTTTGGTGGAAACTTGCTTAGCAGACACCAAGAGAGCAGTGTGTAACATTTGCATGCTCTTTTCCTCTTCTCAGATTAGCCAGCACTTCGGCACCATGCAATGCAGGTCGTCAGTGTGGCAATTGGAAGCATCCTGTTCATCCTGTTCGTGATCTTTCAGTCCAGAAGTGTGCTATACAAGTACAGGCTGGTGAGTAGCAGGTTGTTTGTCGGTACAGCATGACAAGACATTGTCACAACCCGTGTGTTGAAACTTCACCGTATACTGTTCTCTCATCAGGTATCACCCTCCGTCACCATCAAACCTCCTGCGCTACCTAAAGGCGTGTCAGCGCTTTGGTCGTGGCTCTCGGCAACTTTGACTTGCAGCGACCAGGTGTGTGATTATGGTGTGTTGACAACGTGTGCGTTTTGTGTGAGAGTATGTGTGGTATGTGTGTGCATATGCATGTGCGTGTATTTTTATGTGTGTGCACATGTGTGTGTGTGTGTGTGTGTTTATGTGTGTGAGAGCATGTGTGTGTGTGCGTGCTTGTGTTTGTATTGCGTTTGTATGTGTGTGTGCGTGTACGTGTGTGTTATATGGGTGTGTTAGAACATTGAAGTGCTGACATGGGGTGCATTTGTAAGCCAACTTAGGGAGTGCTTGGTGTCCAGCCTTGGGTGTCCTATTGACACACAAAGAAAGATGTGAAAGAAGCACGCTCAGCTGTGTATGGTGGGTGTGTCAGCATTCATTATTGAGTGCACATACACTGCCTTACTGCGTCACATGCTTTGTGGAGCCTGTTTGTTTCTTGCTCGTTATTATCAAGAGGACAGGTGCGTCATTGAGTTTGTGAGGTTAAACAGCATAGTTTCCTATCGTATCATCGCAGGAGCTCCTGGATAGCGTGGGGCTAGACGCGCTGATGCTGGTCAAGCTGTTCACGTTTGGAATCCAGCTGTTTGTGCCCATCATGGTTCTGGGCGTTGCTGTACGTAAGTTTCATGTGATCAAGTTTGATTTGAGCCAAATTTCATGTGTGCCAAGTGCCAAGTTTCATGTGTGCAAGCAGTTGGCTGCCATGTGATGAACGCCCTTTCTTGTGCCCTCTCTTTCAACAGTTCTATTTCAAAGCACAAAGCACACAGCACCTCGACCTTTCCTATTACGGCTTGATTCAAGGCACAATGCACATTTGGAAAAACCTGTCTTCAACGCCTCATGCAAATGTACGTTGCACTGTGGAAGAAAAAGAGCTCTCAATGCTTCACACATGACGTAGCTAGTGCATGGGCCTCGCCTGACAGCCTGCTTCCATCTCTTCTTAACCTTTCCTTCACCTCAATGCAGTCTTACCTGTTCACCTGAGTGGCAAGTTCCTCGACAAGGACCCCACTTTTGGAAATCGGGCAGGCTTCATGAAGCTGACGACAACCAACATACCTACACGTTCCGGTAGGTGTGAGCAGCACTTAAAACTTTTCTGCAGTTTGCCCACCTTTGCTTGCCTTAATTACTCGCATGCTGCCTGTTGCACGTAAGCTTCTAGCACCATTTAGCACGCCGGTAGCGATTAGCGGATGCTGTGCTTTGTTATTATTGCTTTGCCACTGTTCTGTTTCTTTGGCTTCTGCCTAAAGTGCTGTTGCTATCGTTATCTCAAGCCCCACCCCAGCCCCGGCCCTACCCTTACCAATGACCGCCATGCAAGAGGCTGCTGATTTAAGCAGTTCTATCTCTTTACCGCTTGGCTGTGCAGCTCTCTCACTCAATGCTTTCACAAATGCTCTCTACTCTTTGCTGCTCAATGCGTGTCATAGCAGCTCCCTTTGACTTCGCGCTTTCTTGGTGCTGCTTCAGCATTGTTTTTTTCGTGTTGCTGCTGCAGACATCTTGTGGCTCCACTTTGTGATGGTTTGGCTTTACATCTTCTGGGGTGAGTCTGTATGTCTTTTGCATGTGTGTATGAATTTGTGTGCGTGTGTGTGTTTGTGCGTATACATGAGTTTCTGTTTGACGTTACACAAATTGAGCGCGTGAGTTTGGCAAGTGCAAAAGCAATATCGTGTGCGCATTATCTGGGTCAACTTCCTCTCAATTATTCGGGCAGCGTTTCCATTGCCTGCTGAGCGACTCCTATACCTTGCTTTGTTTTTGTGCCCTGCAATCTGACACCTGGGTAAGCGTGCTGGATGTGCCAGCCGAAAAGTCTCACCATTTGCTCGCCGGTTGGCCTACCGGAGTACTTATATGTGAGCTTCATGAACAGGACTTCTCTTTTCGGACAGTGTCTCTTTTACCACTAAATAGTTAGTGCATGCCAGTTTTTGTGATGGTCGTGCATCTAAGGTGCTGCTGGGAAAGCAAAGCTTCAGGCCCCGTGCAAAAGTTGTAGTGTCTCTTTATGTTGTCCCTCCAATTCCCACTTCCTTTGTAAACACATCTGCAATTGCATCACTGCCTCCTGCTGCTTCGCTGCTCCCTCCTTGCTCCTGACCTCCCCCTGACTAAAATGCCCGGTAGTGTGTGTGAGTGTGTGTGTGTGTGTGAGTGTGTGTATGTGTGCGCATGTGTGTGCGTGTGTGTGTTTGCATGTGCGTGTGAGTGTGTGTGTGTGAGCATTCTGCAAATACCATCTCTCATGCTCTCTCAACTACTCTCGCCTTCTGTTCCTTTTCAGGCTGCTGGCTTTTGAAATGGCACTACCATCAATACGTCACCATCAGGCAGCACTGGCTCCGTGCAGGTGCGCCGACGCTCGCATGCTACTTTTTCTTAGCTAAGCCTACGTCCTCTTTTTGAGAGCCGATTCACTGAAAAGTGCTCCTTTTGCTTTGTGAAGCACTCTAGTTACGTGCGTACAGCCCTGCATCTCCAAGCGTTGCACAGGCCTTAATTTGTGTGGCCGTTGCATTTGACACTTGC
>Ga0307942_1004448_pt1:10000-11151 | contig 11151 bp, 11 predicted proteins | sample OrgLakmetagen175_FD_201846 | JGI IMG/M metagenome (GOLD analysis project Ga0307942, IMG submission 201846) | Saline water microbial communities from Organic Lake, Antarctica - #175 | ecosystem: Environmental > Aquatic > Non-marine Saline and Alkaline > Saline | place: Antarctica...
CAAGAGAAGGAGTTGCGTGATTGGGAGGAACAGCAGCAAGTGGCGGCCTCAGCTGTGAATTCGAGCGGCGAGAGCAAGCCTGAAACACAGGAGCAACCCAAGCAGCAAAGTTTGCAGGAGCAGCAGCAACAGCAGCACCAGCAACAGGAGAAGGAGCTGTGTGCTTGGGAGCAAGAGCAGCAAGTGGCGGCCTCGGCTGTGGATCCGAGCAGTGAGGGCAAGCCTGAAACACAGGAGCAACCCAAGCAGCAAAACTCGCAGGAGCAGCAGCAACAGCAGCACCAGCAGCAGGAGAAGGAGTTGCGTGATTGGGAGGAACAGCAGCTAGTGATGGCCTCAGCTGTGAGTGGGAGCAACCCAAGCAGGATTAGTAAGCCAAAGGCTCAGCGTCAACAGCAACAGCAACAGCAGCAGCAGCAGCAGCAAGTGCTTCAGCACCAACAACAGCATCAACAACAGCATCAACAACAGCAGCAACAACGGCAGCAGCAGCAGCAGCAGCACCAACAGCAACACCATGACACTCGGACACAGAACTGGTTGGCTGCCATGGAGGACATGAATGCTAAGAATGACCAATTTCAGGAGCTGTGCAAGGGGAGGCAGCAGACCTCGCCCCCCCAGCAGCAACAGTCACGTGCTGATGCCTTTATGGCATGGCGGCCGTCCCCTGCCCCTCAGGTCGTGCAGGGAATAAGTGGCCATTGCTGGCGGAACATTGCTGGCTCTCGCGTGCATGTGTGTGTACGTGTGTGTGTGCGTGTGTGTGTGCATGTGTGTGTACGTGTGTGCGTGTGTGTGTGCAAGTACATTGTACGTAATGTTGATGGCATAAGAAGCACCGTCATGTATCACACAAGTACTGCTGCATATACTGTACTAATGCAAGCTCGTTCGTACCCACACCCATGCAAACACCCACCCACCCACACACACACACACAGGGTACAGGTGCACAGAGGGAAGGCAGCACCAGGGGGGACAAAGACGCAGCCCCCCCCCGCCTCAGCTGGCGTGCATTGTTGTCCAGTGCAGCAGCGGCTAAGACACCGCCCCCCTCTCAGAGCTCTTCTCCGCAGCGTCGCCAGCCGACCCATTCAAGATCCAGGGCGACAGAGAAGAAGCGGGAGAGGGCCCCTGGCCCACCTGCA
>Ga0307942_1004450_pt1:0-10000 | contig 11147 bp, 9 predicted proteins | sample OrgLakmetagen175_FD_201846 | JGI IMG/M metagenome (GOLD analysis project Ga0307942, IMG submission 201846) | Saline water microbial communities from Organic Lake, Antarctica - #175 | ecosystem: Environmental > Aquatic > Non-marine Saline and Alkaline > Saline | place: Antarctica: Organic...
GCAGACACCCCTCGCGAGGGCCACGTGAAGAGGAGACGGCGAGGCTGGTCTCCTGGACCATGCATACCAACACAGGTCGCCAGACCCGACAAAAATTGAGAGAGCCACTGCAACGAGCACAGTGGCTTTATTTTTTAATAGAGTGTTTACATTATCTGCGTTCTTTTTTTGAAATGGGCACGTTTCAGACATTTGAAGGTATGGAGGGAAGCTGATTTTTCATGTCCTCGCGCAGTAAACAAGAAAGCAGTCACGTACCACGAGTGGTGTGGGAGTTCTGAGAGTGGTCCTAGAGGTTCTCCATTTTCTATCCCCTCCTACTTGTACAAGGATCTGGACAAACATGTGTTGAGGAATTTCAGCAGGCTCTGATTGCGTGCACACCATTTAAGAGTGGAATCTCGCAAATGGCATGGTGGTTCTAGCATTTGTGATAAATGTGAGTGTGGAGAAGTTCAAGATGAGAAGCATGTGCTTTTCTTCTGCAAGTGTGTTGAAGTGTGCAAGCTGCGCATGAGATACAGAGACCTCTTTGAAGGAATGTTTAAGACTGCGTGTGTTTGCTCCTTCGAGCTCTGAATTTATTCCTTTCTTAACTTGTCATCACAGTATCACTGATTTTGAGATAAATGCATTCCTGAATCAAGACTCATACAGACTTCTCAAGTTTGTGTCAGATTTAGTTTCAATTTTCGACACTGGTTGATTTTGTTTCACCAGCCAATTGCCATCAGCCAGAGACTCGGGCTGTAGGCCATCCTTGTAACCCTTGCTCTCGTGGGCAGCCATTAGAATAGGGTGTCCAACTCCAAGTGTATCTTTCTGAGGTCCACGACAAAACGACTGAGATCAATGGGTTCACAGTTTCGCAGATTTTCTTTGAACATGTACTCTTGATGTGAATCGTTACATTGAGCTTCAGATGCTAGGAAGAGAAGATTTTTAAAGTTTCAAAAAACGAAAGGCACTGGTGCTGCTGCTGTACACATCTGTTTCAGGCTGTGGCACGTTGAATAAAGAACATGGGCAGGTGCAAGCTCCCATCCCTTGCAGAGATCAAGATGTTGTCTTATGTTAACTGCGATCACAGCCAACATAAAGCACTTGTTCCAAGCACCGAAGCCTTGGACTGAACTTCGTCAATAGATTTCAAAGCAGACATAAAACCCACCAATGTAATGCTGCAAAATTTGTGAGCACCTGACATTATCCAGTATCATTTGTAGTGGTGCAAAACTATCAAGCATTGAAAACAAGAAAGAAGATAAGCATCTGCCACATCATTGGAAAAATGAGAGAACACAACGGAAACTTATGGTTGATACATTTTTAGTAGTACAGCCCGATACGGGCGACACACTTGTAAATAATACATCTAAAATCTACAATCTCAAAGCAGCCTAATCATGCAATTGGGGCTGGCAAGACAACATAGGAAATAAACCCCTGCTGCCTAGTTTTCAAAGTGATAAAAACTTATTCTTCACTGGTATTATTATCACATCATTCAAGCAGGAGATGCACATACATTTAAAGCAATTTGGCAGACAAAAGCCTAAGCAATGATAGTAAGCGTTAAGGTTCTCAAACAATTGTCAAGTGCTGCGTTAATTTTTCCCCTTGGGCACCGCAACATAATTGCATTGTTGCAACTTCCCGCATCTAGTGCCGTTGGTTGCTCTGCATTGTTGCAAGAAAATGTACACAATATGTCAAACGCAAGTCATGCTTATATGCTCAGGCTCACTATCTGAAACTGCATAAGAGAAACGTCTTGGAAATCAACATTGTTTAATCTGAGCCACTCGTTGCAGTATTTGCCACGACAAAGTTTTTTCTATTGCGGTAAGCGTGAACCAGAAGCTGGCACGTCATTATATTAAATGTTGCTGGCAAACAAACTAATGCCGAGGATGGTCCTGTCTATCAAGTGTGATGGCCACCTTTATTCTGCATGGGTTGCATTATTAACCCCACTCAGATTTCTTTCATTGTTATTTGCTGTTGCTATCTAAGTGTGTAGGGGAATTGGGAGTGGGGAGGCTCCTTGCACAAACTTGCCATAATAATGTAGAGAACTACGTACCTCTCGAAGCGATATCTCAATGGCCTTCTTCAAATTGATTTCATCTATGCTGGCCTGCAAGGGCGCAGTAGAGCGAGTGGGGGCACAGTCAGTCGCACCTCAAATGCTGCATTGGGTTAGTAGGGAGGGGGGAGGGGGGGGAGAAGGAAAATTCTACTGGTTTTGGCAAAACGGCAAGCATGATGGCTGTTAACAAAAGTAATAAAGAATATTCATTATTCGGAAATCACAGGAAGCCCGTGGGGTCTAGGGGGAAGCGTGAAAGGATTGCACGGCCTCCTCTGGTAACCGGCCATGACAGCTTCCAACAGAGCCTGGCAGAGACTAGGAGAGAAAAGGTTATCGTAGTGACTGTGTTTGTAGGAGAGGTGGCGGCTTTGCTCATAGGAGAGGTATTAGTGGGTTCGTCAGATATTACAAGAGTTTGAAGAGATGATGGATTGAAATTTGGAGCGTGCAATAAAGATGTCAAAAATTGGAAGTAGAGCTTTGGTGTGTTGAGGATAGAAGGATAGGTAGTGACTTTGTAGAATGGAGGTAGAGCCTTGGTTTGTAGGAGGTAGAGCCGTTGTGTGGAGGATGTGTAGTAACTTTGTCAGTAGGAGGTAGAGCCTTGGTGCTTGGAGGTTATGTAGTGATTCTGAAAGTAGGAGGTTGCGCCTTTGTTTGTCTGAGGTGCAGCCATTAAGCATACAACAATTAAGTTTTGGCAAAGTGGACCACACAAACGGTCATTCATCTTTGTCAAATCCTTGGTAAGGATGGAAAAAGGAGGAAGAAGAGGTTACGCAGACAGTGTAAACACTCTCCACAATAGGTCAGGAGAAAGAGCCACTTTGATATCGTATTGAGCGCCGTAAAACTCCTCCACAAAAGAGACAAGAAATAAATCAATTGGGGATCAGAAGGCTTACAAATGGCCAAGAACCGGCTCCTGACGAGAGTTGATAACAGACATGATGATTACCAAAAGAGTCTTGTCAAGATGCCGATGTTCAGCGTACACTAAACACTGCTCTCTCACATCACACACCTGAACTGCCCGAGCCACACGCTCTTCTTCTTTCTGCCTCAAACGTGCAGCATCGGCATTATCATTCTGTGCAAGGACAAAGTGTGCGTGCAATAGCATATGCATATGTGTGTTTCGATGTGTGTGTGTGCGTGTGTGTGTATGTGTGTGTGTGTACGTGTTGCGTGTATTTGTGTATAGGTATGTGTGTTCGTGTGTGTGCGTGTGTATGTTCATGTGTGTGCGCGTGTGTGTATATGTGTGTTTCTATGTTTATTTCAGCGCGTATGCTGTGCAGGTAACTAGGTATAAGCCCACGACAAGCACAAACCTGGGCCTGGCTCAGCCGAATCGCTTTAGCCACACGCTCCTCCTCAGCAAGCCTCAGTCTCAGAGCCTCCTCTTGGTGGGCCTAACAGTGATTTAAATTAGTGTGACGTGTGCAAGATGATGCAGTGTGGTGTGTGATGCCGTGGTTTGTGTACAGAAGATCACACATATTTTCTTCACATCACACGAGATGTGAAGAGAAGATGTGTGATGTGAAGACAGCGTGGTGTGTGGTAATGTGGTGCATGTGTACACAATTGTGAGACCGTAGGCACAATTTGAGACCATAGGCAAATTGCCATGGTAGACCATAGGCAGATTGTGAAACCGAAGGCACTTTGTGGGACCGTGGGTAGGGGTAAGAAGGTGAGACAGCAGTGAAGCAATCAGAGTCATTAGGTGGAGGGACAAGACATAAAAAATATAGGCAGGCAAAATTTAACACTGTGGGTAGAGGTAGGGAGGTGGGGAAGCAATGAAGTGATCAGATCCTCTGTGAAAATAAGGCCGTATACAGTGCTTTAATTGGTGCGTCGAATTGCAGTCGAATTGGTGCATTGCAGAGTTGCGCAGCCCTCCTGGTCACCATTAATCCCAAATGATTTAAACTCAATGATTAATCTCAATGATTTAATTAATTCGATGAATAATTAATCCCAATGATTGTGTTCCGATCATTGTTTTTCTGCGGCGGAGGATCCTAGGGCACTCCACACACAAGTGGCTCTTTCCCTTGACTAACACACACAGCGAGCGCTCTTCCCTGCCTGCGCAGTTGTTCCCTGTCTTTGCTCCCCAGGGATGCTTCCCATTCCCCTGCTGCACAACCAGCTCCGTCTGTCTTAACTTTCTGTGTATGATCAGCCCCACGGCTTTCTTCACTTGAGCAGCAACCACCCCTTTGCAGTTGTTACCTGTTGTGTACTTGCTCTATAGTTTTCTTCACTCAAGCAACGACCACCCCTCTGCTGTCGTTACCTGTTGTGTACTCAGCTCTATAGTTTTCTTCATTCAAGCAACAACCACCCCTGCGTTGTCGTTACCTGTTGTGTACTCAGCTCTATCGTTTTCTTCATTCAAGCAACGACCACCCCTGTGGTGTCGTTACCTGTTGTGTACTCGCTCTATAGTTTTCTTCATTCAAGCAACGACCACCCCCGTGGTGTCGTTACCTGTTGTGTACTTGCTCTATAGCTTTCTTAACTCGAGCAGCAACCATTCCTTTGCTGTCGTTACCTGTTGTGTACTTGCTCTATAACTTTCTTAACTCGAGCAGCAACCATTCCTTTGCAGTCGTTACCTGTTGTGTGCTCAGCTCTATAGCTTTCTTCACTCGATCCTCATCCTCCAACCTCAGACGTGCGGCATAGTTATGCTGGCCCTCGGCCTGGCTGAGTTGGATGGCCTGCAAATAAGTACATGAGGGGTTTGGATGGCCTGCAAATAAATACGTGAGGGGTTTGGATGGCCTGCAAATAAATACATGAGGGGTTTGGATGGCCTGCAAATAAATATGTGAGGGGTTTGGATGGCCTGCAAACAAATACATGAGGGGTTTGGATGGCCTGCAAATATATACATGAGGGGTTTGGATGGCCTGCAAACAAATACGTGAGGGATTTGGATGGCCTGCAAAATAAAAATACAAGAGGGGTTTGGATGGCCTGCACATGAATACAAGAGGGGTTTGGATGGCCTGCAAATTAAAAATACAAGAGGGGTTTGAGCGAGGTTGGCTGGAACCAAGTTTGTGCGCTGCATGCATTCTGTATGTAAATGTTGGTCTGGTAACTATTATAGACAGAGGCGTTGCCGAGGAAGCCTTTTTATAATTCAGCTTTACGTGTGCAGCCTTATAGGTTGTAAGCATCATCATGCACTGACATTCACAGTTGCTGGTAAGTTGAGGCACAGCTGAGGAGCAGGCTTAAATGAACAGCGAGATGCAAATCACACTATCTTACATGCTATTTGAGAGAGTGGCGGGGCCTCTTCTCTTCGTGAACTCCAACCTGTTACAAACTGCTCAGTTCAGTGCAAAATAACACACACACACACACACACACACACACGTGAACTCCAGCCTGTTACAAACTGCTGAGTTCAGTGCAAAATAGTACATCCTTATATTTCCCTGATAACGATTCCTAATAAATCCCCCCCTCTGTTTACTGTATCTCACGACGCAAAAAAATTTAACTGAGACTGGCTTGAAGGCGATGGAATACATAATTAATAATCAGGATAACGCACGTGCTTGCAAAGCCAAAGAACCCCTCAGAATAAGAGCTCGGAATTGAGCACATACCTGGTCAATATTATGCTTGGCTTTAAGATCTTGGCTTGCAATGTTTGACTTTGACAAACGGACAAGGCAAGCCTAAAAATATCCTTTTCAATGTCGTGTCATGAGCACTGCCGTTTTCAATGTCGTATTATGAGCACTGTTTCACTGTCGTGTTGTGAGCAATGTATCAATGTCGTTGGATGAGCAATGTCCTTTCAATGTCGTGTAATGAGCAATGTCGTGTAATGAGCAATGTCGTGTTTCAATGTTGTGTTATGAGCACTGCCTCCGGATGCGGTTTAGGGCTCATGATTAGGGTTGGCCAGAACCCTACATATACGGTGCATATACGGTATTTTTGGCAGGGAAATCACCGAATATACCGTCATATACGGTGTATGTACATACGGTTCTGGCCAACCCTACTCATGACACTGAGTTGCTGTCTGTCGACAAAGAAGCAAGGGGAAGAAGACACAGGCTTCAGACCCCACGCTCACATCAATAAAGAGAAAGGAGCCACGAAAGACTAAAGCACCAGGTCTTTGCGTCTCCTCCACCACTGCGTCGTCATCTGATATATCTTGTCTCTGTCTTGGAAACCATCTTCTCAAGGAGCGATGAGAAACACAATGAAGAGGAGGGAAAGCCTCGTGCACCTGTCCCCACCATTCAGGAACTGACAACAGCACACACCTTACTGTTATTTAGATCATGCCTTTGTCACATATTATTACCTGGGCCACGCGAGCCTCCTCAGCTCTATCCCATTGGGCCTGGGAATTGTTGGCCTGCATGCATGACAGGTGAGCACAGTTGTTCTTGTGTGGGCAGTGAACCTTAATCAGTCCATGTTTTCAAAGTGCGAGATTTCTGTGGATGCTCCCATTGGGCCTGGGAATTGTTGGCCTGCATGCATGACAGGTGAGCACAGTTGTTCTTGTGTGGGCAGTGAATCTTAATCAGTCCATGTTTTCAAAGTGCGAGACCTCTGTGGATGCTCCCATTGGGCCTGGGATTGTTGGCCTGCATGCTTGACAGGTGAGCGCAGTTGTTCTTATGTGAGCAGTGATTCTTAATCAGTCCATATTTTCAAAGTGCGAGACCTCTGCGGATTCCCCCGTTGGGCCTGGGAATCGTTGGCCTGAAAGCACGACAGGTCAGCACAGTTGTGCTTGTGTGAGCGGTGCGTTGCCGCTGTGATTAAAAGTCCATGTCTTTAAGTGCGAGACCTCTGTGGATTTTCAGTCAAGCCAACGTTGTGTGAGTGTGTATGTGTGTGTGAGTGGTGTGCTGCAGATTGAGTTTGCGTGCCCACGAATGTTCATCTCATGCCTTATGTGAGGTAAGACTCCTGTAGAGTCTATCAGTCTGGCTGCGTTTGCAGCTCAGGTGGATTGCCTGTCAAATATAAAGCTGCAGAATCAATAGCAGTAAATATTTATACACGCGATTGTACAGCAAAACCTTTCAGAGGGTGATGGGTAAAGCATCGGGCAAATATCCCCTCTCCCCCTCCGTACTCTCACCCGCAACCTCTCCATCTCCCACACCCCGAAAATTAAGTTGTGCTGCACAAGCCCACCAGCGGTGCAGCAACCGGAGTTGGAAGCACAGCAGCACAGCATCACAGCAGCACAGCAGCACAACAGCAACCGGAGTTGGAAGCACAGCAGCACAGCAGCACAGCAGCACAACAGCAACCGGAGTTGGAAGCACAGCAGAACAGCAGCACAGCAGCACAGCAGCACAGCAGCACAACAGCAACCGGAGTTGGAAGCACAGCAGCACAGCAGCACAGCAGCACAACAGCAACCGGAGTTGGAAGCACAGCAGAACAGCAGCACAGCAGCACAGCAGCACAGCAGCAACCGGAGTTGGAAGCACAGCAGCACAGCAGCACAACAGCACAACAGCAACCGGAGTTGGAAGCACAGCAGCACAGCAGCACAACAGCACGGTAGCACAGCAGCACAGCAGCACAGCAGCACAGCAGCACAACAGCACAACAGCAACCGGAGTTGGAAGCACAGCAGCACAGCAGCACAGCAGCACAACAGCAACCGGAGTTGGAAACACAGCAGCATAGCAGCAAAACAGCACAACAGCAACTGGAGTTGGAAGCACAGCAGCATAGCAGCACAGCAGCACAACAGCAACCGGAGTTGGAAGCACAGCAGAACAGCAGCACAGCATCACAGCAGCACAGCAGCACAACAGCAACCGGAGTTGGAAGCACAGCAGCACAGCAGCACAGCAGCACAGCAGCCCAACAGCACAACAGCAACCGGAGTTGGAAGCACAGCAGCACAGCAGCACAGCAGCACAGCAGCACAGCAGCACAGCAGCAACAGGAAGAGCAGCCCATGCTCTGGTCTCCCAAAATCTGGAGCAATTGACGCAGGTGCTGCAGCAGGAACACGTGGAGAGAGAGGCAGAGCAGGGGCGCTGCAGTAGCAGGGTCTTGCGCTGCAGCAGCAGGGTCTCGCGCTGCAGCAGCAGGGTCTTGCGCTGCAGCAGCAAAGCCTCGCACTGCAGTAGCAGGTTCTTGCGCTGGAGTAGCAGGGTCTTGCGCTGCAGCAGCAGGGTCTCGCGCTGCAGCAGCAGGGTCTTGCGCTGCAGCAGCAAAGCCTCGCACTGCAGTAGCAGGTTCTTGCGCTGGAGTAGCAGGGTCTTGCGCTGCAGCAGCAGGGTCTCGCGCTGCAGCAGCAGGGTCTTGCGCTGCAGCAGCAAAGCCTCGCACTGCAACAGGAGCGCATGGAGAGGACAGAGGAAGCACTGCAATTGTGGGAACAGGCACAACCACGCCTACGTAACACACAGCGATCAAAAGAATTCGAGAAGCAAAGCAGTCATTTTTATTGCTGTTGGGGCAGGGCTGGAAGTGAGGGGGGATCGTAGCTGCTAAAATGACGGCATGCGCTTCAGTACAAACACACACATGCACGCACACTCGCACACATAAGTGTACACAGACACGTGCACGTACAGTCACACACACAGACATGCACGCGCAAGCATAGACACATGCGTGCACACACAGACATACGTGCGCATACGCACAGACATTTGCGTGCACACACATTGATACTCAAGCACACACGCACAGACACGTGCACACGCACGCAGAAACGCACATCCGCGGACACACGCACGCACACGCACAGACATATGCGTGCACACGCACAGAAATATGCGTGCACACGCACACGTAAATTTGCACACGCAAAGACACGTGCAAACACACTGACACCCCTGCGCGCACACACTGACACTCGTGCGCATACGCATAAACATTAAACACAAGTTTGAAAGAGTGGGTGGTATGTGTTGCTTGGTACACACATGTTTGAAATTGGACATTCAGTAACTGCCTGGCATCTCGTGCTTTTTGGTCCATTGTCATGTGTATCTATACAAATTCATACTAGAAGGAAAAGTAGCACACATGGTGCGCATGGTAGTCCTGGTCAAAATCGTATTCCGTGCATAATACATGGTGTGCCTCATTTTTGTTTTTCATTGAAATGTCAGTTGTGTGTGTGACTTGTGGCATCGTAAAAACCTGCCCCGCGTGAATGTTTTGTGTCCGACATATAGTGTGGGCATTATAATGTGGCTGACCCAAATAAAAGCAAGCATACACCAGACACATCTAACACATCAAATCCAATACACATGCTGTTTCTGGCATTTGGCTTCAAATAATTGATCTGACACGTAGAAGGTCACCAGGCAGGCAGGTCGAACATCAGAAGAAGAAACGAACAATTAATTGATATGACACGTAGAAGATCACCAGGCAGGCAGGCCAAATATGAGAAGAAAAACGAACAATTAATTGATCTGACACGTAGAAAACCACCAGGCAGGCAGGCCGAATTTTAGAAGCAAATACTACGCAGGCAGTGAAAACCACTCCCCAAACTAATCAAGTAAAAGGAGCCACTTTGGTACCGAGCACCGAGTACCGTAAAACTCCTCAACCAATAGAATAGGAAAAAGATCATTGGGGATCAGGAGGGTTGCAGGCTTGACCTGAAACCGGCTCCTAATGAAAGTTGATAATAGTACTGGAAAAGTGCACGTCTGGTATGGACAAGACATTTAAGCAGCATTAAATTATGTGCTGTGTTAGGTGCACAGCAGAGTAGGCAGTGATCTCACTAACCTGGAGGACTGGCCTTACCCAAATTACAACCTTGTCATAAAAAGCCTTATGTTTGGCAGCAAAAAAAGTCACTGTTCTGGCCTGAAGGACTTGCCTTTCCAAACAAAACGCCTT
>Ga0307942_1004452_pt1 | contig 11143 bp, 13 predicted proteins | sample OrgLakmetagen175_FD_201846 | JGI IMG/M metagenome (GOLD analysis project Ga0307942, IMG submission 201846) | Saline water microbial communities from Organic Lake, Antarctica - #175 | ecosystem: Environmental > Aquatic > Non-marine Saline and Alkaline > Saline | place: Antarctica: Organic Lake...
AGCACATGCTTCTCATCTTGAACTTCTCCACACTCACATTTATCACAAATGCTAGAACCACCATGCCATTTGCAAGACTCCACTCTCAAATGGTGTGCACGCAATCTGAACCTGCTGAAATTCCTCTTAAGCTGCAGACTTTTAAATTTCTAACGAGGAAATAAGGAGCTGGTCTAAGGGCCAGCACAGCCGTGCGTTCTTCGTTAAGAACAAACGTCCTTCGTTGTAGTAGAATTTGTAAGTTAAAAAGTGCACACTTCTTCCTCGAAAGAACTTAAAGCTAGCATCCGGTCCTAGGTTGCTGACCATTTCAGTTGATTCTCAGAGAGCTCATCCGTCTCATTTATTCAGATTATATCAAATATGCGGCCAGACTTGTCCAACCAGGCGTGCACTTCAGTACTTATATCAACTGCTTTCCAGGCGATGGTGAACACTACCGCTGGATGCGGGACTCTAATTATAGATTTATTTTCAATCGACATAATTGCGGTTCGCAAACGAACGTGTGATGTCATAGCTTCCTTTTTAATATCGTTCTCGTACTATCGAGAATCATTAATTAAAGTTTATATTTACTACATAGATTGGCAAACAAACCTTCTTCACATACCGAAACAGAATGGCTCAACCCCAAGCGCGAATGCCTCCAGCAGGCGCAGGAGGACAAAAGATGGAATCAATCGACAGTGCCAGCAACGAGGTCAAGCAGCTCGTGCGCCAGCTCAACCGGTATGTGGTGGCGGTGGTGGCTGTGCGGTCGGGCAGATCTAGTGATTGCAACTAATGGTTATGTCATTGTGTGTCTGACAAAAGCAATTTGACTGTGTATCCACCAAACATGCCAACCACGCAGTTTTGCCACGGCTTCCTCTCTGTCGGAGCACGCCAATGCGATGCAGGGCTTTGACGAGGACATAACCCTGGACACACCCTTTGCGCAGGTAGTAGTGTGTGCTTTGCGTGCGATCTGTGCTTGTGTATTTGCATGAATATGTGGAGCCATTGGTGTGGCAGGACAGTCCCTCCCCAAGTAAGGACTGTCCTGCAATAGCCCAAAAATAGGCCGTGCGAGCCCTTCACATGCCGCGCTTACATTTACGTTATCTAGATCAACCGTAAAATGCAATAGGAAACGTTGTTGTAATAGGATGAGCATTTGTGTAACTAATCTTGTAAGGAAGGCTCCTCAACTTTTTCCCTCCCTGCCTCTTTAAATACAGGTGCAGGGGCGCGACCGCATCAAGGCCCTCTCCAGCTTCTTTAAATTTTTCCTGGGCAACTTTGAAGTGGAGCCACGGGTACGGAAGTCGCCGTTTCATTTCTTTATCACTCTCTGTGGCTTTCTGGATAAAAAAAGCTATTCAAGTACGCTACACACAGGATGCAAAGGAGTGTTAACTTGCGCTGTAGGCCTTTCCATTCTAATATTCATTCCACCCTGTGCACGTCAGCCTCAAAGTTTCTGGGTCACATACACTTCTTTCATCGCAACCACACATGCTCTTGCAATTGCAGCTGGTGAAGATCAGCATTCCGGAGGGGGCTGCATCCAAGGGTGGCATGGTCGAGTTGGACGGGATTGTGCACTGGCTGCCTCACAGGCCTTGGTATGTACATTCTACCTTTGGTTTGAACTGCGGCAGCTATAAATCCAGTGTTTTTTGCTTGATTAAAGTCAGTTAACGTCAGCGTTAGCATGTGAGCATTGAGTACATCAAATGTAGTCAGAGCCCTCAAATTCAAGCAAACCGTAGTAACATTATGTCACGCCGCTAAAACATCGTTTTTGGGGGGTGCGGCCAATCAACCCCCCTTACAATGCAATTTTGTGCAGTTTCTTCCCTTGCTTTCCCACAAGTATAGGCAATTGTGTGGACTTGTTGCTGATCACTCTTTTTTGTTCCCACTGCTTGATATTGGAGTCAAATCACTTACGCTATAGCACACATGATTCCCGTTCATGCTCAAGCACAATGATTTCCCGTTTACGCTAAAGCGCGCTTAGTTTCTGTCTACGCTAAAGGGCACTTTATTGGCAAACAAAAGCCCATCATCTTTGCAGCATATTTGTTGTTCAAGCTCTATCCCGCCCTCCCTTGTGCCGTTGCTCTGCCTTCGTATCATCGCCATCCTGCGCAACTGGCTGCTCAATTCTTCACTCTGATCCCACTTTTTCCCCCTTTATCGGTGTGTATAATCAGTTTGATAGTGATGTGAATTACATGTACTAAAGCACGCGTTTCTGTGCGCTGCACGCCTTTTTGGTGCAGAAATAGCGTACTTAAGCATGCTTTCTTGCACGCTTTTCTTTGCATTGCACCCCTTTTTGGTGCAGGTGGCTGCTCACCTCGTACCTATTGCCCCGAGACATTCCCATCTTTGCTGACGTGTCCATGGGCGTCAAGGCTCACAATGACAAAGTCTGGTGGCTGAGTGGCAAGTGAGTTATGCTCCTTCACTTGTTTGAGCATCTTCCTTTGGTGTAAGTATGTATAATGTATAATGTACACATCTCTGCAACGGCTATGAAATAAAGTCGAGCTGCAAACTCTTCCTTTCACTTTGACTTCACGCATAATGGACAGCTGTGCCTAGCTTTTGTTTTTGTACCTTAATATTGGCTTTTGACTTCCTCCTGCTCACACACATATACACACACACACTTAGGAACCACAACCTGCCTCATGTTCCACGCATTCTGCGCGTGCTGAATGGCTACGTGCTGGGATGGAGCGCTGCACTTGCTGAGCCCTCCTATAACACACTGAAGGACTGGTAAGTGGTGCAGAGGGCTGGTATTCCACAGCATTCTTAAGGCATTCTAATAGCACTAAACTTGCTTGTTCAGAAAAATTGTCACTCATGTGCACTACATAAATCTGGCCTTATGAGCCACATTTCTTTTGTCGCAAATTTCCACGTTTTAAACTCACAGCATTTACAGGAGTTTATATATATAGGCACCCAAGGGGCAAAATAGCACAGAGGATGCGGGGTTCTTTGGCAAAAACAAAGTTTTCTAAATGCGTGCCGCCTCTCTCTTTGCTACCCTGCGCAGGTACTTCTCTGCCACAGACGCAGTGGGCCACCCTGGCACGATCAGCGACAAGATCGGCCATGGGCTTTCCAACGTCCAGCACACGGTGTCAGACACAGCCAGCAACATTGCGCACCAGGTAAGGGAGGCTTATGTGTTAATGCCTTGTCAGTCCTTAATATTTCCAGCAATATTAGGCAAGTAGAGCTTGTGTGCTAATGCCTTGTCATTCCTGCAATGAAAACAAAAAGGCAGAATTATAAACACTCGCCACATAGTAAATTATAAGGAAACATAAGCCACGTTGATGATCTCCATGATAAGAGTTGTGTTCACAACTCTCAGGTTTGAAGCAACTAGTTTAGCGTCTCAATGAAACTGCTCTCCCTACTGCAGGCACAGAAGACCACTCAGAACGTCACCCAATCGACTGCAAGTGCAGCAGAATCAGCTGGTCTGAAGAAGGCCTGAGAGGGTCATTTTGATGTGTTGAAGGCGTTGTTTCATTATGTCCTAAATTATTCAGCTCAGTACAAAGAACGTGCTCAGCATTGTGTTTCAGGCTCATTGGTTTGTCATTTCAGTCAATATTATTTAATTATGGTGTACCTTGCATGTAAAGAACAAGCAAGGTGAACGAGATGAGACGGGAAAGATAATTTAGTAAATAGGGTATGGCTGTGTAGAAAAAATGATGATTTAAGAGAAATTAATTTAAGAGAAATCAGGTATTTTACAATAAAATTCCCTCGCCATAGAATATAAAATAGAAACATCAATGGGGAGCATTAGGAGGGCTGCAGGCCTGGCCTGAAACTGGTCTGATGAGATTTGGTAATGGTACTGGAGGACACGTCTGGTACGAACGAATTTAGCAGCGTAGTTAACGGAATGAACATGGAAGTTGAGGAGATGTGAGTTACTTTGCGCTGGTGCTTTGCTGCTCAGGTCTGGGCAGGTAAATGCTGATCTGGGTGGGTTCTCAGCAGAAAAGGTTATCTGTGCCTCAGGCTAATGGCTAGCAACTCGGCAGGACATACCCAAGGGCTACGTTGTTGGTTCCTAGGTCTGCTTACAGCGGAGCCATGTGTTAGAGCCCCTGCCTGCCCTATCTTGACTACTTGAAGCAGATCACCAGCTTCCAGAAGCAGCTTCTTCACACGCTCTACAGAGTCTCTGTGCTGGCGTGTGTGCATGTGTTTACCTGACTACCATCAATTCCTCCGATAAATCCTGGCTACAACGTTCTCACCAGCTTCCAGCAGTAGATTTTTCACTGCTCAATGGGATTCCTGGTCTGGCGCATGGTGTTGATCTTATCACGTTCACATATGTGGGTCCTGGGTCAGACATGGAGTGGCCATGGTACCTGTGAGTATACAGGTGCGCATGCGCGCGCGCGTGTGTGTGTTTGTGTGTGTATGCTGGTACACGTGTGCATGCTGGTTTACTTGCTTCATTTAGAAGCGTAGGTGTTTAGGTTTGTTACATAAGAACTTCCGCAACTTGTTTATTTTTCTTGGTTTAAAATGGGTATTGCCAGTGGTTGAGGTTTTGTAGCACAATTTTGGAGTGCAGTCTTGTGGCATTCATTTATGAGGTTTACAACTTTCTGCCATGTTTTCTACACAGATAGCTGCTGGGGACTTTCAATTGAAAGTGTGTCAACCTGTTTGGTGTTTTGGCACACTTGTCTTCCAGCCGCGCAAGGTGGCTTTGTGCCGTGTCATGCAAAGTGTTTATTTGTGGCAGAAGTTCTGCATGTTGGATAGTGGGCTGATGGGTAGTTTCTTGAAGGGCGCACTGCAATTTTTTTGGTCACATTTTCATTGGACAGAGCAGGAACTTTTCTCTTTTAGTTGCCAGTGCTTGTTGCTGGATGTTTGTGATTGCAACCTTAAGCAAGGAGAGGGGGATGTTTGTTATGAGAGGAATTCGGGTCGCTGTGTTTGCAACCTCTGTCATCTAGGTAGCAAAACAGTTGAGGGTGTCTCTGTTCTTTTACAAGAGCGCTAGGGAGAAGTTTGTCATCAAGACGGAATGTAGTGTGGGAATTGAGGGTGGACGAGGTGCACAATCTTAAGTTCCAAGGTCGTTTAGCAAAATTCGATAGGAACCAGGTGGTTGTCTTGCGTAAATTTTGGTAGCGGGCATTCTTTTAATAGGAATTATTACTAGATCTGTCATCTCTTTAAACACGGTGTTCATATCCTCTAGGATAATGGGAATACAATTTTGTGAATTAATAATTTGGTTTACCTCAGAAGCAATGTTGTCTCTTTGATGAAGTGCGGAGGTTGAGTCTTCGGAAGGTTAGTAGGTGGAAAACAGTAGGATGGGAGGTCCTGAGGTTTCTAGGCGCACAGCTATAGGTTGCCTCATCCCCATGTAGAACTGCACTCTTACTACAGGCACAGGGCAGGTTGCTTGAGTGGTAAGCACAATGTTTTTGTGCAAGCACACTAGGGTACCGGCACCGCGATGTGGGCACTGCCACCACGAGTACTCTTTCAACAAGGGGTACAGCCAGGCCGGTGGGACTATATTGCTAGTATTTTTTGTATCTGTGAACGAGATAATGTCTGGGTCGTGGTGCGCAATGAGAGCAATAAGATTAAGGTCATCCTTTCTTTTGTTGTACATGCCTTTCACGTTCATGGTGATTGCTTTAAGGCTAGATATTAGGTTATCTGGCCTATTCGTAGGGTGGACATTATGGTCAGTATGGTTTATTTATTGTGCATGGTCAGTTGAAGAGTCTTTTTTCTCTGTGTAGGTAGGTGTTCTTTGTAGTGGGCTGTTTTCCTGGGGTTTTCTAGTGGGGGCGGCTAGAGAGAGGACAGAGCCTTGTGCAACGTAATTTCAGATTGAATCTTTATAAAGGGTTATGATATTACCTTGTACTACTACTAGTAGTGGGTCTCGCCGTTTTTCATCAGTTCTTAGCTTAATTGGCTGCAGGTTCTTAGTCTAGTAGGTGCCAAAGTGTTTGGCCATGTCTCACAAAAAAATTCTTGATAGCGGTGGCGTGAGCTTGGCAATTGTGTGGGTTGGATGTCGGGAGGATAACTGCACATGGATGGTCAGCATGAAATAGTTCAATATTCCACAAAAAGGGATTATACATAAAAGAGGTCGTTAAACATTCATGTACAAGAAAGGGACGTGGAAATGGCAATCGATTGATTAGCGGTTGAAGCGGTTGGGTTGAACTGAGCGGTGATTTCAACCGCTTTAACCCCAATTTTCAACTTTGGTCTTTTTCTGACGGTACTGCAGCAGCTGTAGTACAAATATACGAACTGTCACGGATACAGGCCCCATCAGACAACTAAATGCACACCCAGTAAGTTTGGAAGTTTGTAAGTTGGTCAAAAGTGATTTCCACTCGCTGCTGACTACGCATGGAGCTGGCTGGACTCTGGAGCTTACATTACCCTCTGTCTTTTTGTGCATCCCTCCCCCCTTTACCCTCCTGTAATGCTATGAAACTGAAAAGGATGCTATGTCTGCATAACACACACATCAAAAAGTACAGTTTGACTAGTCACCCGGCCCAAAAAAGAAGCATAGGCTGGCAAGTGCACAGCCAAGACAATAAGGCTAATTAAGTTGGAAATGACCGTTATGCACCAAAAAAATATCCAATGTAATCCAAGCTCATCAAACAAAGATCCCCTACAGGACTACAGCCGATGCTCCTACTAGTGACGTTTGGCAGTGTAGGCAAACGAAACACCCATATGGCTTAATAAATATGAGGAGTGCCTTCCAGGATGGGCATCCACTCTGCACACACGTACTGCTGGAGTGGCAAGGGCATTCTTGCATAAAAAAAAAGAAAAACTGCGCAGGCAACAAAACACTCCCTGCATCAATTAATGAGCACAGAGTGAGCATGCAATTTGAGGGCATATATCTAAGAAACCGTCTGCTTAAAGCCAACAAAAACAGAACCATCATCAGCACGTAGCCTATTGCCCGCATAGATGTGGAAGATGCCGGCTGCGAGATCTGCTGTGACCCAGGAACACGTGAGGAACACACAGAACAAGGAAATCTACCTACCACAGATATGTACCAATGCAGCGTATGCAACCGCACCTACCACTGGTCATGTTTAAAACAGCTCCAATGCTACAAGGAAGAAAACATTATTAACATAGATGCACAGTCTGACTGGAGCTGTCCTGCCTGTCACGACCTCTACCTAGACGAAAAGAAGCTAGGTCACATGCATCACAACAGAGATAGGTTATAGAGAAGCTCAGAAAAACGGACTACACAGAGATATGTCTTCTCCTGTTCAATGCCTAGCCTCTGAAATTGCGGGTCTGCTTCAAGACCACCAAGCACGCCTCAAAATCCCTAAAGCAAGCCAACTAACACTAGAATCCTACTACCGTATCCTACCCCAACACATCAGTGCAGCATTACAACAATGCGCCATGGTCTCAAAACTTTGACCCTGGGAACTCCTCATATTGGAGCGAACGTCACCTGACATTGTCTTTGGTGCCAATTACAATGCATTTGCCACCAAGTTTACAGGTTTCTCAATCTGCAGTGTATGAAGACACAAAAATGCTCAAGTGCATGCAATACTCCCTACGATCTGCGATTTGTAGCGAGCTACCAACCGCCACCTTTTTATTTCTACCCAACTGAGAAAACAAGAGCATCAATGCCTATAGAGCATTGGCGCGAGATAACCCAAAATACTGCACCACGCTTGGCTTCATCCCCAAGACAAAACTCACATATGCAATGCTAACCTCGGGGAAGGGTGTACAACGTAATTTCTCCAACCACACCTGGAGCATGGATATTATTGCTATCTGGAACAAAGAAGCAAAACAGCGTTTAACTGATGCCTCACCAAATTTGTTGCAAACACTGCAAAGGAGTATCGCAGAAGCAGTTTGGGAAAAAAAACAGTACCTCGCAAGAGAGGACACAGACCACATCACCAACCATGTTTGCCCCCAGTACTTCAATTCATAAAGAGAGGACGTCACTGGCCAGGAAAGAGGCCAAAACGCTGACGTCCACCTCCAACCATGGGACGATAAGCAGTTTAAGTTGAAGTGCCCCAATTGGAAATTATGGGCATACACTGACGGAAGCTGCATAGGCAAGGCCGAAAACTTTGTAGGCGCAGGGGTATACTGCCCTCAAACCAAAGCTGAATGTTATGTGGACTCAGGAGGCGTGGGAATGACAAACACCATCAATAGAGCTGAGCTCACAGGGATTGCAGCAGCGCTTACCAATAAGTTTACAGAAAACGGGGGTTATATTCAAGATGAGAAGCACGTCATTTTTTCATGTATTGGTACCGAACATTTACGGCACCATCCACTTATTTGATAATATTCCTGAAGGTGATATCAAAGGTTTTGTTTTTCAACATAACTCAGATTTATTAGTGCAGCTGTCGATCTTTTGATTGATTTATTTGTTGGGACCTATAGGTTGAGCAGCCATGCCAGGCTGGAGGCCTTTGTAATCCACTAAACTAAAACTAAACTAATAAGTATACCGAGATTGCAACGGACAGTGCATGCTCCCTAAGCCACATTAGAAAACAGCTACTCTTCCCTGAAATGCAACGGGACCATTGCCGGAAATGAATGTGCAGATGCAATCGCCAACTCTGCCTTTCATGACGGAGGTCATGACATGCACTTTCAGCCTCCGGCTCCAGACGGTAATGCATACACACACCTCTACTGGCTTGTGGCTAAAGACACCGATGAGAATCCCAGCGGAAGAGGGGCGACTACCCCTCCTAGACCTAGGCTTTGTGCACTCTCTGATTTAAAGGCCAAGCTGAAAACAGAAATGTGCAAATTACACAGACTGGGGAGTGCCAAAACAGACACAGGGTATTACAGCCGGTCAATAAAAAAGCCACAAATGTCATGCTAAATAAATGGCATGGACGAATCGTGTGATCTTCCCTGGATTTATAATGTGAGCAACGGTTTTATGGTTATTTGGTTGTTTGGCCAGTTTAGATGGTCCTATTGTAACAACTCGCTCTTTTCTCAGACTTGTCTGAGCCATCTCCTCTTGGGCGTTGCTTGAGCCGTCGCTTCCTTCTCGCGTGTAGAGGGAGGAGACGTAAAACACACCTTTATGGGTTTAATGGTTTTAAGCCAGGGTCGAGTCTCTCTCGAGCAAAGGCTGGGAACTGCACTACAGACTGCAATTCTCCTGATACTCTCTCTCTTTCTCTACTGTTTCTTAAATCCGACTTACTTGACACACTGACACGTATACTATACCACACACACTCTAGTCGGCTGCCGTGCTTCTCCTCCCCAGGGCTGGGAAGTTTACTCAACCATTTTGCTGAGCATTGTGTAGTTTACTGAGCTAATTGAATACCACAATATCAATACCAGAAAATGCTATCTTCAATAAACTGGCTTCGCCAGCTTATTGCACGAGACCAGGCAAAACAACCTCAACTGAAAAACCAACTAACCAAATCACACGAATCGTCACAGCCAAAAATTGGGCGTGACAGCTGTCGTAGCAAATCACTGCCACTGCAAAGTATAAGTCTCAGCACAACAATCTACACCCCCCTAATCTGAGAGGTTTCAGTAAGAAAACTAGAAGATTACTAAAAGATGATGTGCGTAGGTGAAGAGAATGAAGTATGCGGTAGGAAATCATGATCCATCTAATTATATATTTTTTTGTTTTGTTTGTTTTTGCTCAGTACTACTCATTCTGTTTGTTCAATTCCGTGTTGCTCTGTAAGGTGAGCGATGAGCACACAATCAGCTTTAAACAACGGGGCTTATAACCACCAAATCCACCCTTCTCCGGTCCACCAAGCTTGGTGAAGCCATGCAGTACCAACGGTTTCTGACTTCCCGCTTGCTCATTGTGTGGGGTAGCCTGCATGCCGTAGGCGGAAGCTGATATCCTAAAACTCGACGTGAGTCCTACCCATCCACCCGCTGACTCCACCCACACCGGCAACCCCCCCCCCCTTGCTGCTGCTGCTGCTGTCCTTGCTCATTCTGGCATGAGCCGTTTCCTGATCTCCACTGCGCTGAACTCTCCTGTGCTGCCATCCGTGAAAACCACTTTAAAGCATTTTAGGCCTGCGTGATCTCCAATGTAGGCTACTCTGCCCAGCTTGATGTCTTCTCCACTGTTTCCATGGCGGGTTTTGTGTGCAATAGTGCGCCCATCAAATGCGCGTAGCTCTTGTCTTCGGCGCCTGTGTGTCGCATCTTGAAACAAGGGAACTGGTTTGCCTCTGAGCAATGGGCCTGGCTGAGGCGTGATCTGTTCTTCTTACGACTCTCAGATCAGCAATAGTCACACCATCTGATACACATCGTGGGCATAGCCAGTCTCCTCTAGGAATGCTCGTCAACTTGGGCATCAGGCACATGGTATGCCAGCCTGTTCCACACCCATCACACAATAGCATGCACTCTTCTTCATCCATAAACGAGCACACTTCACACGCTAAATTCTAATCTGGTCTTGCCAGTGTATGATCTATGGTCGGATCGATATCAGTGAGGTGACATGGTGCCTCATTGCACACATTATTGAGCAACGTCACGTCACGCCACACTTCCCTTGCAACAACACTGAGCCATTATCATGCACACTCTTCACTCGATATATCTCTTTCTTAGCCATGATCTTTGTGCTTGCCATTACCCTTCTCCTCAAGTACACAAAACCACCCACTGAAAACTGCCTCACACTGGGCAGATACCCCCTCCTCTGATAGTCGCGTAACGCAACGTATGCTGAGCAATCTTCAAGTTCTCGCCTGCAATTATTCCTGCTTTCTCAGCCATCTTGGCACGATGCAAAACACTTTTCACCGACTCTTCCACGTTATCTAAATCTATGGGCAAGGTGGAATTGTGCACCTGGGATGGGCAGGAGGAATTACTGGGTGCCTTGCATATAACATGAAGTATGGCGACATCTTAGTGGATGCTTGATGACTGCAATTGTAGCCAAAAACAAGCCAGGGCATAGTCTTGTCCCATAGTTCGGGGGTTTGACTTTCTTCACAGAACTTCTTCAACGCACGCTTAATTGTCTGCACTGCTC
>Ga0307942_1004457_pt1 | contig 11139 bp, 13 predicted proteins | sample OrgLakmetagen175_FD_201846 | JGI IMG/M metagenome (GOLD analysis project Ga0307942, IMG submission 201846) | Saline water microbial communities from Organic Lake, Antarctica - #175 | ecosystem: Environmental > Aquatic > Non-marine Saline and Alkaline > Saline | place: Antarctica: Organic Lake...
TGAGGTCTTTAGGTCGGTGCTGTCTGGGGTTGGTGGCTCTACTGGTGGCTGGCGGTGCTGCTGAGGTGCTCCCAGTCTCCCTCAATTGCCCCCTGCCACTCCGAAGAACCCCCCTACATTAGTTTGTTGTTTTTGTGTTCTTGCAGCGATGGGAGTAACCAGCACAAAATCTGGGCGGCTGGAGGTAATTCTGTCTGTATCTGAGAAGCGGGGTGGGAAGAGCCATTTGGGAACAATTCTACTTACGGCTGTTTCAAGAATCTGGAGATTTTGCATGGTCATCCGTTCGTTGCTGCCTATATCCTTGGAGACAACTAACGCATGACCCTAGTAAGGAGCCTGTTTTGCTGATGGCCTTTAAGATCATACGGCATGCTTGAAAATGTCTTTCGGTGATTGTGTTCCTTATTTGCGTGTGATGGCACCCAGAAAAGATGTGCAGGGTACTTGTGGGCAGAGGGGGCAAGTTTGACTTGTTGAGAGTTTGAACAATACCGCATGTTTTTGATTATATAGGGTGCCTGTTCTGTATTTCATAATGATACATTTGGTCTCAAAGGGGACATAGGATGATGTTAGGTAAGCATTGCTAGTGGCTCCACTGGCAGTGCCGTCCTTAATGAGGGTCTGGTAGTACGCATGGTAGTTCGCTTCAGTTTTGGCATTTCCCGGTTTATGGAGAAGATGCATGTGTGCTTGAAGGGCGTCACGGTGGTTTGGTAGGTACCAAAGTTTTGGGGGAGGAGAATGGGCCATGTTTGTTGTATGGGTATGATTATGGGTTTGTGTTTGGTATTCTATGTCTTCTTTTGCAAGCCAGTGGATGTTATAGAAGGGATTTCCCTCGGAACCTGCTGTTCTGCTGGAGATGTCTTCTGCAATGTCGGAGTAAGCCCTGCTTTTTCGAGATGCTAATGGTGTTTTTCTGAGCTTTTTGGTGCCGAATCGATAGTTTAATGTTAACCAAATCATACAAAATCAACCAAGCACAGCCCAGGCACCTACCTCAAGGCTCTGGTACCTATCCAATTACAATGACGCCTTGCAAGCACATATGCACCCCCTGCACAAACTAGGAAATGCCAATACCATAGCAAACGACCATGATTACTACCAGACCCTTTTTGAACAAAAATGTCACTGCCAATGGAGCTGCTAGCAACGCTTACCTAACAGCATCCTATGTCCCTGATAAAACCTAGTGCATCATTATGAAGTACAGAGCAGGAACCCTGTAAAACCAAAAGCTTGCGGTATGATTGAAGCACTGATATGATGCACTAGGTTCTTACAGGGACATAGGATGCTTTTAGGTAGGCGTTGCTAGCGGCTCCATTGGGATTGCTATTTTTGATAAGGGTCTGGTAGTATTCATGGTAGTTTGCTACAGTATTGGCATTTTCTAGTTTGTGGAGGGGGTGCATGTGTGCTTGCAAGGCGTCATGGTAATTGGATAGGTACCAGAGCCTTGAGGTAGGTGACTGGGCGGTGTTTTGGTGATTTCGTATGAAAGGGTGTTTTTCATATTCTTTTGCAAGCCAGTAGATGTTGTAGAAGGGATTTCCCTCAGGGTCGACTATTTTGATGGAGGTATTTGCAACGTCAGAGTAGTAGGTTGTGATCGATTTTCTAGCAAGAGCGTCAACATATTTAATGCCTAATACCTGCGTGGGATTTGACTTTGTGGAAATGAATGGGCGATGGTGACTGGTGGATTGCTTTAGCAAGTGCAATGGATTGGAGGACATCTCCCATGTGGTGGCGGTGGAGGTTTCATGGGTGTGAGAGCTATTTTTTAATTTGGTGCATTGAGATTAGACTATCTGTGGCTATATGAGAGTAGCCGTAAATGATTGCGGCTGCTATAGCTTCTAGCTCTGCACGTGAGATGGTGTTGGTTATACATACGCCTCTTTAAGCCAAGGTCTTTAAGCCAAATTTTGTAGCAAGCATTGAGGCAGTTTCTGCTTTTAGTATTCCATATGGCAATGATGTACATATTCCAAGTATGCTTGGGAAAGGGCGTTTGTTTTATTGTTCCAGAAGGTTACTTCTGCATATTGGGGTTGGTGTGATGGTATGGGACCCAAGAATTTGTATAGATGCGGGAATCTGCGGTAGAGCGAGATCGAATGCGTAGGGACTTATGGTCATCCTTTTATTCCAGTAGGGAAGGAACATGAAGGTAGCCGTTGCCTCTGTGCTAAGGGCAGCAGAGTAAATTGTATGCCTTGTTGCTAGATAGATGGTGTTTTTGTGGTAAACGGGATGGCAAATAAAGAAACCAGTGAACTTGGAGGAGAAGGCGTTGCAGTTTGCTCCGAAGGCCTTATCCTTTGGATGTTAACACCAGTATTGAGAAAGTGTGGGGTCATGGTCAAGGGTGGAAGCCATTTTTCCTTTAGTTACCAGGACACATTTTTGAAGGGCAGTTATATTGTGGGGGGGAAGCGTCTGTGAGAATTAGTTTTTGATCTTTTGGCCTGTATGTTTGGAGAAGGAAATATCTTTGCGTGTGATGAGGCCTACGAGTTCTGATGCAAGATTGGGGGGTGGGTGGATGTTGTCATGTAAGCCGCTGTATTTTGCCTTTTCAAAAGCCCTTTGCAGAATGTTGAAGCGCCCAGGGGCGAGCATGCCTGTGCATTTTCCGTCTACGTTGTAGATGCAGGCTACTATGGCAGTGTACACTTCTGAATGTACAGTGTCACGCCCAATTGTTGGCAGTGACGATTCGTGTGATTTGGTTAGCTGGTTTTTCAGTTGAGGTTGTTTTGCCTAGTCTCGTTCAATAAGCTGGAGATGCCAGTTCATTGAAGAATGTTTTAACGCCAGGGTCGAGTCTCTCTTGAGCAAAGGCTGGGAACTGCACTTCAGACTGCAATTCTCCTGATTTTCTCTCTCTCTTTCTCTGCTGTGTCAAAACAAAAATAACGAAAAGGTCTCCTGACCACAAAATGTAACAATAAGAGTTGGATATGCTACCGCCGTGTGTTTGTGATTGTGTTGTGTTTAAAAGGCTGCCGCCGCCAACCCTATTCCAGGGTTTCTTAGTAAATTGGTATTTCTTGTAGGTTTGCACGCTTAGCTGGCAACAGACCAGCTGAGACAGATATTAGTGTTAGCTCTGCATCTAACAGAGCACATACTGCCAATCAGGCAGAGGTAATACCAGCTACTAGAGGAAGCTTCAGGTGAGGCGTCTGATCTAGAATTTTCCACGCCTGAAAACACTCAGATTTACAATGATTTTTGGGCTATCACCAAAGAAGAAGAGGAAGACATGCCTACCCTTCCTGATCCCCCTGTTTTTCATGGACATCCTAAGAAGGACAATCTGCCTGTGTTTCTGCATGATCTCAAGATGTGGTTCAGATCGGTGCAAGGCATCTCATCATCCATGTCCAAAGAGAGGGTGAGTGGCCTGCTTGAGAGAGCATTTCCATTCCAGTCACAGGCCCACGACTGGTATGAGAATAAGAAAGAGGAGCTCTTGGCACAGGTGAGTGCTGTAGAGACGGACCAGCTGGATGCGTTGTATAGGTCAGTCAGCACGGCTATAGGCAAGGAGTTTGAGCATATCTTGGGAGATAAGGAACAAGAGCTATGGGTCATGGTGCTCAAGCCAAGTGACAACCTTGCTGACTTTGCCTCTAAAAACTACAGGCTGGCCAAGGAGACGCGCGTGGACACCGGCAAAGCGGTACGCAGGCTGAAGGTAGCAGTGCAAAGATGCGCGCCAACGCTGGCAAGTCAGATAGACTTAGATATGCTGCAGCTGGGAGATGAGGTGAGCCTAGACAAAGTCATTGCATATGCTAAGAGGCTGTCAAGGATTCAGGCCATAGACAAGCAGAGTGGAACCTCATCTAACGCTAGCAGGGGATGCAAGGGAGGCTGAACCACAAGAGGTACGGTACATTGATCGCCCCTGCATTCTGCCTGGACATGAGTACCACTCCATGCATGAGTGCAAAACCCTGAGGCTCCAGGCACAGCAGGTCAAGCAGGTGCAGCAGCATGTGCAACATAGCCACGGTAGAGGTTGCAGAGGTGAACACATTTCCATGCATACTCCTGCTGCCATGTATTCCAACGCCACCTACAACCACAACACCTCTAAGCATGATGCACAACAAGCTGGTTTACAGCAACGGATAGCGGACTTGAGCCGGGCTGTGCAAGGCATGCATGCGTTGCTAACCATCCAAAGTGTGGGCGCAGGATTGGGTGGGGGCTACAACAACAATTCTGCTCCTCACGCTACCCAACAACATTTTGCTGCCATGAACACTCAGCAACAACAAAGTGCAGGATATGGCAGAGGAGGTGGTGGTCGCGCTCCAGGCCGTGGAGGTGGTGGCCGCATCCCAGGACGCCACTTGCCCTGCAACTTGTGTGGAAGGCTACACCATCCTCAGGCTACGTGTTACGGACCGAGGTATGAGAATCGGCCGGTCGTTCAACCAGGCCCTCCCGCATTGCTAACTGCACCCCCTATGAGCACCAATGTGTCTGAGCGCAGTGAATCTGCATTTGCCTCTAATGTTGACATTCAGTGGCCATCCATCAACAGCATGATAGGCATCGTAGGTGACTCGTGCATGTCAGCTGCAGCACCGGTACCCTTCACGCAAGGCAAAAGAGCTGATATGCAAGCGTGATGCAGATGGTATGCCTGATCTGAGCTCGTACCTTGAGCAGACCGCAGGCGTCTACAAAGTGAGTGAAGGCTTCAGCCTGGTCCACGAGGGGCACTCATTCGGAGGACTTGAAAAGGTGATCTGGGACACAGGCTCAGAAATCAACCTGATCTCGGAGTCCTTTGCCAAAGCAGCCAACATCAGGTATGATGCCGCTCATGGCCCCACAGTTGGCGGGTCAGGCGGAAGAGACAGCCGCGCTCTTGGTAAAGTGACAGGCCCAGTGCAGAGTGTCCTCAATGGAGGCACAGCCTTTGAAGCGATCACACACAGCCCAGCAGCTGTCACGTTCTTTGTAATGAGTGGGGTCGAGCACCTGTATGACGTGCTCATTTCAACCCACATTGTGCAGGATTTCGCTGCGTACGCCGACCTGTTAACCTCTGCGCTGGTGTACCGCCCTCACCTCTTGAAGGGTGACCTACGCACGCTTGCAAGTATACCACTCACACCCACTTCCAGACGATCCTGGACGCACACGCAGGCCCAAACCCATTTTGTCTGCTGCACAACGCATGTAGTGAGTGACGAAGGACGTGGTGTCTCTAGTGATGGTGTGCCTGAAGAGTTCTCAGATTGCTCTGAGTACTTTGAAGTAACCCGCAAGAAGAAAAAGAAGTGGAACAGAGCAGCTGCTGCTCTCAAGATGTCGTGCAAATCTTCTTCCCAGGTAGACTCACATGCACCACCGCACCAGCCCAGCACCAACAAGAGGAAGGGCAGACGCGAGATCCGACCTGGCCTGAACATGATGCTTAAGTTCACCAACAAAGATTCTGCCCACCGCTCAGATAAGTCACCTGGGATGGCACAGCTACAGCTGTCATGTCTGACAATATGTGTAAAGATGAGGAATTGGGAGTTATATGGGGAAATCACCCCCAGACCTCCAGCTCTCAAAGAGCAGCCTTTCGGAAGGCTGTGTCTGATAAGAAAGATAGTGCTTTTGCGTATGATGTCAGTAAGTTGGGGACGTATAAGGGAGCTGTGGGATCTTATGATATTCCGCTCTTGCATTGCTATCCTATCATGGCCAAGAGGAGACGCAAGTCACCGCTAGAGACACAAATACCTGAGGAGAAGTGCGAAGAGTTCAAAAAAGTGGGGCTCATAATCCCAGCTCCAACATATTGCCAGTACGCAAGTGAATGTGTATTGCCAATAAAAAAGGATGCTGACGGCAACTATACTGATAGGCGGTTTTGTGTGGACTACAGAGAGATCAACTCTGCCACTGAAGCAGACAAGTATGGACTGCACCGTCCAGAGCATATCCTCGGAGACATCAAAGGGCATGGGTTTTTCATTAAAATAGATCTGAGAGCTGGTTTTCATCAAATAGAAGTGAAAAAGGAAGATCAACCAAAAACAGCGTTCTGGTGAAAGAACCAAATATATATTTATACGCGTATGCCATTTGGGTTGCGTAACGCGACTGCTCATTTCCAAAGGGTTATGGATCACGAAATTTGTAAAGCAGGTTTACAGAAGAACTGTGCCTCGTTCGTAGATAACATACTAATTTATAGCAAGACTGCTGATGAGCACTTAAAGCACTTCAAACAAGTGCTAGAAATGCTGGTAGGATGTGATTTGAAAGCTCATTCTGACAAGACTGTAATCTGTGCTAACGTTGTAGAAATTTCGGGGCACAACGTAAGCAAATTGGGCTTGCTTCCTAGCAAAGCAAAAGTTGCAGCAGTGCGCAATCTCAAACCACCTACTAACGTGTCTGAGCTGCGTAGCGTGCTTGGATTTTTAGGATACTACAGGTGTTACATACCAAATTACAGTAAGATAGCAGCCCCACTTAATGGTCTGTTAAAGAAAAATTTGACGTGGGAATGGGGTGGTGAACAACAAACTGCCTTTGATATGTTGAAGAAAGAACTGTGTACACAAGGGAAGGTTCTGAGGCATCAGGACCCAAACAGGCCTCTCATATTGCATACCGACTGGTCAAATGTGGGAATTGGAGCAGTATAGGACAAGTTGATGACCATGGACTTGAATATAAGATAGCTTGCATCAGCAGGTCACTGAATGTGCACGAAAAGAACTATGCATGGTTCACCACAAGGGGAGATGTTAGCGGCTGTATGGGCGATTAAAACGTGTCACACATATCTGCATGGGGAGAAGTTTACGCTGGTCACCGGTCACCAACCTCTAATGTACTTAATGACTAAGAATGACCTTGTGGCTATGCTTGCCAGGTGGGCCATCACACTCCAGCAGTATACCTATGATGTGGTACACCGGCCCGGTGTGAATCACCAGAATGCAGATTGCCTGTCCCGCCTGCCAGAAGAGAGTTCAGCAGATATGTAACATGCATAAGTAAAGTTTAATTTACTTATCGCTCATTCATCCGGTTAACCATTTGGGCCACTACGCTACAAGATACTACTGGTGCACGCTTGAACGATGAACCCACGCTAGTCCGTAGCATGCTTTGCACCCAATTTGCAGCGCTGCACGCCCTGCTTTGCACCCAATTTGCAGCGCTGCACCTTACAGCACATGACCAGTACCGCTGCTAACTTGCCTAGTCATGATATAGATCATTATAGGTTGAGCAGGCATGCCAGGCTGGAGACCTTTGTAATCCAAACTAAACTAAACTATTAAAGATCATTAAGATGTATGTCTGGTGTAGGTTGCACTAGGTTTGGTGTCGTGATACGCTCTTCGTCCTTTTGGAGGCTGCGCCTAAAGCTTTCACATGTAGTTTGAAGTTCTTCTGGCTCTTATGTTGGGTCCTTGGATATTTCCAACGTTCTCAGCCGTGCACTTTCTTGCCTTCGCCTTTCTGGCCATAACTTTCTGGTCCAAAGATTGCGTCATAACAGGAAAAGAAGGCCATATGAGATCAGGATCTGTGACAAATGTGACTGACACTCTGTTCAGGATGAGGAACACATTTTGCTGGACTGCCTGCATGAGCATCTTGTTAGCATTCGCACACAGCACCGCCAGCTGGTCTTCCCACCTCAGTATGAGGATAGCCCGACTCGTTTGAGGACTTTTTTGAATTAACCTAATATTTATGGTGTAGCCTCTTTTGTGGCTGAGTGCCTAGCCCTTTTCCCTTGATTTGTTCTGATGTCTTTTTGGTTTGGTTTGAGGCGTTTTCTTCAGGCTTTTCCTTCAGGCTTTTTCCAAGCTTCCGCTCAGATGCCCCCCAGAGGCATATATTATATATTGCGATGTAACCTTACCTTACCTTATGTTGGGTCCATGAGACTTTCACCAGCTGCCTCTCTTTTGAGGAATTTAAGGATTCGTTCTTTCTTTTCATTTACATTTAAAGTAACTCAGGCTGGGCAGGCCCATGTGTCATTGGTGTCCAAGCCTCTCGCTCATTGGCATTGTACTAGCAGTTGTTTTTAGTAGGCACTGCCAATGGTAGGTACGATTACAGACGTTGCATATGTACATGTCTTTAGTGGGAGGGAGCATATCCAGTCATGGTGATTCAAGTCCTGGATGGTAGGAGCATATTCCACAGGATGCACATGCAATATCAGTGCGAGCAGCAGCTTGAGTGCTTTTTGGCAGGAATCCAAGGCAGCGCCCATCTTTCTAAAATCATAGGAGCGTAGTGCGTATGGTATTGCTTCTGTTTTTCTGCCAGCATCTCCTTTAGTTGCAAGTGTAAAAATTTTAATCATCTATGTGGTGGACGTCCAGATCATCATGATAAAGCGTGTTTGTGGCGTCAGTGGGTTTTCTACACAAGGAAGAAGTAAAAGGTACCACGTTGGTAATAACCAAAGCTGAGGAATGATAAATCTACTATGGCATCAAGTTCCCTAGCTGCAACAGTATTCGCTGAGCTCTGCTCTTTAATGCAATCGACGTAGGCGTTCCTCTATGCTCTGCCGAGACATCCATGGCTTCTGCTTCTCCACTGCTACTCATCGATGGAGGGTAGGTTGGAGCACAACCTGCAACTGAGGGTACTCCTTGCTGCTTGCCAAGAAAGAGGTCTGAAGGCATAAAGCTCCTGCTGCGCCATTCTGGTAGCTGTTGCTGTTGCTGCTGAGTATGGGTGGCTGTAGAGGCTGGGGTGGGGCTGCACAGGTAAAACAAAAAACGATTGAGATCCCTTGGCATGCATGGTTAAGAGCGGAAATGAAGAGGAAACCTGTGCGTTGGTTCCAGCAAAGTAATTACGCCTGCAGTTGCATCTGTACACACACGTGCATGAACGCCTAAAAAGATGAGGCGTGCAAAGGTGGCTGAGCATACGCCCATCTCCTCTCCCACATGTATCCCCTCTTTCCCGCACGCAACTCCTCATATGCTCGTCCTAGTGACAAACTCCTTAACATGTTGCATGTTCGCTTTGGAGCTAAGTAAGCTTTGCTTTCCTTATCCTGCTCTCCATGGCACAAATTTCTCATAAAAGAAGGTTCGCACATACACCACACCATAATTTTTGCCCCTAAACAATAAAGGCCAAGACCGCCAGACTTGCTCTCGCATGGCAACACCATACCTGGAAGATGGACGCACAAAGCCTCCCGGAGAACGAGCTAAGAAGGATGAGGGTGCGTGACTGTACGAGGTGCTTCCTGCAGCAGAGAACACGTGGGTGCAAATGTTCTTACAGACTCAAGGCTTACGCCACCTTGGTTGCTCCCAGTAGGTAGGGTCATGCTGTGACAGCTCTCAAAGCTCATCTTACCTGAGGCCGAGGGTGGTTGAAGGAGGGGCGGTGCAGCAGCGGACAGGAACTGGGGCAGCAGAAGGCAGTGTGTGGGTCCGCTGCGCAACGATGCCCATTGTGCATAGCACGTATGCAGCGTGGATGCAGAGGAAGGGAAGGGGCCGGAAGGTGGTACAGGTGGAACCTGAGAGTGTGCACGTGTGTGCGTGTGCGTGCTTTTGTGTGTGCAAGCTTGTTTATTTTCCAACTGTGCCTGCAAAATGTGAACATGGCCACTCTTTGTAGTAGGCTTAGCTTTTTGACCCTTTTGGATGATTCATCCCAGCTCGTATAACGCTTGACACTTTTTTATGCACAACCCTGGACCAATGTGTTTACGTATTGAATCATGAGAAAGCATGCACCAGGAGGCAAGTGCGTCTGCCTCAAGGGGCGCACGTAAACAGCTATGCACGCTCTACTTTTGTTGCACGCCCGTGACAGCTGAAGGCCCGTTATACACATGTGTCTACTTGACTACCTAACAATCCTCATGTCACTGCCCATTATTAACAATTTGGTCAATCAAACTGCTCAAAACTGTTGTTTCCGGTGTACCTATTTTTGGAGGAGGCAGTCGAAGTAAAACAGTGGAAACACAAATTAGTCATTAACAGTTTTGCCAGGGCGTGAATTGGATAGAATTCCAAAAGCAATCGTTGCTTGAAAACGAAGCCTTTGCTCCTATAAAACAGTTCCCAGAGTATAGGGGGGCAGCCGCTGTAAAACCATATGTCCTAGGAGGAGGTGTGATAAGATACGGTAACTATTTTAGCCTCGTTATCAGTGACGTAACAGAACACTTAATACGTTAGCACAATTTCATGCAGAATTGCAGGCATGGTACTGGACAACCTTTATCAACACCCCTCTAATACCCAGCCGGCCACATCTGTAGACCCAACACACAGACACACACACATGCACACGCACGCACACACCCGTGCGCAAACACACACATGCTTCCCACCCCCCTTTCCCTCTCCTGCTGCTCACCTGTGCCCTCAAGAGCTCCTGCGCCGCAGCAGCCACGCTGGCTTGGTGCCAGCACTGTGGGGCTGCCACGTCAGAGGAGGGAGAGGTCTCAGGAGGAGGCAGGCCCCAGGTGGCCATGGCGCTCGTCGCTGTGCAGTGCACGCCATGAGCCAGGGCGGACAGGCCATCGTTGTAAGCTCGCACAGCATCCTGTGTGTATGCATGTGATCAAGTTTGTATGGGTATGCACGTGTGCGTGTGCGTGTGCGTGTGTGTGTGCGTGCGTGCACATATGTGTGTGTCTATGTGCATGCTTCTACATACATACGAGTGGAGCACCACCCACCTGAAGATGGGGCCCGTTGCTAGATTGCTCCTGCTGCTGCAGGCAAGCCTCCAGCAGATGCTTGACCACAGAGTCTAAAGACACCCTCTGAGGAGTGCCCCACAGGCCTGCAGCGTAAGCCGCAGCATTGCCAGACCTGCCAAATGCCCTGTTGCTGAAGCCCCCCTGGCCACACAAGCTGCTACCTCCACAGCTAAGGTGCTGGGTGTTGATGCAGCAGCCAGCGGCTAGGAGGGGCACAGGAGGTTGGGAGGACAGGCTGTGCAAGCTGTGGACCAAGTTGGCCTCGGCCTGCAAGAGGTGTGTGTGTTTGTTTTCGTGTTTGTGTGTGGGTGTGTGTGCGTATGTGTGTGTGTGTGTGTGTGAGATAGATAGATAGATAGATAGATAGATAGAAAGAA
>Ga0307942_1004462_pt1 | contig 11129 bp, 11 predicted proteins | sample OrgLakmetagen175_FD_201846 | JGI IMG/M metagenome (GOLD analysis project Ga0307942, IMG submission 201846) | Saline water microbial communities from Organic Lake, Antarctica - #175 | ecosystem: Environmental > Aquatic > Non-marine Saline and Alkaline > Saline | place: Antarctica: Organic Lake...
CCCTCACACACACACACACCTGTGTCCCTTGATTTCTGCCACGTCATACAAGCCTCCCACACTGAATCGGAAGTACTTGCGTTCCAAGGTGCGTGCAATGGACCTGCCAATACTGGTCTTGCCCACACCTGGGGGACCAACTAGGCACAGGATTTTGCCCTGCAGGACAGCAGCCGCACACAAACAGTGATACAGGTTAACAAAGAATTTGGCCTGCAGCGTTTGCAGCCGCACAAGGTGATACAGGTTAACAAAGAATTTGGCCTGCAGCGTTTGCAGCCGCACAAGGTGATACAGGTTAACATAGGATTTGGCCTGTAGAGTTGGCAGCCGCACACTAACATTGATAAGGTTAGAAAAGAATTTGGCCTGCAGCGTTTGCAGCCGCACACTAACAGTGAAGCAGGACAAAAGCGGCAAGACGCGATGCCTTTAAATAGGCATTGCAAGGCACATATTTTTGCCTGCTTGTTGCTTTGCTTCACACATTACGCTCAAAATATAGGTCAAAAATAGAATAGCACACTTGAAAAACAATGGACACACCAGAAGTTTTTTTGGAAGGCACGCATTTTTTTGGGGTAAACACCTGTGAGGAACCACCCACCCCCCAAACCCCACTTCCAGTGCCCCCACCAGACAAACAAGGGTACCAATCTGCTCCTTTTTGAATTCTGCATCCATCTGCATAATCATCAAGACCTGAAACTGAAGTGTTGCAGAGTTATGGGGCAAAAATTGAGATACGGACGCCCATGCACTACATGACTCACCAGGCAATTACAACTGGCTTGCACAAACCCACATTGCTTCCATTTCTTCAGGGTTCTACCGACTATCTCATGCTGGCACGATCCTGAAAGTTTGGGGTGTGTTGCTGCTCCATTGGCTTGACTCACCCCGCGGCCTGCACCCGAGCGCGTGTTCCTCTAGCTTTTGGACATGTCCACAGACCCCCCCTTTTACCCAATCTGCTCAAAAAGGGTGGCAATCGACTGGGCTTGAGCTGAGGATTCTTATGGTACCGTACAGACTTGGGTTCAGTCCGCAGCCCCAAAAAAATATTTTAGTTACACACTCCCGCATCAACCCCGCACCCTGGAAATATTTAATTTACACCAACCCCGCACAGGGAATTTTGCCTGACAGACTCCAAATACGCTAAAAATCCCCGTTTTTCAATCCCGCACCCCCAAAATAAATAGATATTTTTCGTGCGCGCAGTCACCCCGCAGGGCAAAAAGCGATATTTTTGCGCGGTGATATAAAGTCTGTACGGTACATTAAAAATTTCAAGAAGTGGCCCAGTAAATTTTTGGAGACCCCCCAAAAAACTAAAATTACGTCGTGGGACCCCCCCCCCCTCCCAGATTCGACTCATATATAGAAGGGCTCCGCCCGCCCAAATTTCGACGCGGTAATTTTGTTTCCGTTTTCAAGCGCTCACTTTTTCGTGCCCTCCTTGCTTCTGCCTTGCAAGTCAACACAGTCTAGCAGTTAGACTCTAACTTGTATTTTCTACTGAGTTTTAGACTCTAACTTGTATTTTCTACTGAGATTCACAACACATGACCCTCTTTGCCTGGATCCCCACTCAATTATTCCATGCAACCCTCTGATTCTAACCTGCCAGAGTCGCTGCAACAGCTGGACGTATTTTAATTTGTCCGACAGGTCTGGCACACAGGCTGCTCTAATTCCTGTTAGAGTTTCTTCTTGACTTTTTTGCAACACATGACTGTGTCCTGCCTTGTTCTCATCTGCCAGGCCGGCATATTTAAAAGTGTCAGATGCACTCTTCAAGATTCACAGAGTCTCTAGCAAACAAGTCAGGAAGCAGTAGATATGAAGTAAAAGTTAATATGAGCGGCACTAAAATGCCCGAAAAAGTCGCCGAACAAAAATTCCCTCCTCGGAGGTCTCCATGCAGCCACAGAAAGTGACAGCGCATGATAACTGCACGATTCCTGAACGGAATCAAGTAAGAATTGAAACAGTGAATTCCGCATTTTGAGTCCGTCACAACGCGCCGCTCTGCAGCCCTTCTCGTCACCAAAAGTCTGACCCTCACAGCTTGCCACGAAACTCAGCAGACCTGTAGATCGGCACCTGCCACAATTGTCTACAGAATCTTACGCGGAACAGACGCCCGACCGCGGAGCTATTCAGGCCCAAAGTGCGTCCAACAGAATCGGTTAAAACCCGGACATCACAAATTTCTTAGAAATTTGGGTATTTACCAATTGATAGCTTTTGACGTCGAGATTCCAAATGTATAATTTTTAATTGATTTGACACGTGCCGTCCAAGAATTATGCTTCCTACACCCTCCTGCACATAAAAATAGAATTCAGCGAGGCAGATGGAATACGCCTGCAGCACTCACATGCAAGCACGTGAGGATACATACGCACATACCACACGCTCATGCATACACAGGAGTACACTTACAAACCTACACATAGACATAAACACGTGACTCACACACACACACACACACACATTCACATCACACTCTCTCACACACATAGACACACACATACACAACTCACACACACACACACACCTGTGCAGAGCCCCTGAGGCCTGACACCGCAATGAACTCCATGATACGTTCCTTTACGTCCTCCAGGCCGTAGTGGTCGTCATCAAGCACCTGCAATGAAAACCAAACCACGTTTGTGTATCAGACAGTGTCTGTATTCAGTCTGCGTGAGATTTGTGTGGGTAGGACATGGGCGGACGTACGTGTGTTTCAAACTGCAAGATACACGGTGCACGAAAAGAGCCATTCCTAGATGAGATATATTGGAGGCGATGCGACTAACAAGGCTTTAATACACTTAGTGACATGAGACTGCTACACATGCCAAAAACGCGCAGGCCCTGATCTGATCCATAAAAAGAGACGCACCTGTCGTGCGTGAGCTAGGTCAAACTTCTCCAGGGTGTGTGTGCCCCAAGGCAGGATAGTGAGCCAGTCAAGGTAGTTACGAGTCACGTTGAATTCAGGGCTAGCCTGTATATGTGAATAAGTGTGTTACATTCAGAAGTGTGTTTGCCACATAAGAGTGCATAGGTACATTGCTGGGTGCTTTTTAGGGGGTCATGAAAGCTAGTCAAATCAGTCTCTTTTGTCGTTTGGTGAGCCAGTGTAATTTAAGTGAAGTGTAACTTTGTTCATGCCCATTAATACTCATTTGTGTGATGCTTGCAGCAGCATGACGTAATGTACTTGAACACCAAAGCCAACACCTTAATTCACAAAAACAAACAGACAGACAGACAGACAGACAGACAGACAGACTCACACACACAGAGAAAGAGAGAGAGAGAGAGAGAGAGAGAGAGAGAGAGATAGAGAGAGAGAGAGAGAGAGAGAGAGAGAGAGAGAGAGAGACTCACACACACAGAGATAGAGAGAGAGAGAGAGAGAGAGAGAGAGAGAGATAGAGAGAGAGAGAGAGAGAGAGAGAGAGAGAGAGAGAGAGAGAGAAAGAGAGAGGGAGAGAGAGAGAACCGTGCAATATGTTTAATTGCTTGCAGAATGCCACTTGCCAATCCTCCTCTGCTACACACCAGTCATGTGCATATTATTCAGCACATACCCACAGGGGTTAGGAATACCTTTCGACTTGTCTACATTCTCATTTGCACGTGCCCACACCGATCAGTTTGGCATCCTCTCATGTATAACATTATGTAATTTACATCCGTATCATAGCACGAATCTCAATACAAACTGCTGGCCCCACCCACTTTGCAACAAGCTTTCTTAACTATCAACACCACGCAATGTATATGCGTGCGTGTACACACTCACACACTCACACACTCACACACACGCACACCACATACCCACCGGCTCCAGGGCAGACAGCTTGGCCAGCTCGTCGTTCACAGCGTTGCTGACCTCCAAAGGCGCCGTGTCTTTTTTGGCATCCCAGCGTGTCTGGAACCTGCATGTGTGTGTGTGTGTGTGTGTGTGTGTGTGTGAGCGCGTGTGAGTGTTTGTCTTTGTGTACGATGTGCGATTTGATGGTGATGTGACGGAGCATGTTGGTGACCTAGCTAGTCTGGAACCTGCATGTGTGCGTGTGAGTGTGTGTGTGTTTGTGTACCATGTGTGATTTGGTGGTGATGCGACAAAGCATGTCAACGACTAGTCTGAACCCTTTGTTGCGCGCAGCTGCGTGCGATGTGTACGCACCAGTGGTGTTGCATTTGTGCGTAATGCTTTTATCCGTGTGCGTACGCCGTCCACTCATGCTGCTGTTTGCGTTCACGAGAAGAATGAGCATACACTGCAAGAGGGGTGGGACCTTATTTGTGCATCCCCACCCCCCTTTATCTTTGCAAGCAAAACACACACAACATCCCACTTCATGATGCTGCACCACAAGGTGGTCAAGTCCATTGTCCTTGTCGTCCATGCCATAAAAACCTACAGACAGACTCCAACTCATCCCACCTCTGGTCTTGATCGATATACCCACCTCCGATCGCAGTTGCACAGTTGTAAACCTTCCCTTACAATATACGGAAACAACAAGTAAAGACGCCAATACACAAAAAGCTCCCTTTCCTTGTGCGGCTACTTTATTGCAGGTAATTTGTCAGCCCAAATGAAGACCCCCCCATGTCTAGCTCTTGATCCTCCCATCTTATCAAGCAAAGACTCTGGACTTCCCCAAGTAGACATATCCTTTCCCCTAATAGAGGAAAAGACTACGCAAGCAGTGATTAGCCGCGCCCCGCATTGGTTAAAGAAACAGAGCCACTTAGGTATCAAGAATCGGAAGAAAGTTCCTCCACCCTTAATGATTCATTAGCAGCTCCTTTCATTCCGACTATAACAATACACACTGTGTCCTGCTTCCTACTCGCACCCTTGAATCATCTTGGGCGCTATGCCACCTCTCACCTTTGGACCAGGGCGCTCTTGTCGTCCTTCTCGAGACCTAGCTCCTTCTTGATGCTCTTCAGCTGCTCCATGAGCATCATGCGCCTCTGCTCCTTCACGATCTTGCCCTCGACCTGTGCGTGCCGGAAAACAGAAGCTTAATGACGTATGACTCAAGTGCATTGTGCTTCGTAAGCATCATGCGCCTGGAGCTCCTACACGATCTTGCCTTCAATCACGCGCACTTCAGCTGTAAGCACAACAAAGCTTGATTACCGGCTTTTGGGCGGGCAATTCATGCTTTATAAGCACCGTGCGCCTCTACTCCTAACTACAATCCTGCCATGAATGCATGCATGCACACACAAATACTACACGCACACAAAAAACACAGCACTAACTCACAAACATATGCGCATGCGCACATACGAACATGTACACGCACGTATGGCACGAGAGCATGCCTTACAGAGTACTGCCCAATTATTTTACATCTTGAAGAGTACTGTACAATCACTATACAACTTATAGCATTCTTGCGCACTCGACCTGTGTGTGCAACAGCCTAGGACTTGAGGCATACGGGTACGGAAAATGGAATGTTAAAAAAGAGGGTCTAGAGGCGTCCAACGTAATGCACCATCAAGCTTGGCTCAGCCTCGCACCTGCTCTCTAATGTCTTGCTGCAGCTTGCACAGCTCCACCTCCTTTTTGAGAAGCAGCAACACTGCCTTGGCCCTGCAAGCATACAACGTCGTGTTTCCTTTGTTTATATGCACTACTAGTTTGTGAGCACAACCTAGATATGATGCTGCGCGTTTCATTGATGCCGGCCTTGTAGGCAAAAAAGACGACAGATTATGGCGCGCACGTGAGCAGCATTGCAAACGGACATGTTGCAGAAAGTTTCTTCCTGCTCCGATCAGCTTCTCTGATGGGTGGCGCTGACGTTTGCTGCTGCTGCTGCAGATGCTGCTGCTGCTGCTGCTGCTGCTGTGCCTCATCACAAGCTATGGGCCGAACCAATGTCACCGAATTTTCTTTTCCAGTGCCTTCTCCATGTCGACATAGAAAAGGCACTGAAGAAGGCGTCACCTGCAGCTACATCCTGAGCTGCATCGCTGTATACAAGGACTTTGATCTGGGCCCTCCTCATGGGCCCACTTGAGACTTCCTATTGCAACGCAAATCAGACTACACAAGCGGACAAGCAGGTCCGTTATTAGAAATAGCTTGCTACATTATATCACCTAAAAAATTGGGCATCCTGCTCAAATGCCCATACAGAGACTTACCTGCAGCTTTTGTACCTCAACGCTCAATGCCAGTGGAATAAAAGTAGGACAATTGATTATGCGCACACACGTACACACGCAGGAACAAACAAAAAAATGCACACACGTACGAACGGACGCAGACACACACACACAGATACACAAGACATCAACAACACAAACACACCCCTCAAACCATGCAAAACGTGCACTCGTTGTGCAGGCAGACAAGCACGTCCAGCTGCTTCAAAGTGATTCATGCAAGTCGTATTACTTTACAAATCCACACCAACACAAAGCACTGATGCTTTTCAACTTTGGCAACACCCACCCCTCAGGCACACTCAACTGCTCCAGGATTGGCTGTGATGCACCAGCTGTCGCAACAAACGGCTATGCTACCTGCCCAAACTCTTGACGAGCTGTTCATAACACGCACCTCTCAGGCACACTCAGCTGCTCCAGGATGGCCTGGTGCACCACATCATCTCCACTGGTCAGGCTGGCGGCTGCGTCTACTAGCCGCGACATATCTTGCAGGTCGATGGAGCCAGCTGCAGTCACGTGTTGCATATAGCGATGTGTTTGATAGGCTGTAAGAATGGTGAAGCCGCGGCCATCTTGTGCACGTCGGTTCTAGTAGGGCTTCAGTCGAATAAATGTGGTAAGCCACCGATGCTAGGAGAAAGCTCTGAAAGACTCGTGCGTTTCATTTTCATGATTTGAGGCGCTCACCGGTGCGGATTTTCATGGATCAAGGTATAATGAATAACACAATGTACAAAACAAGAACAATCACCCTGATCAAGCAAATTCCGTACGGTACTTATATCACCGCGGATCGTGATCGTGTTTCCCCTCGAGAAATTTTGGGAGCAGTTTGAATAACTAAAGTCACAAGAGCCTCGCAAAGCTCGCATTGGGGTTGATTGATTATATTTAAGCATGACGGACAGGCCGGAAAAAGCCTCCTAATTGATTATATTTAAGCATGACGGACAGGCCGGAAAAAGCCTCCCAAGCCGCCCCTAAAGGCCCCCAAGGTGAGCACGCAGCTGGAAGGCTGGCCCTCTCTTGGGGGGAAAGGACACCAAGAAGAAGCGCGTCTGCAATCCCTTCACATGCGCATGCACGCACACGTACATGCGTGCACACACAATACCCGCACGCACACACGCACGTGCACACATGTACGCACACACACGCACGTACACAACGCACGCACGCACACATGCGCACGCGCACACACACACACACACAAGCACAAGTACACAACACATGCACGCATGCGCGTACATAACCGTATACACACGCACGCACGTACCCAACGCACGCACACACGTACGCGCACGCTCACACATACACATACACACATTCGTGCATGCACACAAACACGCACGTTCGCGCACGCACGCACACTTACGCGTGCTCACGCGCGTGCGTACGCATATAGGTGCAGCTCAGAGAGCCAGAAGGCCCTTGCATAGGCTCGCATTGTGTTTATCAATTAAGTATTGCCCCCCTCGCATTGCTCGCATTGGGGTTCATTAATTGGATTTAATCAAACCTCGCATTTATGCAACCGTACGGTTCACATGGACTTGAGGAAATTAGCGGCAAGACATCAAGCTGCACATCAGCCTCAGGGTGACACACACCAGCACACAAACACACACGCACAAAAGCACACTTGCACACACACACACACACACACGCTTGCACATACTAACATGTAAACATCAAGCATCAAGCAGCACCTGGGTTTGCACGTAGATTCCTCACCTTGGAAGTGGTGGAAAAAAAGCGGACAGCATCCTTGCTGGCACACACACACACACACACACACACATGAGTACTCACTCCTGACACCATTGCAGCTGCCTATATGATGCGCTGACTCAGATAAATTTGCTGTAACACCTGAGGCTCAACAACCAACAGACTGGTTTGTTTCTGCAATATTGGCACTACACCAGGCAGTCACTGTGGGCTGGGGAGGTGTAACACTGCTCCTGTTACAGCAAGCTCAAACAGAAGCAGGTCATGAACTCCCTTTCTGTATGAGCTTGTTGGCAGTTTAGGCAACCACTGAGGGCCGGGAAGGTATAGAATTAGAGCAGGTTGCACTGCCAGCATGCCTTCCATTGTTGGCACTTGAAGCTACCACTGAGGGATGGGGAGGTATACAGCTACTTCTGTTCACAGGAAGCACAAATGAAGCAGATTTTGCCGACGAGTTCTGCAACTCCATAACAAGGGAGCCTCCTATAAGCACTCACTCAGGGATAGGAGGGTGCGGAACTGCTCGCCGTAAAGGGGGTTCAAGTGCAGTAAGTCGCGCATGGTGTTCACCACTTCCATGCTGGTGGCCTTGAGGATGTCGTCGTTACTGTACGGCTCATCTCTCAAGTGCTCCACACGCACACGCAGCGGGTCTTGGGACAGCTGAGTAAAAACAAAATGACCATGAGTTGCAGTAAATATGACCTCGTTGTATGACTCAACTCTCCAGTATATGCACATGCAGCGGGTCTTGGGACAGCTTATCAAACATACAATGCAAGCTTTTTCCAAAAAATGCACACATAACTTGTCCCTGAAGTTGATGTGCTTTGCGCTCTCGTTGCTCGCACACACACACACACACACACACACACACACACACACACACACACACACACACACACACACACACACTACACGCACACGCACACGCACACACACACTCTCTCACACACACATTGCCCCACATCTAATGCCGAGAGCACCACACATCAACATATGCACGTTTCCGCTCAGCCGGCATTCACCACTTCTGTGCGCTTGATGCGCCTGTGGCCCAAGAGCAGCAGCTGCCCAGAGTCAGAGGCTTCCCCGGTCAGGATAGTGTGCACTTGGGCGAAGGTGCCCATCTCGAACAGATGGGGCAAAGGATCCTGCGTTGGCAAATTCGGAGGAGAAAGAGTACTTCAGGGTGTGCACTGCCGCAGAGGAGGCCACCTATTAAGCTGGAGCAGGGGGCTCTGCATTGGGTGCAAACGGACGGCATTAAGGTCAATAGGGCGCATTTGAGCGCAAGGTTTGGATTGAGTATTGTGACATGCACTAAAGGAGAAGGGCTTAATGTCAGGAGGGGTGGTTGTAGGTGCACAATGTATGTGCACAGAACATAAAAGTGGAGGGTGGTTGTAGGTGCACAATGTACGTCCACAAAAATAGAAAAGTGGAGGCGTGGTTATAGATGCACAATGTGCGTCCACAGAACTAAACGCACCCATGTCGTACACATCCCAGTCTCCCATTGTAAATTAAAAGGCTCCCAACAGTCCTGCAAACAAACGCCTCGGGGACAACAACACATCCATGCCAACTTGTGCTTGCTTGCACCATGCACGTGAACGCACAAACAGCAACCTGTGGTTTTAATGCTGCAGCATCGACAGTTTGCACAATAACATAAACACACACACACCTGTGGCTGAGAAGACTTGGGCATTGCCACGTCTGGCATGAGCTGTTGCTGCTGCTGCCGGTACTCAGACTCTGCTGCATCCGAAGAGCTGGCAGGCTTGGATTCAGTACTTGGCGGAGGCTTGATGGGCTCTGGACGACGCAAGAAGGCCCCAACGTATGCCTGGCCTCTGTGTGGGTATGTGTGTGCGAGCATGTGTGTGTGTGCGTGTGTGTGTGTGTGTCGTGCGTGCGTGCGTGTATGCGCGCATTTGTGTAACATGGTGCTATGAACAGCAGGGGAGCAGACAGTGTATATGATTTGGGGAAGAAGTGGGGGGTAGGGGCTGTATTGAATGCTAGCAGGGTGGAGGGTGGAGCGGGCGCATTAGTGAGACGCTGTCTTGCGACGGCGCCTGGCTGAAACGTCTTTGCCTTGCTCTCACACCTCTGGCTCGTGTTGTGTGCAAGCTAAGTTGGCTGCTCGAGCACATGCACGCAAACAATCTAGCGGTAGAGCTGTCCAGACAGGTCAACAAAGGCGAGACACTGAGCAAAATTGGCTCCTTTGTTTGCAAGGAGTGACACCGCCTCATCAAATGGGAACCAAGAGTTTCAAACTGCAGCTGACGTTGTAAGCTAGCGGAGCATGTGCTCAAATCCATGCAGGTCGCTATGTGCTTATTTGATAGGACTAAACACACACGTAGGGCATCTGTGCTTGTTTGGTGATGTCCATGAAAAATGTATTAATTTGCACAATTCACCACTTGGTCTTTTCACATCACTTACCTGTCTTTGTTTGTTGCAAGGATACTTTAACACTGAATATCACTGACATGGGTGCTATTGGTGATTTGTTGTGATGATTTGGCAGCAAAAAAGTAAGGGAGAAACGGCTGGCACGCTGCTACGGAATCTGCATATCAGTGTTGGTCTTGACAACCACCAGTCAGGGTACACAAACCCTGGGAACACATACCCATTTGGCCTCATCCCTCTGGTACAATAATTTCACACTCTGGTATAATACTTCACCCTCTGGTATAATACTTTCACACTAAAAAATTGCGTGTCTTCCGCTATACTAAACGTTTCCGACACAATTTACAATTCCATATCACAAGCTCATGTTTGATCATGTTGCCCTTTCCATTCCCTTGGCACATTACAACAATAAGGTGCAAAATTGGATGAGACAAAAAGCCATCTTTCGTAGCATATCCTGTCCATGTGTCCTCCCCTTCCTCTTCTATCCCCCCCATCCCCCTATCATATCCTCTCCTACTTGACAACAAGACAAGTGCCTATGCAAGTTCCCCTTATATCTTTCCTGTTTACTTGATAAAGCACACTTTCTCACGCACGCACACAGACACACCCCCACACCCACACACCCACACCCACACACCCACACCCACACCCACACGGGGGCGCCCCCCCCCCCCCCCCCCCCCCCCCCCCCCCCACCCCCCCCCCAACCCCCCCCCCCACACCCACAC
>Ga0307942_1004463_pt1 | contig 11127 bp, 6 predicted proteins | sample OrgLakmetagen175_FD_201846 | JGI IMG/M metagenome (GOLD analysis project Ga0307942, IMG submission 201846) | Saline water microbial communities from Organic Lake, Antarctica - #175 | ecosystem: Environmental > Aquatic > Non-marine Saline and Alkaline > Saline | place: Antarctica: Organic Lake...
TGCAATCATTGGTGGGTGCACCTGCCGATATGTAAGACAGGCCACGCAATCTTAAAAGACGGTTGCAATCATTGGTGGGTGCACCTGCCGATATGTAAGACAGGCCACGCAATCTCAACAGACGGTTGCAATCATTGGTGGGTGCACCTGCCGATATGTAAGACAGGCCACGCAATCTTAACAGACGGTTGCAATCATTGGTGGGTGCACCTGCCGATATGTAAGACAGGCCACGCAATCTTAAAAGACGGTTGCAATCATTGGTGGGTGCACCTGCCGATATGTAAGACAGGCCACGCAATCTTAACAGACGGTTGCAATCATTGGTGGGTGCACCTGCTGATATGTAAGACAGGCCACGCAATCTTAACAGACGCTTGCAATCATTGGTGGGTGCACCTGCCGATATGTGCATGCATGTGATGACACGCATAGCTCAGTTTCAGCGATGGCAGGCATGTCCATTTCAGTATCGACCAAAATTTACAGTGTTGCACCCGTAATATGTGTTACAAGTGTAATATGTGTTACACCCGTGGGAACAAGGTGCTGCGTTCGAAGCACCAATCCAGGCTTGGTCACACTTTGTTGGGAGGCACATGTCACACTTTGATGGGAGGCACATGTCACACTTTGTTGGGAGGCACATGTCACACTTTGTTGGGAGGCACATGTCACACTTTGTTGGGAGGCACATGTCACACATGCACGTTTGAAATGTGCAGAGCTCAACAGTAAGCGGGAATGGAAACACCCAAATGTGCAAGCAGATGTATCAAAGCACCTCGTGTTAATTAGGCTTGGCCAAATTACCTAAAAAGCAACGTGCAGCTTGCCTAGTGTAACCGTCTACATACATAACCCCTTTTTGTGAGACAAATGTCTGGATACACTTCCCTTGCTCCCACTGCTCGTGCATCTTCAAGAACTGGCACTCGTTGACCTAGAGGTATGCATTAATCTACTTATATCCACAACCACACACACGCGCGCACACACATGCACACACACAAGCACACACACAACACTTTACACACACACAGCTTTACACACAAACCTGGCTTCACTATTGTTGAGTTGGGTAGGGCAACTAGCTGCAGCTGAAAGGCCGCTTCCTGTGGGATTGTGCATGATCGTGTGTGTATGTGTTTGTTTGTTTGTGTGTGTGTGTGTGTGTGTGTGTGTGTGTGTGTGTGTGTGTGTGTGTGTGTGTGTGTGTGTGTGAGTGTGTGTGTGAGAGTGTGTGTGTGTGTGTGTGTGAGTGTGTGAGTGTGTGTGTGTGTGTGTGTGTGTGCGTGTGTGTGTGTGCGTGTGTGTGTGTCCAAGCACACAATTCAGACAGATGGTATTAGACCAAGAAGCGTTCCTCTTGCAGTGCGTCCATGTCCGATTTGCAAGAAACAAACATGATCGCACCACAAACCTGCCTAGTCTAAGGCTCTGCACAACACGGCTACGGCGTCAACCTGTGCCATCTTTTTTATTATGTAAATGATGCATTTATCATGTAAATGATGCATCCAATGTGTCATATGTACATAGGGTTGGCCAGAACCGTATATAGACACCGTATATGACCGTATATTTTGTAATTTCCCTGCCAACAGTACCGTATATACACCATACATATATGGTTCTGGCCAACCCTATATATACGGTATTTCTGGCAGGGAAATAACCAAATATACGGTTCTGGCCAACTCCTACACAGACACACACACATACACACACACACACACACACACACACACACACCAAAATTAAGTTCAGCAGCGCACCTGTGCCATTTGCCATTGGGCAGGAGTTTGTGGGAGGCTGGTGACCTGGCAGAGATGCTAGCCTGGAGGCAAACTGGGTATCTGACTCGCCTGCAAGAAATCAAGTGTTTAGTCAGATCCAGTATGGAGGTTCAGTATTGAAGAGGTCCAGTATTGAGCTCTTTAGTCAGATTCAGTATGGAGGTTCAGTATTGAGCTGTCAGTATTGAGGTCTGGTTCAGTATTGAACTTCAGCAAGTCATGGCTGCAGACAGACATCAGTTTGTGGGGGGCTCATGACCTGGCAGAGCGGCCAGCGTGGCAGCAAACTGGGTATCTGACTCGCCTGCAAGAAACCAAGTGCTCAGTATTGAACTTCAGCAAGTCATGGCTGCAGGCGAGCATCACTTTGTGGGGGGCTGATGACCTGGCAGAGCGGCCAGCGTGACAGCAAACTGAGTATCTGACTTGCCTGCAAGAAACCAAGTGCTCAGTATTGAACTTCAGCAAGTCATGGCTGCAGACAGACATCAGTTTGTGGGAGGCTGATGACCTGGCAGAGCGGCCAGCCTAGCAGAAAACTGGGTATCTGACTCGCCTGTAGAAATATAAGTGTTCAGTCAGGCTCAGTGGTGAGGTTCAAAATTGAGCTGCAGTATTTAGCTCAGTATTGAGGTCCTGTTCAATATTGAACTTCAGCAAGTCGTGGCTGCAGAAAAATATCAGGACGTAGGTCTGCCTGTGCAATCGTGGAGAAGACTGGGTGGACCCCACTTACACCTGCGGAGGTGTTTGGCAGGGTCTGATCATGCTGAAAGCCTGCGCAGGTGTTTGGCAGGGTCTGCTTAGGCTGAAAGGAATAAGTGTTGCTTGCACAGATGTGTGGCATGGTGGGTTAGTGCTTAGGCTGAAAGGAAAAAGCGATACCTGTGCAAATGTGTGGCATGGTTATTTAGTGCCCAGGCTGGAAGAAAAAAGAAAAAAGCAAGAGTTGCAAGCGCCGATGTGTGGCACGGTTGGTGAATGCTCAGGCTGAAAGGAAGAAATGTTGCTGGCGCAAATGTGGAGCATGGTTAATCAGTGCTCAAGCTGAAAGAAATTTGCAAAAGTTGCCTGCGCCGATGTGTGGCATGGTTGGTGAATGCCCAGGCTGAAAGGAAAAAGTGTTGCTTGCACAGATATGTGGAGCATGGCTAATCAGTGCTTCGGCTGAGAAAAATTTGCAAAAGTTGCCTGCGCTGATGTGTGGCATGGTTGGTGATTGCTCAGACTGAAAGGAAAAAGTGTTGCTTGCACAGATGTGTGGCATGGTGGGTTAGTGCTCAGGCTGAAAGGAAAAATTGTTGCTTGCACAGATGTGTGGCATGGTGGGTTAGTGCTCAGGCTGAAAGGAAGAAGTGTTGCTGGCGCCGGTGTGTGGCATGGTTGGTGAATGCTCAGGCTGAAAGGAAAAATTGTTGCTTGCACAGTTGTGTGGCATGGTGGGTTAGTGCTCAGGCTGAAAGGAAGAAGTGTTGCTGGCGCCGGTGTGTGGCATGGTTGGTTAGTGCTTAGGCTGAAAGGAGAAAGTGTTGCTTGCGCAGATGTGTGGCATAGTTAGTTAGTGCTCAGGCTGAAAGGAGTTTTGTGTGTGCTGCACTGTTGGTCTTGAAATAAGGATGCGCTTTTAAATGTCTGTGGCCTCCCGTGATTGGATTTACTTTTTTATGTGCAATATTCAGACATACAATCACCTGCTTTAATATAAACACATCCGTTTACCTAATCTGTAACAAAGACGGCTGCAATGAAGATTGCAGCCAGCATGTGCAAGTTCTCGTTTAGTATTGAACCACAGATCGCCTCGCATTTGCTTGCAGGCGTACGAAATGAACATGCGTGTACAAATCAAGAGGAGCTTTGCACCCAGTGTTTATTTGCATACAGGCCAGCAGGAGTCAACCCCTCCCGCATACTGCAATCACATACACACGATGAATACAGGCCAGCAGGAGTCAACCACTCCCGCTAATAACAGATCACGCATACTGCAATCACATACACACGTTGAATACAGGCCAGCAGGAGTCAACCACTCTCGCTAATAACAGATCACGCATACTGCAATCACATACACACGTTGAATACAGGCCAGCAGGAGTCAACCACTCCCGCTAATAACAGATCACGCATACTGCAATCACATACACACGTTGAATACAGGCCAGCAGGAGTCAACCACTCCCGCGAATAATAGATCACGCATACTGCAATCACATACACACGTGGCACTCAGCACTGGGTCACGTAAAATCATGTTTATTTGTAGGGTTGGCCACAACCATCATCACCAGCGCTTGGTTTACAAAAATATGTATTGAGCCCCTCGCAAAGTCAGCCGAAAAAAAGTTTTTTCGGACCTCGCACAACTTCAACTTTCCAGCGGGGACGATCCTGGGCTCCGCAAGGGACCCCTGTCGCTGTAAGAAACCCTGTCATTGTAAGGGACCCTGTCGTTGTAAGGGACCCTGTCGTTGTAGGGGACCCTGTCGTTGTAAGGGACCCTGTCGCTGTAAGGGACAGCCATCATCACTATGACCGAGTTGCACCCTGAGAAGCAGACGTGGTTCCACCTTGGGAGCTTCTCAGGCTGACATTGCCCTGAGCAAGCTTGCAAGCACCTGCTGCTGACCAGCAAGTATTGCCTGCCCCATTTGGACCTTGGGCAGACACATGCACAGCCTCCCATGGGGGTTCAAGCTTCTCCAGGAGCTGCTGCTGTCTTAGGTGCAAACTCCTGGAGCACGGTGTGCCCGCATGCAGCATGCAGCCATCCTTCAGCAGCAGCACAAGCAGCAGAAGCAGAAGTTTCCAGAGGCATTCAGAAGTTGGCAGGGAAGCCCAGTACCACCCCCAAAAATCACAATTTTGCAAAATTTCCCAACTCTTGAAGGAACGCAAAAGCTAAATGCTCGCAAATGATTTATTAATTATTCGGGCACTTAGCAAGAATTAGGCCTCGCAATACTAAAAGCGCAAAACGATATCTATCTGTATCCGCAGCGTACGGTACGGATTCGGTCAACACTAAGACCCACGCTCACCAGGCATGGCACGCAGACTTTCAGGGAGTGCAGCAGTGGTGACCTCAGATGTACTTTGGCTGTGCCTGTGGTGGGCCGTAGAAACGCCTGCAGTCAAGTTAAATCACACACATTGTGAGCAGGTGTGTGTGTGTGTGTGTTTTTCCGATTCAGCAACTTCAGACACACTTTGGCTGTGCCTGTAGCTAAGACACACTGACTATCGAGACGCTGAGACTGTGTAAGTCATGCACAATGTGCCCTGTTCATCCTTTTTGTGATAAACAAGAGTTACAACCACCCTGTCTTACTATTTTGCAGTTCTTTCGAGATAATAAGCGACTTGGAATCATATGTATGTACACATACCCCCGCACAAAAGGCACTCACACCGCTGCCCCCCCTCACACACACACACTCACACACACACACACACACAAATAAAACGCCCACACATCAGAGAAACACAGCCTTTATCATACACACACACATAACACACACACAAACACAAACACACATACACATACACAAACACTCACATACACAGACACACACACACAAATATAACACCCACACATCAGAGAAACACAGCCTTCATCTTACACCCACACCCACACATACACAAACACACACATACACACACACACAAACACTCACACACAAACACACACATACACAAACACACATACACACATACACAAACACACACATACATACACACACAAATACAGCAACTACTGCACCTGCTGGAGCCATTGGCCGCATAAGTAGCGATGCAAACGGATCGATTGGTGCAGCTGGTGGCGTGGAGGCACTTATGGGGCGGCTTGGTGTTAGAGAGGGAGGCTGAGAGTGTGCTGTCGTGGGGCGACGCCAGCTCGTGACCTGGAAAAGTGTACGTGGCTTGCATGAATGAGCGATTGCGTTGTCAGACTTTGTCAGAGGTGATTTTGTGGGGCAATCTGGTGTTGGTGAGGGAGGCTGAGCGTGTGCTGTCGTGGGGCGACGCCAGCTCGTGACCTGGAAAAGTGTACGCGACTTGCATGAATGAGCGATTGCGTTGTCAGACTTTGTCAGAGGTGATTTTGTGGGGCAATCTGGTGTTGGTGAGGGAAGCTGAGCGTGTGCCGTCGTGGGGCGACGCCAGCTCGTGACCTGGAAAAGTGTATGTGACATGCATGAATGAGCGATTGCGTTGTCAGACTTTGTCAGAGGTGATTTTGTGGGGCAATCTGGTGTTGGTGAGGGAGGCTGAGCGTGTGCTGTCGTGGGGCGATGCCAGCTCGTGACATGGAGAAGTGTATGTGACTTGCATGAATGAGTAGGGTTGGCCAGAACCATATTTACAGGGTGTGACAAAGGTATTTTTGGCTAACATATCACCAAGAGCACACATGTACGGTTGTAAATGGTGTATACATACGGTTGTAAATGGTGTATACGTACGGTTGTAAATGGTGTATGCATACGGTTGTAAATGGTGTATGCATACGGTTGTAAATGGTGTATACACGATTGTAAATGGTGTATACATACGGTTCCAACCAACCCTATGAATGAGCGATTGAGCCGTCAGGGATGACAGGGATGACAGGGATGACTAAGATTTCTTTGGAAAGGCCTGTGCGCAATTTGGTGGTGGTGAGGGAGACCGAGGGTGTGCGGATGTGGGTTGTTGCCAGCTTTTGATCTGCAAATGTGCATGTGACTAGATTAGCCTGGACCAAACAAACATGCATATGTACAAATGTATGTGTGTACGTGTGATGTCAATGTATGTGTGTGTATGTGTGTGGTGTAAACGTGTGCGCGTATGTGTGGTGTAGATGTGTGTGTGTGTGTTGTATGTGTGTGTGTGTGTGTGTGCATGTGTGCATGTGCGTGCGCGCGTGTGTGTGTATGTGTGTGTGTGTGTGCCTCCTGTAGCACGCTGAAGGCTGAGGCCTAGGAGCAGTCTTGCAACAGAGTGGTCCGCAGTCCACAGGCATTCCCTTACATGTTGAGCGGTTTGATTGCTCAGGCATGTGCACCTAGAACAGCTGAACAATTATTTTAACGCGTACCATGCACAACATTTTGTTCTCCCTGCCCACAAATCCGTCAAACCAGCATTTTTCCATCTATTTCAGCCCGTTTCCTCAGAAAGGTCTTCTGACAGTGCGCTACATTTTGCAGCCCACAAATTCGTCAGACCAGCATTATTTCACCTGAGACCCTGGTTACATAAAAAGGGCTCCTGACAGTGCACAATCTTCCACACCCAGATTCCCAAACCCATCCCCACCTCCTTATTTAATATACTCTTCGTAGTGCACATACCTCCTCACAACTTCTTGTGATTCAATCTCTTAATTCATTTTAGCTAAAACAGATAAAGCTGTTCATTACGCACATCCTAAAGCCCAGACCACCCCACCTTGTTCACGTAGTCCACAAAGTATACGCACACACACGCACACGCACGCACACGCGCGCACACACACACACACACACACACACACACACACACACACACACACAGACACAGCTCCTTGCAACCCCTTGTGTCAATTAAGCTCTGAACTGCTCCAAATCATGCCTCTCGTTACGCACATCCTAAAGCCCTTGTGTAATTTAAGCTCTGAATTGCTCCAAATCAGGCCTCTCATTACGCACATCCTAAAGCCCCAAACAACCCCACCTGTTGATGTGGTCCACATAGTACACACGGTTCCTCGCACAATCCACTCAAGCAATTTGAGCTTTGAACTGCTCCAAATTAGGCCTCTCGTTACGCACATCCTAAAGCCCCAAACAACCCCACCTTGTTGATGTGGTCCACATAGTACACACGGTTCCTCGCACGATCCACTCAAGTAATTTAAGCTCTCAATTGCTCCAAATCAGGCCTCTCATTACTCATTACGCACATCCTAAAGCCCCAGACCACTCCACCTTGTTGATGTGGTCCACGTAGTACACACGGTTCCTTGCAACTCCTTGTTTAATTTAAGCTCTGAACTGCGCCAAATCAGGCCTCTTGTTACGCACATCCTAAGTCCCAAACAACCCCACCTGTTGATGTGGTCCACATAGTACACACGGTTCCTCGCACGATCCACTCGAGTAATTTAAGCTTTGAATTGCGCCAAATCAGGCCTCTCATTACGCACATCCTAAAGCCCCAAACAACCCCACCTTGTTGATGTGGTCCACATAGTACACACGGTTCCTCGCACGATCCACTCGAGTAGTTTAAGCTTTGAACTGCGCCAAATCAGGCCTCTCATTACGCACAACCTAAAGCCCAAACAACCCCACCTGTTGATGTGGTCCACATAGTACACACGGTTCCTCGCACGATCCACTCGAGTAGTTTAAGCTTTGAACTGCGCCAAATCAGGCCTCTCATTACGCACATCCTAAAGCCCAAACAACCCCACCTTGTTGATGTGGTCCACGTAGTAAACACGGTTCCTTTCACGATCCACTCGAGTAGCCCACCCTGGAGGTAAAGGGCCATCGTCTGTCGCAGACAAAGAGGAAGGAAACGGTGCAGGTGCCTGTGATCTCTGGATCATTGCCGCTTGAGCCGGTGCTTGAGCACGTGCATACGTGTCTGCCTGTGCAAGTGTCTGCTGTGCATGCTGCGCGTCTGCTTGTGCACGTGCCTGCTGTGCCCGTGCCTCTGCTTGCGCATGTGCTTGTCGCGCTGTGTGTGCTGCAGCATGTGCACGTGCCTGCTGTGCCCTTGCTTCTGCTTGTGCGTGTGTCTGTGCTTGTGCCTGTGCTGCTGCCTGCTCACGTGCCTGCTGTGCCCTTGCTTCTGCTTGTGCGCGTGTCTGTGCTTGTGCCTGTGCTGCTGCCTGCTCACGTGCTTGCTGTGCCCGTGCTTCTTCTTGTGCGCGCGTCTGTGCTTGTGCCTGTGCTGCTGCCTGCTCACGTGCTAGCTGTGCCCGTGCTTCTTCTTGTGCGCGCGTCTGTGCTTGTGCCTGTGCTGCTGCATGCGCACGCGCCTGACGCGCTTGTGCTTCTGCCTGTGCCTGTGCTGCTGCCTGCTCACGTGCTTGCTGTGCCCGTGCTTCTTCTTGTGCGCGCGTCTGTGCATGTGCCTGTGCTGCTGCATGCGCACGCGCCTGACGCGCTTGCGCTTCTGCTTGTGCCTGCACTGCTGCCTGCTCACGTGCTTGATGTGCTCGTGCTTCTGCTTGTGCGCGCGTCTGTGCTTGTGCCTGTGCTGCTGCCTGCACACGTCTTTGATCAATTTGCGCCTCTTCAAGTGCACGAGCCTGCGCTGCTGCCAGTGCACGTGCCTGCTGGTTGCTATGGTCACCATCAGGAAGTGGAGGGTTTGCTCCTTTTGCGAGCCTGGAATGATAGAACATTGGTAGTTTGTGACTCATATTCCCACTCTTTGTGTAAGGGGATGGTTCAAGTCTCAGAGGGGGACGTGTGTTGAGGTGAACTGCGGGCATGTACGCACGTATATATGTTTGTTTGTATGTTCTAATATATGTGCGGGCTTGTGTGTACGCATGCGCGTTTGTGTACGCATGTGTGTTTTTGTGTAACTGTGCGCGCGCATTTGTGTATGTGACACAAACTAGTCCAAGTATTCAAGCGGGACGCATTCTGGTGGTAGTACCTTTATAAATTCAAGCATTGCCTTTACAATCCAGCCTCGTTCACAAACCTTGAAGATTGTTGTTGCTGACATGCTGCTGCTGCTACTGCCGTGGTGGTGGTGGTGGTGGAGGGTAAGGCAGAAGAAGTGGATGTTGTGTCTGTGATGGTCTGAGGGTCTTCCAGTGTGTGTGTATAGATCAGTGTGTCTGGATTGATTTTAAGTGTGCGTATATCAGGGACAGTCTGCACAGCTTCTGCCTGGGCACGTGTCTGTGCTTCAGCCTGTGCACGTGCTTGCGCTTCTGCTTGTGCGCGCGCTTGTGCTGCTTGTGCTTCTGCCTGTGCACGTGCCTGTGCTTCTGCGTGGACCCGAGCTTGCATGATTTGTGACGCTTTACGGGCACGAGCATCGGCTTCTGCCTGTGCACGCTCCTGTGCTTGCTGGGCAAGTACACGGGCCTGCGCAGGTGTAACGTAGCGGCCAAAATGATTGACCGGATGAATGAGCGATAAGTAAATCATACTTTACTCATGCATGTTACAGCAGGATGGTTGCAGCATTCGTAAGCAAGTGCGTTTGAATGCGTGTGATACTTTTGTGCGCACATGCAGGCGTGCTCAAGTTAGCAACATTGCAGTATAGTGGCATGCGTACAGTAAGGCTACTTTGACCAAGAACGTGTTCAAGCATTCAAGGTCTCGCGCAGCAAAAACGTTTGACATGTTAATGTCGTCCAACTGATGAAGCAGGCTGCAGCTTTGTTATGCGTTTGTGCAAGAGCAACGATTGTGCCTGTACACATTGTTTCAGAAGGATACTGACTTGCTGGGATGGCACATCAAAACTACCTCTTCAGGCTAGGGAAGCAAATAGACCAAACTGTGTCGTCCAGGTCTTGAGCAGGGGTACTGACAACACATTAAGGCAGCTCCAACAGCGCAATCAGTGTTAATTGTAAATCCACGTACCTTACCTTAACTCTCATTTAATCCAAGGCACAAGAGACGCACACACACCTGAATTTCTGCCTCTGCCTTTGCCTTTGCTTGTGCCTCAGCCTGCAGCCTCGCAGCCTCTGCCTCAGCACGTGCCTGTGCTTCAGCCTGTGCACGTGCATGTTCTTCAGCCCGAGCACGCATCTGTGCCTCAGCCTGTGCACGCGCTTGCGCTTCAGCTCCCTTTCTAGCAGCCTCTGCCTCTGCGTGTGCCTTTTGTTCAGCTACCGCGCGTGCGTACGCTTCAGCACGGGCATGTTCGCGTGCCTCCGCTTGAGCTCGTGCCTGTGCTTCGGCCTGCGCACGCATTGCTTCTGCGTGTGCTCTGGCTCTTGCTTCAGCCTGTAGCCTAGCAGCTTCTGCTTGCGCACGTGCCTGTGCTTCTGCTTGTGCGCGTGCAGCCGCTTCAGCTTGTGTGCGTGCCTCCATGGCAATTAGATTCTGGCGTGCTTCTGCCTGCGCCTTTGCCTGCCTTGCCACTGCTTCCGCCTGTGCTTGAGCTTGCATTTGTGCAGCTGCTTGCGGGTTTAAAGCAGGGCTGTGCGGTGAGTAGGCATGGTGGCCCTGGTGTGGGTGAGGGGACGGCAGGTTATTGGCATATGAGGGAGGGTACGGGTAAGGGGATGCGGATGTGGGGGACAGTGTGGGTGGGGAGAAGGTCTGCGCATAAGACGGGGGTTGAATGGGAGCGGGCCGAGGGACGGATG
>Ga0307942_1004474_pt1 | contig 11115 bp, 20 predicted proteins | sample OrgLakmetagen175_FD_201846 | JGI IMG/M metagenome (GOLD analysis project Ga0307942, IMG submission 201846) | Saline water microbial communities from Organic Lake, Antarctica - #175 | ecosystem: Environmental > Aquatic > Non-marine Saline and Alkaline > Saline | place: Antarctica: Organic Lake...
TTATATATATGCTCATCTCCCCCCCCCCCCCCAGCAAAAAATCCATCGTTGCCAACAGCGCATTTCATCATCGCTCCTAAACACACCCCCACCCACACACGTTTACCACACAGACACACGCAAACTCTAACAAAGACTCGCATTGCTCCCTCCCCCTGCCAGTTCCTGCGAGACCGACAGAGCCTGGCATCTAGCAGCCAGCACCCTGCGGCAGAACAGGGCCTCCTGACACCCCAACCGCCATCGCCTCAGCAGCAACAGCCGGAGGAGGAAGAGCACACTGCTCCAGGGAAGGTGATGAGGAGGAGCTCGTCAGGTGGGTCTTTTTGTTGGTGTGTGCGTGTGTGTTTGCATGTGTGTGTGATTGTGAGCTTTGTGTGCGAAGCACAGGGCTCGTTAGGGAAGCACAATGCTGCGATGTGTGTACGGAGGTTTTGGCGGGGACATAGTACATGCTACTCATTATGTGGGGTGTTAACAACTTCGTCACTGACCTCAGGAGGAGCGATATGGAGCATAAGGTGATCACATACATTTTGTGGAGTGCTTCTGGAACTGGGTTCGCAAGAATCATGCAAATACAAAAGAGTGTATGTGTTGGCCTTTTAACGATCTCCCTGCTGAAACAATTTTATGTGGCGAGCACGTTGTTAGGCTTGAGGTACGGGTAGGGTAGGCCAGAACCGAATTTATGCACCGCGTATGACCGTATATTTGGTGATTTCCCTGCCAAAAATATCGTACATACACCGTATATATATGCTCCTGGCCAATCCTAGGTATGGGTGTAGAACAGCCTGGTAGAGTTTACTCACGTGGCAAGCCCCAGTACTGCTGCTCAGATGCACTTATGGTGTGGCAGACGTTTTACATTTGCGTTCTCATTGGGTTTAGGCGTTGACACATTGGTGATAAGGAAGGGCGGAGGGAAGCAATGCAGGCAGGTATGAAACATATCCCCCTATAAAGAAAGGAAATGCCCTGGCTTGGTGTTGCAGCTGGTCCAGACTCACAAGGATGCTCACTTGTACACATGCTCATGAACACACACACACACACACATACACACACACACTCGTTTGATGCAGCTTGCCCGGCACCACAAAAACGCTCACACACACACTCACTGTCATAGACACACAGTCGTTAAATGCAGCTCGGCCGGCCTCACAAGAACACTCACTCACCCACACATTCATAAACACACACTCATTTGAGGCAGCTTGTCCAGCCTCTTGTGACTGCTCAATCACACACACGCATCTCAGGCAAGGTACGTGCCTATTCTGCAATTACCAAGAGCTGCCAAGAAAATGCCTTTTTAAGGGTGCACACACAAAATTACACGCACACATGCATACAAACATGCACACGCGCGAGCACACACACACACACACACACACACACACACGCACACACACACACACATACACACACACACACACACACACTCAAACACACACACACACACTCACACTCACACCACCCCATGTTTCACATGCTTCTTATTTCTGATCTCACATTTCGCAGGCCCAAAGCACTCCCCCACACAAGGAGATGGTTTAGCCCAGGCGCTTCTGCATGTGCCTGCGCAGTTTTTTAACGACGACTTTTCTGTCGAAGGGTAGGTTATTTGGACCGATGTACCACTTCTACACACTCATACAAACACATAAACAACACGCACACACGCACGCACACACACAAATGTACACCATGCACACACGTGAACACCACGCACACACATGCACCCTAACACACACGAACACAAACATAGACACAGACGCACACACACACAGGCGTACACCATGCACACACGCATACACCACGCACACACATGCACACTCTCACACACACAGGTCAGGCTTGTTGCAAGGAGCTGACTCCCCAGAGGATCTGCAAGCACGCATTGAAGAGCTCAGTGGTTACCTGGTGTGCGCGTGGCTGTTTGTATTTCCTCGTGTGTGTTTCTGTGAGGGATTATGTGTATTTGTTGGGCGTGTGCGTAAGGGAGTGTCTGCGTGTATGCTTGAGTGTGTGTATATGTCCATGCGCCCTTTGCGTTTTTCCTGTGCTGTGCTTTTTTGTTTTGTGTGTGTCCGTGCACTGTGCCCTGTGTACATGTGCTCCCTGTGGTTTCCTATTGTACACAAGTATGTGATGGCACCTCTAGCTTGTATGTATTAATGTGTGCATGAGAAAAAGGAAGTAGAGGTACCTCTTCTTGTCACACCTTCATGTCACACCATCATGTCACACCACCAGGAAAAAAAGTCACGTTTCCCTTGTAGGGTGAGTTGGAGGTGCAGCTGATGAGAGAAGTGCAGCTGCGCGGTGTCTTTGGTGCTTATCTTTCCAGTCTGTGACAGAGCATGTGCCCAACTTCTGCATTGTGTAGGACGTGGTGGAGGTGCAGCTGATGCGAGAAGTGCAGCTACGCAGCAGCAGCATTTTTGATGCGGCCAGTGAGGTGGACGCATTGAACCAGCTGGTGCGTTTCTATCCGTTGTGTGTTTGCATGTGCGTGCTTAGTGTGAGTGTGTATGTGTGTGTCCATGTGTGTATATTGTGTGTGTGAGTGTGTGTGTGTGTCCACGTGTGTGTTTTGTGTGTGTGTGTCCATGTGTGTATTTTGTGTGTGTGTGTGTCCACTTGTGTCCTTTACCTGTGTGTGTTGGAAAGCGGGGGGTTGCATGCATGTACATGCGATGCAAGGCGCAGTTTTGTGTGTATGTGAAATAAGTTTCTCCCGTGCAAATGCATAATTGTGTGACTCCAAATGTTTCATGGTATCCTAAATCGAGGAGTTTTACACTCTTGCTCCCACGTTTCTGATCCCACATTTAGACGTCATTAATCCTGTGTGCACGCACACACACACGTGCACATTCATGCATACCTGCGTGCACATACATGTCCTCCCTGTTTATTTGCATTCACACATGAAAGCACACACTCACACGCACATAAGCACACACTCACGCACATGTGCGATTGCTTCCACGCACGTAAGCACATGTGCAGCACACGCTCACACACACAAGCACACTCACACACGCACACGCACACGTGCAGCACACACTCACACACACAAGCACGCTCACACACACATGTGCAGCACACACTCACACACACAAGCACACTCACACACGCACACACACATGTGCAGCACACACTCACACACACAAGCACACTCACACACGCACACACACATGTGCAGCACACACTCACACACACTCACACACCCACACACGCACACGCACATGTGCAGCACACACACACACAAGCACACCCTCACACACACACAAGCACACGCACATGTGCAGCACACACACACACACAAGCACACTCACACGCGCACATGTGCAGCTGTGTGGTGCGTTAGGCCGCATCATAAGCCTTCGCCAGCACCTCAATGAAGTGGATGACCACACCTATGCCTCAGCATGCCACGTGGCGGCTCTGCAGCAGCGCCGTAACAACGTGTCGGAAACATTAGACGTTTTACAGGTTAGTGTGAATTTTGAATGTGTGTGCGCGTGTGTGCATGTATATGTGCACGTGTGCATGTGTGCGTGCACGCGTGTGTGTGTGTGTGTGTGTGCGTGCACGCGTGTGTGTGTGTGTGTGTGTGTGCGCGCGCGCGCTCAACCGGCTTCTATGCACAGCGTTGTGGCAGTACGTCTACTTTCTGATGCATTTATTGTGCACCTTACAGGTGTCTGTACTTGTGTGCAGGGGTGCAGTGAAATACGTAACAGCAGGGAATTAGTCATTGTTTTGCCCGTCCTTCATTGTCGTCGGTGGTTTGTAAAGTGCGTGCATGACTGAGCATGTGTATTTTTAATCTAAGAACAGCCCTGCTTTCTCTGTTGTTTTCAATGGCGTTTTCCAACGTTCCATTTTTTCTTATTATCCTCTGTGCCGTACCTGCTTCCACATGCTTAACAACTTCAACTACGTACAATGCTCTGCAGTTACTGCTGTTTTGAGTTCATGTGCAAATGGTGGGGCGAGGCAGCCTCGTCTATTTTTAGTTGCTCTTGTGCAAGCTAAAATGTAGCTCTTCAATTGTATTGTGCACACCTGTAAGAAGCTCATTGCTTGCCCCTCCTGCACAGGTGGTGGAGGAGGTCGCATCCTCACGTGTTGCGTTGCAGCTTCTATTGGATGGCCAAGACTATGCAGGGGCACTGGATCTGTTAGAGGTGTGCTGTGTGTGTGAGTGAGTGTGAGTGTGAGTGTGAGTGTGAGTGTGTGTGTTGTGTGCTGAACAACTAATGGCCTGGGACTGCAGACGCTTGCGTTTTTACGCTGCCTTCGATGCGAGCATCATTCACACACTTTGACTGTGACATCCACGATTTGCATCCGATCACACATTCACGCGCACACCCTTCAGGTGGCTGCGCACAACATTCACGCACACACATACACACACACACACACACACATGTGTTTACATACATCACAGTCACACGTGATTAGCACACACACACATGCATGCACCCTTCAGATGGCTGCACACAACGTTCACGCACACACACACACACGTCCTTGCATACATCACACGTGTTTAGCGCACACATTTACGCACACACCCTTCTGGTGGCTGCACACAACGTTTACGCACACACACACACACACACGTGTTCAGCACACACATTCACGCACACAACCTTCAGATGGATGCATACAACTTTCACGCACACACGTGTCTACATACATCACACGTTTTTTAGCACACACATTCACGCACACACCCGTCAGGTGGCTGCACACAACATGGAGGCCAACTGTGGCCTCGGGCTGCAGATGTTTGCGCACACTCTGCCTCAGATGCAAGAAACGAGGGAGCTGCTGGAAAGCCTGCTGGCTTGCGAGTTTGTGGGGCTGGCCAACTTCTCTCAGGTGAGGGCCTTTGGATGTTAATTGTGTGTGCACATCGACAAACGTAATTGTGAATTTCCGTGCGCGTTGGCAAACATGTTTGTAGACAATGGTCGTAATGCCACGACACACATTGAGCCACGACACACATCGACCAATGGTCGTGAATCAATGCACATCTTATATTTGGCAAACACATTTGAGGGCTTTGGTTGTAGAATAGGTGAGTGTGAGATGTGCAATGAGTATAAGAATACAACTATGAGGGTTCATTTTCGGACTCTGCTCAGGGGCTAAATAAATAGAGAATTCTATTAATATGACTGTACATCTATAATTTCACTGCTATACACAAACGACGACTTTGCTGAAATTTCTTGGGTTAGAAGCTGCATGGACCTGGTAAGCTATTTCTCGCAGGTAGTTGAAATAATAGCTTGTTTTGCTAGAGAGACTAGGGAGGGTGAGGGCTACAAGGGTTGGGGGAGGAGAGGTGGAGGGATGTAAAATTGTCCTGTAGGTTAGGGCATAAACAAAATGCGTGATCTTTGCCTCATTTTTCTTCAGGCTCTCGCAGTGATGAAGTGCACCATGAGATAGGAAGCGCAGGGCCAATTTCAAGTTGGAAACATTTTGTGTAAACGTGCTATGCAGGCACACGCTGTGATGGAGTCCACTATTGCACAAGCAGCGCAGGCCAACTGCTTAGCTGCTCGTCAGGAAGCCGGGGAAAGTGACGAGTCCATCGCAGGGTGGGTGGTGGCATTTTTTTCCTTTAGAAAACAAATACCACCTTGGCTGCAGAAGACAGAGTAAGAGAGAGGAAGAATCAGTTCTGGATGAGGCACGCTACATGTGATTATTTGCACCATGTTCTTTGCATGCTCTCTTAAGGAATTTATAAATTCAGCTGAAAGTGGTAGGTATGTGGAGGGTGTCAAATTCCGTCCTGATTTCTCACATTCCGTTTTTTATACCTATCCTTTCTATATGGCTGTTGGATTGTGGCTGTGAAGTTAGAGCCTTTATAGATAGTAGCACGTGCCGTTGTGAATTGTTGAGCGCATACGCTAGCTGTAAGGAGGATTCGACATCCAACACACACAAACACACACACACACACAAATGAATCATTGCCTGCCTGGTTTTAAAGAAGCTGTGCTTTTGAGTCCCACAGGCGTGTGTTGGAGGGAATAGGTGTGCTTGAGGCTGGCAAGAATGCTGCAGCAAAAATGCAGCATTGGTGCATGGGAAACTGCTCACAATTGACAGACTGTTAATTGAAGAAATCACGCTTAAACTGCACAGGCTCATGTTAGTAGGAGGGGGTGTGCGTGTGGCTGGCAAAAATGCTGCAGGAGGAATGCAGCAGTGGTGCATGTGGATCTGCTCACAACTGACTCGTCCTTCATGTAATAAAATATGCTTGGAACTTGAAACCACACAGGCTCATGTTAGTAGGAGGGGGTGTGCATGTGGCTGGCAAAAATGCTGCAGGAGGATGCAGCAGTGGTGCATGGGGATCTGCTCACAACTGACTCGTCCTTCATGTAATAAAATATGCTTGGAACTTGAAACCACACAGGCTCATGTTAGGAGGAGGGGGCGATCATGTGGCGGATGAAGATGCTGCTGGGGAAGAGGCAGAGGCAGCAGCTTTAAAAGAGCAGCTGCACGACAAGCTGCTGCCTGTGGTGCTGGCGTTATTGCGGGTGGACAGGCTGTCAGGTGAGTTTCGAAAAGAGGGTGGGGGAGGGTTGTGTAAATGTGTGTGTGTTATGAGGATGTGGTAGTATTTGCATGACAAGCTGCTGCCTGTGGTGCTGGCGTTTTTGCGGATGGACAGGCTGTCAGGTGAGTTTCGAACAGAGGATGGGGGAGGAATGCGTGTGTCTGTGTATAGTTGGCAGCATCTGCAATCTGCACAATAGGCTCTCTAAACATACTCAAGCATCTGTGTTCACACACACACACACATGTACACACACACAACACACACACACGTACACACACAGGCGCGATTCAGCAGTTGCACGACAACTACGCTGCTGCCACCAAAGCCCTGATCAGGGAGGTGCTGGAGCGAGTGCTGAGACCCACTGCGTCAGACAATGGGGATGGGGGCGGTGCAGCAGTCTCACCAGATATGTTGACAAGCAGTGGGGAGTTCTCTGTGGTGCAGGCGCTGCAGGGGCTGGGGCACGAGGGCTATTTGCAGGTGTGGCTGTGTGTGGCTGTGTGCATGGCTGTGCGTGTGCGCGTGTGTGTGTGTGTTTGTGTGTGTTTTGTGTATGTGCGTGCGTGCGTGTGTGTATTTGGATGTGTGGCTGTGTGTGTGAGAGTGAGAGAGTTATGAGTGTGTGTGTATGTGCGTGCGTGCGTGTATGTATTTGGCTGTGTGGCTGTGTGTGTGTGAGAGTGAGAGAGTTATGAGTGTGTGTGTATGTGAGGGCGATGGTGGGAGGAGGACGGTTGTGATTGCGGTTTTGGCGTTATTTATGTGTGAGTGTGTTAAGCACAAGAAGAGTGTTGCTGCAAGAGCATTGGGAAGCCTTCTGTGAAGGGGGAGTGCATAGGTCCGTGGATCTCCATAGAAAGTAGTTGCATGTGATGGGGAGCGCGTAGGTGTGTGGACCTACATAGAGAAAATATTTGTTTTAGTTATAGGTGATTGTTGTGGCCCTTACTACTTGCATGGTACTTGTCCCCTCTGCCCTCTGTAAATATCTGATCAAGTTGTTCGCTCATGCTCCATGAGCATACACACATAAACTTTGGGAACATCAAGGCTTTAAGTGAGGAATGCGAAGGAATTGAATCTTATCACCTGTATAAATCAAACGCACCCACATGCATACGCGCGTGCATACACACATTAGTAAACACACACACTCAAAACACACACATACACAAAACACACACTCAAACACACACACACACATACACGCACATGCAGGTGCTGAGTCTAGTGTTCAAGGTGGTGGAAGCATGCCTCGCCCACCTGCAGCAGCTGTCTTCTGTTGTGTGCGATGACATCCTACGTGCAGCAAAGGTTCCTGCCGCTGCCAGCAACCAAGTGGCAAGAGACATGAGGGCAGTGCTGCAAGTTGTGGCAGGTGAGTCGGGGGGCCCAGTGGGAGTATGTTCTTGTGCATGCCAGCGGTGTATGTGTGTGTGAGTGTGGTCATGTGCATGCCAGTAGTGTGTGTGTATGTGTGTGAGTGAGTGTGTGAAAGAGAAGGGACAGACAGAGAGAGAAACACACACAGAGAGAGACACACAGAGAGAGAGAGAGAGTCTGGGAGTATGCACGCAGGTGACCAGGTGTACGTTAATGTAATGTAGATTCCAGTTTCTGACTAGGGATGTGTAGGGTGGTTCGGTCGTTGCCAGGCTGCTGGCTGCAGGCTAATGTCTTAACATATGGCCTCTGTGCGAGCTGACCGACTTCCCACAGGTATACATGCATACTTTATTACTTTTCATTTTCAAACTTTTTGAAAGAAAGCACAAAACAAACAGCAGAGCTCTCAGAACACAAACACCCACATGTTCTTGTCCCACACTAAATACATCACGACATCAACACCCACATACAACATCACGCACACACATGGTACATCACGCACACCCACACACACGATACATCACACACAAACACGCCATTACACACAAACGCATACTCGCACAGATGTTGCGCAAGGACGCTGGGGCAAGCTAGTGGGTGCGCGTAGCCACTGCACTCCCCGCCTCAAGCTGTACCAGTTCCAGGTGAGCACACACACACATACACACACATATGCACACACACATGCACACGCGCACATATATACACACGTACACGCGCGTGCACGCACACACACGCACTTGCACGCGCACACACACACACACTCACACTTACACATACAAAAACACACAAACAAATACACACAAACCTAAATGTGTACACATGCACACAAACTCATACGAGACAAGTGGCACTGCTGACTCACCTGCATCCCCCCCCCCACACCCACCCACCCACCTGCACACACATACACACATATACACACACAACACACACATGCAAACACACACAACACACACAGGCTCTTGCAAGCCTCTGCACCGACTTTGCTGCCCTGCTAGAACAGCACAGCCCCAGAGCCGCTGCCGCTGTGCGTTTGGTAGCTTTAGCACAGTGCCGCTCGTACGTTGAGGCATTACACACACGGAGCGTGGCACAGGTCAGTCTGGGTGTTTCTAGAGGAAAGGTAGCACAGGTTCGTGTGCTTGATGGCCTTCACGTGAATCTATAGGCACAGGCACGTAGCGTGGCCAGTCAGTCTGGATGTTTCTAGAAGAGAGGTAGCACATATCTGTGTGCTTGATGGCCTTCACATGAATTACAAGCACTGCACATGCACGGAGCGTGGCACAGGCAGTCTGGCCAGGTGCATAAATTGTGTGTGTACATACATGTGTGTTTTGAGCAACAGTGTTTGTGTCATGCTGTGCAAGAAGCATAGAAATGCCAATAACGTATTCTAGTGCAGAAATTGTGTGTGTACATTTGTGTGTTTGAGCAACCGTGTTTGTGTCATGCTGTGCAAGAAGCATAGAAATGCCAATAACATATTCTGGTGCAATATTTGTGTGTGTATATATGTGTGTATTTGAGCTGTGTATGTATGTGTGTATTTGAGCAACCGTGTTTGTGTCATGCTGTGCAAGAAGCATAGAAAATGCCAACCGCATGTATAGTTATAATTAGGAGGAAAGCTCAAAAAAGTTAAATGGCACACCCAGACTGTTTGCTATCGTTTTTTAAACCATCTTGAATCCAAATCAGCAATTTTTAAGCATTTTGCGTCAGCACTTCCGAAAACCTGCTTTACGGACCAGCCTTATGCACACCACCAAACCCAAATTTCTACCCAAAATACTCAGCAGGAATATCTCAATACAATGTGTGTACACATTGTAAGCAATGTTGTTGGGGTGTTTTGGCCGACCCCACTTGTATTAGGTGGTGGCACATGGCTACCAGCATTGACCTACAGTACCTGCAAGAGGCTGCAGGAGTTGCTAGCTCAAAACTTCCAGTGTGTATTTGTGCATGTGTATGTGTGTGTTTGGTTGTGTGCACATATGCTTGTGTGTGTCGCTCTCTTGCAACCACAAATTTGTTTTCTTCTACACAGTTGCAACACCTGCTGGAGGCTGAGCATTGGGCTGCCACTGAGAGCACGAATCATCGACAGTCTGAGCACACCTTTCTGTTTGCTCACACAGTTGCAATACCTGCTGGAGGCTGAGCGTTGGGCTGCCATTGAGAGCACCAATCATTGACTTTCTGAACATACCTCTGTTTGCTCGCACAGTTACAACACCTGCTGGAGGCTGAGCAATGGGCTGCCACTGAAGTGCCCCCTACATTCCAATCCATCGTGAATCGCCTCTTAGAGCGCTCCTTGAACTCGGGTGTGTGTGTTTGTGTGTGTCGTTGTGTGCGTGTGTGTGTGTCTGTGTGCACGTGTGTGTGCATGCCAAGCTGGTTATAAAACACGATTGTGCATTGTCCAGGAAGATTTTCAGTGCCCATGCTTTTTCAACATTAATGTACAACCCGCACTAAGCTATACATGCAAACCCATCCATCCATCCGTCCGTCCGTCCGTCCGTCCGTCCGTCCGTCCATCCATCCATCCATCCATCCATACATACATACATCCATCCATCCATCCATACATACATACATACATCCATCCATCCATCCATCCATCCGTCCGTCCATCCAATCCATTAATCATTGATTCATCCATCCATCCATCCATCCATCCATCCATCCATCCATTCACTCATTCAATTAAACACTCCTAGTCTTTCCGCACTGCCGCCCACCCACGCAGCTCCCCCCCAACAGCAGCCCACCACCAACGGCAGCACAGACAGCACCAGCCCCAGCCACCACACACAGTATAACAATGCATCCCCTACAAAACACAAAGAATCCAGCTCAGATCATGGTCACATGGGCAATGGGAAGTTTGCGCAGCAGCAGCAGCAGCAGCAGCAGCATCGTCCAGGAGGTTTGCTGCTGCACGGCAAGCGCTTCTTACTAGTCAACACCACCCTCATGCTGTTCAAGCTGCTGGACGAGTGAGTGTGTTTTGTGTGTGTGTACATGTGTGAGAGAGTATGCGTGTACAAATGTTGGATAAAAAGAGGGTGCATGTGACTGGG
>Ga0307942_1004475_pt1 | contig 11114 bp, 12 predicted proteins | sample OrgLakmetagen175_FD_201846 | JGI IMG/M metagenome (GOLD analysis project Ga0307942, IMG submission 201846) | Saline water microbial communities from Organic Lake, Antarctica - #175 | ecosystem: Environmental > Aquatic > Non-marine Saline and Alkaline > Saline | place: Antarctica: Organic Lake...
CCCCCCTCACACACACACACACACACACACACACACACACACTCAAACACACACTCACGCACTCAAATATACCATATACCCAACCACACACATGCCTGCTTGTCAAAAGCGTTCCAGTACTCTAATTTTACGTGACACAGTACTTTAATTTTACGTGACACGTCTCCTGTGTTTGTGACCAAAAGCCTGCGATGAACGTTAGCAACGCCTCTCAATTTGTCATCTTGTTGCCAACTGGAGAAATTGCGGCAATCCATTTGAAAACTTGTCGCCGATATATATATATAATTTATTATTTACTGCCGTGTGTGTGTGTTGCGTGCAGTTGGCCATATGGAAGGCAGACAGGCTAATCGAGCCCTTGCTAGTGAACTCATACGAAGAGGCGCCTGGTAGGTCAACGTACGCATTCAGTCAACCTCCCAAACGCACGTACTTCTTGTGCATGTGTGCTGGTGCATGTGTGAGCTTTTAGCTTGCCATGCCATGGATATGCCTGTCTGTTGGTGCATGTGTGTTCCTGTGTGCCTGGAATTTGCATGCTTACTTGTAGGGTTGGCCAGAACCATACATTTATAGGTACATACAGTGTATATACTGTATTTTTTGGCAGGCAGGTCACTATACATACGGTCATATATGGTGTGTATATACGGTTCTGGCCAACCCTACTTACTTGTAGCAAACATAAGGCCCTCTGCAAGGGAAATGTCCACGTATGTTCATTGGCGGTCTACATTCAGACACACGCATGTATACCTGAATGCTTCGTGTCCGTGTGTGTACTGTGTCCAGGTATGTTCATTGGCGGTCTACATTCAGACACACGCATGTATACCTGATTGCTTCGTGTCCGTGTGTGTACTGTGTCCAGCTATGTTCATTGGCGTTCTACATTCAGACACACGCATGTATACCTGAATGCCTCATGTCCGTGTGTGTACTGTGTCCAGGTAGCACCATCAGCGTCGCAACCATGGGACCCTCCACAGTGAACGACTCAACGGGGGTGGTTACGTGTGTCATCTTTTACGGGGTCCAATTCCAGGGAGCCACCTTGCTGAAGTGGGCCAACGATCAGGGGTACCAGGGAACAATGGAGGTGAGGCCCTTTGGCCGCGCTGATACGTGCGCGCGCGTGTTTGTGTGTGTGTGTGTGCAACAGTTATTTGTGTGTATATGGGTGCTTGTGCACGTGCAACCATCATTTGTGTGTAGTAATATGTGCATAATGCTCTGTGCTCTGTGTGTACTATGTATGCATGTATGTGTATGTTATGTGCTCATGTGTACAACCATTCATGCTTGTGATTGCATCTGTCAGTTGGAGTATGGTGTTGCTCATCAGCAAAAGTCAAGTGGACAATAATTTAATGCCTGCCGCAACGAATGAGAGAACTAACACAGTCAACCTTCCTTTGAACCGCTTGTTGCACCTGCCGCCACCACCCACGGTGATGTTGCTTCTAACTCTCAATGCTCCTGATCCACGTTGATGCTGACTCTAACGCTCAATGCACCTGATTTACGGTGATGCTGCTTCTAACAAACAATGCTCCTGATCCACGGTGATATTGCTTCTAACGCTCAATGCACCTGATCCACGGTGATGTTGCTTCTAACTCTCAATGCACCTGATTCACAGTGATGTTGCTTCTAACTCTCAATGCTCCTGATCCACGGTGATGCTGCTTCTAACAAACAACTCAATGCACCTGCCGTCACCACCCACGGTGATGTTGCTTCTAACTCTCAATGCTCCTGATCCACGGTGATGCTGATCCTAACGCTCAATGCACCTGATTCATAGTGATGCTGATTCTAATTCTCAATGCTCCTGATCCTCGGTGATGCTGACTCTAACGCTCAATGCACCTGATTCATAGTGATGCTGATTCTAATTCTCAATGCTCCTGATCCACGGTGATGCTGACTCTAACGCTCAATGCACCTGATTCACAGTGATGCTGATTCTAACTCTCAATGCACCTGATCCACGGTGATGCTGCTTCTAACAAACAACTCAATGCACCTGATTCACAGTGATGTTGCTTCTAACGCTCAATGCACCTGATTCATAGTGATGCTGATTCTAACTCTCAATGCACCTGATTCACGGTGATGCTGCTTCTAACAAACAACTCAATGCACCTGCCGCCACCACCCACGGAGATACTGATTCAAACTCTAAAAAGCAGATACACGCACCAAACACAAAGCGAGCACTCCTCTACTTTGCGCAGGAATTCCCTTGAAGGTGCCACAGATATCAATTATTATGTTGCCAGGACTAACTTATTCTAACTAAAATTACATGCATATGTGCACGAGCTGCCTGATATCGCCACAGGCCTCGTTTCCTAGGCTGACAAGGACCAACTCAATTGCCACAAACATTGGTTAACATGCGCACCTGCACGTACATGCATCTGCTCAAAAAACAGACATGTACACATTCACACCCACACCTACATGCACACAGGAGATGCCTGCAAATGCCTGCAAATGCCTGCGAATGCCACAAATCTCATCTACTACGCTGCCAAGGACCAACTCATTGCCACAAACATTGTAGTATTAGGGTTGGCCAGAACCGTAAATACACACCGTATTTAACCGTATATGTGGTGGTTTTCCTGCCAGGAATACCGTATATACACCGTATATATATATATATGGTTCTGGCCAACCCTAGTTAACTTACACACCTGCACATACATGCACCCATTAAAAACCACATACATACATTCACACCCACACCTACGCGCACGCAGGAGATGCCTGAGGATGCCACAGACCTCATCTACTACGCTGCCAAGGACCAACTCATTGTTGTGGGCGTGAGCTGCACATTATACGTTCTGGGCAGGGTGGATCCAGAGAGCCCATGGTACCCTGTGACGGAAATGCGCTTCTCCTCAGGCACCGGTGAAGCCGCGTCCAAGCTGCAGGTGCGTGTGTGTGTGTGTGTGTTATGGAAAATGTAAGTTTGATTGTATGTCCTGAGGCAGAAACGCGCTTCTCCTCAGGCACCGGTGAAGCCGCGTCCAAGCTGCAGGTGTGTGTGTGTGTGTGTATGTGTGTGTGTGTGTGTGTGTTATGGAAAATGCAAGTTTGATTGTATGTCCTGAGGCAGAAACGCGCTTCTCCTCAGGCACCGACAAAGCTGTGTCCAAGCTGCGTGTGTGTTGTGCGGAAGTGCACAGGTGTGTACGTGTCCATGTGAGTGCAAACATGTAAATTTAAATGTGCGTCTAGGCAGGAGGATAAAAAAAAAGTAGTGGACGTCACGTCAAATTTCTGGGCGGGAGCCCTCAAAGGACCACCCACCCCCCCAATACTGCCCCCCCTGGAACGAAAAGGGTACCAATCTGCTCCTTTTCAAATTCTGCATCCATCTGCATCAAACGGAAATACAATAAATGTGTCTGTCAGACGCTGTGAGTCAAAAACAGATTCAGAGCATCCGTATGCATGTTTGCACTAAGACCTAAGCTGCTTGTTCCTAACTAGCAAGGACCCTTGGACACTTTGTCCATGTGCCGCTGCTCCTTGGGGCCCATGATGAAAGGCTGCCTCTGCTCTAGCTGCTGCTGCTGCTGCTGCTGGTGCTTGGCTGTGAAGTGAGCTTCCAAGCTGTACTTCCACATCACAGCCTTGCACCCAGCTGGGCACTCCATGAGGTGGTTATTGCAGCCTGCCCTGTCCTTCTCACATAGCTTGCTGGAGAGCTTGACATAGGCAGCGCAGCCCAGAGGCTTGCCTGCCTGCCCATTGGCTGTGAGGTAGGGGGTGCATGCAGTGCCGCCGCAAAAGCCACACGCACCGCTGCCCACATGCTGCTGCAAGTTGTGTGAGCCAACAGGCTCACGCATTCTGTCAGCCCTCACATTAGTGCTGTACATGAGACATTGCTGCTGGCCTGGTGCTGCCATGGTGGTGATGGTGCTGGAGGTGATGCTGGTGCTGCTGGAGGGGATGGTGCTGGCCCTGCACTGGTGCTTGCATGCAATTGCATGGAGGATGCTGCTGGTGCGGCGCACGGCTGGAAGAAGCCCTTCAAGCTCTGCTGGCCATGCTCGGCTCTCTTGCCTGTGTCCCGCTGCTTCTTGCATGCTGCTACGTGCTTGTCCCTGTTGCCTCTATTGCCACACTGCTTAAGGCAGTATGGGCACTCTAAGTCATCCATCCTAATACTGCTAACATACACAGCCCATTTGGTTAACCTTTCAGCAGCCTAATGACCCCCCATTTCAACCGATTTCCTCAAAAAGGGTGCCAATCGACAGTTCACAAGCTCAGGAATCCATTGATATATTGTGAATTTGACTCAAAAAAATTCTGGAGGGGGGGTCCCAAAAAGTCCAAACCCCCTCGAGGGACCACCCACCCCCGACCCCCTCGGATCGGACCCATTTATATATCAATCGATAGCTCTCAATCTCAGGATTCCAAATATACAGTTTTTAATGGGATCGACACGTGACGTCCAAAAGTTATGCTCACTGGGGCCTCCTGGTCTAGGTATTGAGAAATTTGCATTCCCAGTGGCCTCTACTTGCACGTTACACACATTACAAACATAATGCCCATTACACACATCGTACACACATCGTAACACATCGTAACAACGCCCCATCATGAAATTTTTTGCTGAGCACATTACACACATTACAACATCGCTCCACCCTGAATTTTGTTGCTGAGCATATGCGTGACATTTTATCAAGCATCATCAACTGTAAGCCAGCAAAGGCGTGCTTTGTAGTTTTTTTTCTGACGGCTCGGTTGCAGCTGCTTCTTATTTCTGGTCTCTTAATTTTGTGAGCAGGTCTGCTGGGCAGCACGACACACTCTAGAGCCTGTTTGTTTCCTTGCAGAGTGTGCTTGCAGTTGTTGTTGGTTTCCTTGCAGAGTGTGCTTGCAGATGTTGCTTGTTTCCTTGCAGAGTGTGCTTGCAGTTGTTGTTTGTTTCCTTGCTGAGTGTGCTTGCAGTTGCTTGTTTCCTTGCAGAGTGTGCTTGCAGTTGTTGTTTGTGTCCTTGCAGAGTTGTTGCTGTTTGTTTCCTTGCAGAGTGAAATTGCTGCAACTTCACTGCATTGCCTCTACAATTTGAGCGTAGGTCTGCTGGGCAGCACAGCACACTCTTGCAACAGCCTCAGGGAGGGACAGCGTGGTGCGCATGTACAACTTTGAAACCGAGGACAACTACATCCTGCAGGTGTGTGTGTGTATGTGTGAGAGTATGTGTGTGTTGTCCTGCAAGTGTGTGCGTGCATGTGTGTGTCATCCTGCAAGTGTGTGTGCGCGCATATGTGTGTGTGTGTCATCCTGCAAGTGTGTGTGCGTGCATGTGTGTGTATGTGTGTGTTGTCCTGCAGGTATGTGATATGCGTCATGGTCATGGTGCCTCAGTCAGGTGCATTGTGGTGTGACCTGTCGTTCAGGTGTGAATGAACTGCTTTAGATGGGTGCAACTCCGCTGGTGGTCAAAACATAGCCAGAAGTTGTGCTTGTGCACACTACGAAAGTCACACACACTTGCACGTGCATGTACGTACACAGGCATACGTTTACACCCGCACACATGCATACACGCACGAACCTTCACAAGCACGCATGCAGGCACACATGCATGCATGCATGCAGGCACACGCGCACGCAAACAAACATACATGCACGCAAAAATACATACATGCACGCAAACATACATACATGCACGCAAGCATACATACATGCACGCAAACATACATACATGCACGCATACACACGCGTGCACCCACCATGCTACTGCAGGTGGAGTCTGCAGAGGGTACGCCCAGCGCCTCACCCATCGTTTGTCTGAAGTCAGACCAACGCTACGGCATGCTGTCTGCTGGCACCGAGGATGGACGCGTGTTGGTGAGTGCCTGTTATTCCATCTTTGTATGCTTGTGCGTGTCTGCGTCAGTGTTAGTGATTGCCTGTTTCCTCTGCTGTGTGTGGCTGTGCTTGTGTGTGTGTGAGGGTGTTACTGAGTGCCTGCTACTTCTGCGGTGTGCGGCTGTGCTTGTGTGTGTGAGGGTGTTACTGAGTGCCTGCTCCTTCTGCGGTGTGCAGCTGTGCTTGTGTGTGTGAGGGTGTTACTGAGTGCCTGTTCCTTCTGCTGTGTGCGGCTGTGCTTGTGTATATGTGGGTGTGGGTGTAAGTGCCTATGTGCCTATCTGTGGTGTGGGTGAAGGGTGTGCTGGCTGCTACTTTGTGTCATTATTCTCATGTGCGCATATGCGCGTTTACGCCCGAAAGCTTAGCGCTTACGTCTGGAAAAATCATCTCAAAAAGCATATACCTTTTCTGTAAGGCGGTGTGGGCGTCACTTGTTGCGTTTGACTCAAGCACTGGTTAGATACCGTTAAGCACTGGTTACATACCGTTTGACTCAAGCACTGGTTAGATACCGTTACTTGTTGCGTTTGACTCAAGCACTGGTTCGATACCGACCTGCAGCACCCAAAGATGCAACAGTAAATTGCACGCTGCAGCTGAGGTGTGTGCAATATGGTAAAAGGTAACCCAATTCGATTTAAATTGCTGCACTGCGCTTGCCCCTGATGCTCAAACATGTGGTGCTGCTCATGGTACCCCAATCACAGATGCAAGCGTTGCATCATGCTTGCCCCTTCAGGTGTTTAATTACCATGCCCCTTCTCAAGACCAAGAGCCCATGCTCGAGCTCAGCAAGTGCTGGGATGTCCAGCCTGCGTTCCTGGTACGTGTGTGTGTGTGCGTGTGTTTGTGTGTTTGTGTGTGTGTATGTGTGTGTGCATGTGTGTGAATTGTGTGCTTGCGTTTGTGCTGGTGTATGTTTTGGATGCTATGTCATTTGTATTTTTGCAGGTGTGTGTGCATGTGTGCTTGTGTGTGCCTTATGACTAGCTGCGAACACTCCTTTGTGTTTCACTCTTGTTTTCCAGACTTTCATTAAATCCGGCTCACACCCTCACATCTGACTTTACAACAATCTTTATGTCACTCCACATCTCTGAAAGCAGGATGCATCCTTGCGCGGGGTGCGCATGATACACCTTACATCCTTACATGCATTCATACATCACTCACACTCACACACACTCACACACACACGCATACACTCACACACTTACATGCATACACACACTCATACATTCACACTCACGCACTCACACACATGCACACACACATACGTACCAGGAACGCAGGCACTCACACGCACTCACACACTCATACACACACACTCACACACGCCCCCACACGCGCACACTCACACACACCCCACTTGCAGGTGGAGGACTTGCACGCACTTACACATGCACACTCACACACACTCACACACCCCACTTACAGGTGTAGGACTCACACGCACTCACACACACACACACACCACTTACATGTGGAGGACTCACACACTCACACACACACTTAAACACACACACACACACTCACACACACACCCCACTTACAGGTGGAGGACTTCCACGCACTCACACAAACACACACACGCTCACACACACACACACTCACACACACCCCACTTGCAGGTGGAGGACTCGCACGCACTTACACACACACACTCACACACATACCCCACTTACAGGTGGAGGACTCTCACACACTCACACACACACACCACTTACAGGTGGAAGACTCACACGCACTCACACACACACACTCACACACTCACACACACCCCACTTACAGGTGGAGGGCCCCCCCCTCCTCATGCAATGGGGTCCCAACCCTCGCCTGATGTGTGTGGTGTGCAGCAGACCCAGCGTGCCTGGCCCTGAGTTGCACACAGCCGTGAATGTGTGCCGCAAGACCCCCCTGCAGCAATGCTACAAGGATGGCTATGTTGTCATTCAGGTGAGGGTGAGCGTGCAGTGTTTGCTCTTATCGTCCCCCCTGCAGCAATGCTACAAGGATGGCTGTGTTGTCATTCAGGGGTGGGTGGGCGGGAGTGTAGTTGGATGCTTTTGTTGTGTGATGGAGTGCAGTCGTATTGCATTTTTTTGTGGGTGGTGGGGTGGGAACTGTTTTGCGGATAGCGTGGTGTGAGTGTTTAATTCAATATTTCACTAGGAATTATTTATTGCGTGTATGTAGTCTTGTAAGCATACTCCCATTGCTTTAAAGCGCAGACTGGATGATTTTTTGCAAGCTTGGAGTGATAAAAAAATAGAATCAAGGGCACACCAATGAAATTTCCACAAGAACTGTAAGAAAATCTAAAGTAATTACCTGAGTAATAACTCTTAATGCCTTATAATGCAAAATTATAATACTGCAGCCCTTAGTATTCAATCATATGCTCGTTATTCAATGCGGTTGCGAATGTCCCTCATTCATTGTTGTGAGTGGAGTGGCGTCAGACAGTAGCTTACAACTAAGGCAGAGCAGGGCCAGGGAATGTGTACAGCTTACAAGTTAGGGCATTTCAGGGCCAGGGTGTGTGTCTCTGGCCAAGGAATGTGTACACCTTATAAGTTAGGGCATTTCAGGGTCGGGGTGCGTGTCCCTGGCCAAGGAATGTGTACAGCTTATAAGTTAGAACATTTCAGGGCCAGGGTGTGTGTTTCGGGCCGAAGAATGTGTACAGCTTATAATTTAGGGCATTTCAGGGCCAGGGTGTATGTCTTAATTGCAAAAAGGCATTTTTACGGCATGGATAATCAACTAACATTGGCTCAAGTGACGGTTGATGGCAACAAAAGTGATGCGATTATATCTCGTTGCTCAATGCTGTGCCTTTTGTGCAATGCTGTGTGCCTTTTTCCAAGTATGAATTTTGCTGATTTGCTCAGTTGAAGGAAAAACAGAGGCAAGCTGTTTGATCAAGCCTCGTGTGCCTCTTTCCACAAAGAAGTACTGTGTTGCATTTCTCAGTACTGTGTTGAATTTCTCAGCTGAAGGAAAAACAGAGGCAAGCTGTTTGATTAAGCCATATATACCATATACCTCTTTCCACAAAGAAGTACTGTGTTGAGTTTGTTGAATTTCAGCTTAGTTTGTTAAATTTGTTGAATTTTTAAGTTGAAGGAAAAACAGAGGCAAGCTGCTAGACCAAGCTCCGTCACTTGTATGTTTCCAGCGCTTTAGGCAAATGCAGATAACATTCCTTTGTGTATGCTGCTGATAGCTGATCGTAAGGTCGCTCCCTTACAACGATCTCCCTTTTAGATGAGGGAGGTTGTTTAGAAAAATCTTCCCTTCTTTGGCACAGGCAAGGTGCCCCCCTCCCAGTCTTCAGATCGCACACAGGTCAAACAATTATGGCAGCTCGTAGCCCCCTTCGAGCAGGGTTTGGAGTGGATCAAGGGATTGTAGAGCAGATGGAGGCCACCAGTCCTATGCCCCCTGCAAAGCTCACGCTTGACATGCAAATTGTGGGATCGGACATTGGCTCAGGGTTTGGAGTTCATTGTTTGAATGCAATGCAGCTGGAGAAATCTAACGTGTTCTTCCTCGCACAATCTCCCCCTCCTCTCACAGTCCGGAGTGGATCAAGTCATTGTAGAGCAGATGGAGGCCACCAGTCCTGTGCCCCCTGCGAAGCTCACGCTTGACATGCAAATCCTGGGACTGGACACGAGCAAAGGATTGCTGCTGGCGTACGATGGGAAGCAAGCGTCCGTTTACGAGGTGAAGCACTGCATAGGAAATTAACGCATTCCAGGTCCTGATCCGTGGCAGGTCAAACACAGGTCTAATCAGCTCTCCCGAAACCTCAAGTTGAACATGGTCATTGCTTTGGGGTCCTCCTCTTATTCAACAAGCACACACATCCACACATGTCATCCACTTGCTGCCTTCTCCCTTGCAGACCCCCCCCCACACCCAAAAACACATGCACACACACACACACACACACACACACACAAACACACACACACATGTCATCCACTTGCTGCCTTCTCCCCTGCAGACCCCCCCCCCACACCCAAAAACACATGCACACACACACACACAAACACACACACACACACACACACACACACACACACACACACACACACACTGCAGCTCACCCAAAAAGGCGAGCTGAACAAGGTCAGCTGTTTTGAGTCCGCTTCTCAGGCAATGGCCATCAGCAACGACTCCATTTTCCGCTCTGCCGGGGACAACAAGATAGAGTCCTGCAACCCTGCTGGTACGTGTGCATTAGTGTGGGTGTGCAAGCATGCTGCCTGCGTGTGTTGTTTGTCCTTGTGTTTGCGTTGTGGGTGTGCGTGCATGCGTGTGTGCTCATGTCCTTGCGTTTTAACCAGGCGTGTCTGAGAGGTAAGACATCACCAGACCTGCTGTGAAAGTGATACGCATGTGCACTTAGCACAACAATAAGTCATTGTGTGCACGCCTTTGTGTTGTGAGCACTACAATGAGTCAGTGTGTGTACGTCTGTATGCAGTATGCACAACAATGAGTCATTGTGTGTATGCCTTATGCTGTAAGCACAACAATGAATCATGGTGTACGCGCCTGCATGTCTCACACGCACTCCTCATGACACACACTCACATACACGCGTACATACAGGGGTTGTGAAGCATTCTGTGGTGATGCCGAATGCACCAGGGGGGCCCGTGCGCATGACTTGCAATGGGGATTACCTGGCTGCAGTTTCAGCAGACCACAAAGCACATGTGTTCAAAGTGGCGGGCAGAGAACCCAAGGCACACATGGGTCCAGGTGGGATCTTTGTTTGAGTAAGGGAAGTGCTTTATGAAGTTGAGTAGGTATGTGGTTAGGGTTGGCCAGAACCATATATATATACGGTGTATAAACGGTACCTTTGGCAGGGAAACCACCAAATATACGGTCGTATACGGTGTTAGTGTACGGTTCTGGCCAACCCACATGTGGTTCGTAGAGTAGGGTACATGTGCTGCAAAAATGGAAGCAATGGCAGAAGGGCAGAGGGGCCAAGGAAACAAGGGTTCAGGTTGCGTTTTGTAGAGTAGGGCATGTGTGCCGCACTGCAGAGGCAATGGCAGGCAGAAGGGCAGAAGGGCCTAGGAAACAAGGGTTCAGGTTGCGTTTTGTAGGGTAGGGCATGTGTGCTGCACTGCAGAGGCAATGGCAGGCAGAAGGTTAGAAGG
>Ga0307942_1004476_pt1 | contig 11112 bp, 11 predicted proteins | sample OrgLakmetagen175_FD_201846 | JGI IMG/M metagenome (GOLD analysis project Ga0307942, IMG submission 201846) | Saline water microbial communities from Organic Lake, Antarctica - #175 | ecosystem: Environmental > Aquatic > Non-marine Saline and Alkaline > Saline | place: Antarctica: Organic Lake...
CCACCACCACCACCACCACCACCACCACCACAACCACCACCACCACCACCACAGCGATTAATACAAAGTACCCCCCAAACAAGTGTTCGTGGCAGGAGCACCTTGGCTCAGCATTCTAGCCCTAATACACTCGTGTCACTTGCGTGGTGTGTAGTGTGGGCCAGAACCATATATTTTTATGTATATACGGTGTACATACGGTATTTTTAGCAGAAAAATCACCATACATACGGTCATATACGGTGCAGATATACGGTCCTGGCCATCCGTAGTGGTGTGGCAGTTTTGCATTTCAGCAATCGTGCACAAAACCGGCCTTGCTCATGACCTGCTGGTATACCCCCACCCTTGCTCAACCTGCCTGCCATTTTCTTTCGTCTGACAGCTGGATGCTCTGTCAGCTTAGCATTCCATCAATCGTGCACAAAACCAGCCTGCTCACGCACGGCACAGACGCTTGCGTGGCCATTCATCTGGCGCTGCTGGTTGCTTTTCACTTCCTGACATATGTAGGGTTGGCCAGAACCATATTTGTACACCGTAAATGACTGTATAGTTAATAGTTAGTGATTTCCCAGCCAAAGATACCGGATATACACCGTATATATATGGTTCTGGCCAACCTTAGACATATGCCCACACGCTAAGGGGTAGGACACAAGACTCATAGCCACCTCATACTCTTCCTATCCCCCCCCCTCCATGTTCCCTCTCTACAATGGCCTTCAAGTATTCAAGCATTGACGTATATTGTGTACCGCAAACTTTTTGATGCTTTGCTTCCCAAATGCTGTCTGGGTGTTTTGGCAAAGCCGCAGATGTCACCGCCATCTCTTTTCGCTGCGCTGCTCTGACGAGCTCCGTCCCATTACACACACACACACACACACACTCACACACACAGAGACTGATGGATGACGTACGGACCAAGGCTTCACAACTTTCTTCCTTTTTTTGGTTGCATGCACACATGTTGCATGCACACATGTTGCAATTGCAGTGGTGCCAATTCCTAGACACTTCCCCGAACCGTACAAAAGCTACGCATATATAGGAACATGCACATGCGCACGCACACACACACACACATGCACACAAACACAGACTGATGGATGATTCAGCCCCTGTTTGCCCGATACACAGACCCATTCACACACACACACACATACACAGGATGGTGGATGGTATAGCCCCCATCCCCCACACACCCCCTCCGCCCCTCCCTCCTTCAGAACCCACACCCTCCCTGAGAAGAAATGGAGTTGTACCCCCCTGGGTGGCACCGTCCTCCTCAGCATCTCACACTGCAGCGGCTGCCATGCCCCCCCACGTGCGTGCTTGTAGTGTTCGCTCCGCGTGTGTTCTGGGCGTGTGATCTGGGCGTGTATTTTGGGCTTGCTCCGCGTGTGTTCTCCTGGGCGTGTCTCCCCATGCATAAATATGTGCACAGCTCACAGATGCAGATAAGATCGTACCCCTGCATGTGGCATAGTCCTCCTCAGCATCTCACACTGCAGCAGCTGCCATCCATGCCCCCCCACGTGCATGCTTGTAGTGCTCGCTCCGCGTGTGTTCTGGGCGTGTGATCTGGGCGTGTATTTTGGGCTTGCTCCGCGTGTGTTCTCCTGGGCGTGTCTCCCCATGCATAAATATGAGGAAAGCTCACAGATGAGGTCATGCCCCTGCAGGTGGCATAGTCCTCCTCAGCATCTCACACTGCTAGGGGTGGCCATGACCATATATATACCTGTGAAAAACTGCAGCGGCTGCCATGCCCCCCCACGTGCTTGCTTGTAGTGTTCGCTCTGCGTGTGTTCCCCATGCATGAAAAAGTGCAAAGCTTACAGATGAGGTCGTGCTCCTGCGGGTGGTACCGTCCTCCTCAACATCTCACACTGCTAGGGGTGGCCAGGACCATATACATATGCGGTGTATGTACGGTATTTTTGGCAGGGATTCCATCAAATATACGGTAATGTACGCTGTGTGTATACGGTTCTGGCCAACCCTACACACTGCAGCAGCTGCCAAGCCCCCCCACGTGCGTGTTTGCAGAGTTTCTGCCCCTACGCCTTTTTTTGTGTCTTGTGCATCAATATGTAAAGGGTTGGCCATAACTGTATATGTTCACCGTAAGTATGTTAATTACCCTGCCAAAAATACTTAGGGTTGGCCAGAACCATATATATACGGTGTATATACGGTATTTTGGGCAGGGAAATCACCGAATATACGGTCATATACGGTGTATATATACGGTTCTGGCCAACCCTAAAAATACTGTATATACATCGCATGTATGTGCCATAACTGTATATATTCACCGTATATGAATTTCCCTGCCAAAAGTACCGTATACACACCGTACGTGTATGGTTCTAGCCAACCTAATATATACGTATGTATGTATGGTTGTGGCCAACCCTGAACATGTACGAGCACACAGAATGATGTCTTGCTCTTGGGTGCCAACGCTTAGCTAGGCACCTCAGCATGGCATGCTGCAGCTGCAAAGGCCGCGTCTGATTACATGTGGTGATTTGTGATATTTTCTCCCTTGCACGGGCGCTGTTAGCATGGGCGCGAGACTTGTCACACACATACACACACATACGCACACACATACGCACACACATACGCACACACACATGCGCTTACGCGTGCACACACACACGCGCTCACACACGCACACACACACATACACAACAAACACACACAGCAAACACACACACACACAACACACACACGCAGGTCATGAGCGGTGGCACGCTGCACCCCGTCCTGGGAACTGCCAGCAATCACGCTGTGGGCTTTTGGCCAGAGTGGTTTGGGTTTGAGGCTGCTGTCAAGGCAGGGCAGAGGAGGGTGCGCACGCTGCTGCGCCAGCAACAGCAGCAGCAGCCGTTTGTGGGCTCGGAGCAGGTGAGAGATATTGTTTGATACTTGATACCCTAACAGGCTGCTGTCAAGGCAGGGCAGGAAGGGTGCGCACGCTGCTGCGCCAGCAGCAGCAGCAGCCGTTTGTGGGCTCGGAGCAGGTGAGAGGTATTGTTTGATACTTGATACCCTAAAAGGCTGCTGTCAAGACAGGGCAGGAATTGTGCGCACGCTGATGCGCCAGCAACAGCAGCAGCCGTTTGTGGGCTTGGAGTAGGTGAGAGTTATTGTTTAAATCTTGATACCCTAAATGGCTGATGTCAAGACAGGGCAGGAAGGGTGCGCACGCTGCTGCGCCAGCAACAGCAGCAGCAGCCGTTTGTGGGCTTGGAGCAGGTGAGAGTTATTGTTTGATACTTGATACCCTAAATGGCTGCTGTCAAGGCAGGGCAGAGGAGGGTGCGCACGCTGCTGCGCCAGCAACAGCAGCAACAGCCGTTTGTGGGCTCGGAGCAGGTGAGAGGTATTGTTTGATACTTGATGCCCTAAAAGGCTGCTGTCAAGACAGGGCAGGAAGGGTGCGCACGCTGCTGCGCCAGCAACAGCAGTAACAGCCGTTTGTGGGCTTGGAGCAGGTGAGAGGTATTGTTTGATACTTGATACCCTAAAAAGCTGCTGTCAAGACAGGGCAGGAAGGGTGTGCACGCTGATGCGCCAGCAGCAGCAGCAGCAGCAGCCGTTTGTGGGCTTGGAGTAGGTGAGAGTTATTGTTTGGTACTTGATACCCTAAAAGGCTGCTGTCAAGGCAGGGCAGAGGAGGGTGCGCACGCTGCTGCCCCAGCAACAGCAGCAACAGCCGTTTGTGGGCTTGGAGCAGGTGAGAGGTATTATTTGATACTTGATGCCCTAAAAGGCTGCTGTCAAGACAGGGCAGGAAGGGTGCGCACGCTGCTGCGCCAGCAACAGCAGCAGCTGTTTGTGTGGTATCCATAAGCTATAAGAAAACTCGTGTGCATGCACCTCATTAAGAAATCACGTGTGCATGCACCTTACTAAAAAACACGTGTGCATGCACCTTGCTAAGAAAACACGTGTGCATGCACCTCATTAACAAAAAACATGTGCATGCACCTTAAAGAAAAAGTAGAAATTTGTCGATATGCTGCAACATGTTTTGTTGCTGCGAGTGAGATCGAGGGGTATCAAGTATCCCGCACAGGAAAAGGAAAAAGTGCACTGGCAGTGTTTGACACATTCAGCGTGGTTGAGGGAAAGAGCATTGGTGCCAGCACCTAAAAGCCCCTCACCTCCAAAATAAAGTCACAAGGCAAATGAAAGGCAAAACTGGCAGTGTCGACACATCCAGCGTGGTTCTGGGAAGGAGCACTTAAATGCCAGCACCTAAAAGCCCCTCACCGCCAAGATGAGAATGAAAGGAAAAAGGGTATGGTGTCATTGTTAAGGCACTCATTGTGGTTAAGGGAAGGAGCACTTGGAAGCCAGCACCTGGAAGCCCCTCACCGCCAAAACAGGTGACATACTCAAACTGCTGGACTGTGTCTCAAATTTCATTGCTAGGGTACATATATGCCATACATGACCATTCACATATCTGGAGGTTTTCCAGCCTGCAAGTGCAACTATATAAGAAGAAAAGAAAAGAAAGATAACTCAGCCGGTGAAAGAACACTATATTCTCCCACGTATGTTAAGGAGAGGGCAGCCAATCCCTGCCCCAAAGTACCATTTTGTGGTTTGGGCCAACCCCATGCATTTGATAGCCATGTACACCCTATCGTACAATTCTGTGTTAAACTCTCTATACACCCACCCACCCACGCATACACACACACACACACACACACACACACACACAAACAACATGCAGAAGCTTGTGATGGGCAGGCACGTTTGACGTGTTCAGACATGCTTAGGCTTGGCCAGAACCGTATATATACACACCGTATATGACCGTATATTTGGTGATTTCCCTGCCAAAAATACCGTATATACACCGTATATATATGGCCCTGGCCAACCCTAGACATGCTGTATGTAGGCGTTGGATACCACGCGTACGCTGTCGCACAATCTGTTTGCTAAACCCTCTATACCCCAACAACACGCAACATGCAGGGGCTACTGGTGGGCACGGGCACGTGCTGTGAGCTAGGAATGAAATTAGAAATTGCAAGGGGAGGGGGAGGGGGTGCGGTGGGGGGTGAAAAAAAGAAGAGGAAGAAAGGGATGTGGGGAGAGGGAGGGAAAGGTGTACAAGGTGGAGGAGAGGAAGAGGAGGAGGAGGAGGAAGAGGAGGGGGAGGGGGAGGGGGAAGACTGGCATTGGTGGCAGAACCTGCGCCACACTCTGTGCATGCTTCGACAAGGGCTGAGCAGGAGTGGGCTGGCCAGGTGAGGGCCTGTGTGTGTAGTGTGTGTTTGTGTGTGTGTGTGTGTAGTGTGTGTGTGTAGTGTGTGTGTAGTGTGTGTGTGCATGCTTCGACAAGGGCTGAGCAGGAGTGGGCTGGCCAGGTGAGGGCCTGTGTGTGTTGTGTGTGTGTGTGTGTAGTGTGTGTAGTGTGTGTGTAGTGTGTGTGTGTGTGTGTGTGTGTGTGTGTGTGTAGTGTGTGTGTAGTGTGTGTGTGTGTGCATGCTTCGACAAGGGCTGAGCAGGAGTGGGCTGGCCAGGTGAGGGCCTTTGTGTGTAGTGTGTGTGTTTGTGCGTGTTTGTGTAGTGTGTGTGTGTAGTGTGTGTGTGCATGCTTCGACGAGGGCTGAGCAGGAGTGGGCTGGCCAGGTGAGGGCGTGTGTGTGCGTGTGTGTGTGCGTGTTGGGCTGGCCAGGTGAGGGCGTGTGTGCGTGTGTGTGTGCGTGTGTGTGTGTGCGCACGTGTGTGTGTTTAGTCTTTGTGCAAGATGGCTGGAAGACAGGACAATGGTGCGTGCCTGACCTCCTGAGTTTGGATTGCGCCCCTGGACTGACGAGGAGGATATAGCGGCTGTGTGGTAGTGTGCTTGAACGTGATTAATGTGTGAAGACACTGGCAGCAGGGCTTGCAGTTGACGCAGTGCGAGCTGTGAAGGACACCGAGCAGGACCAGGCTGACTGGGTGAGGGTGTGTGTGAGCTGCTTGTCTAGTTGTGGTTTTTATAGCGTGGTGAGTGGTCTCGTGGAAAAATCTGTAGTTGGCGCTGTGCGTGCTGTGAAGAACCACCAAGCAGGACCGGGCTGACCGGGTGAGGGTGTGTGTGAGCTGCTTACCTGGTTGTGGTGCTTGAAGTGTGGTGGCGCTGGTGGGAAAATTTGGGGTTGTCACCGGGGTGCTGTGAAGAGAAGCCTGATGAGAAGAAGCTTGATGAGAAGAAGCTTGATGAGAAGAAGCTTGATGAGAAGAAGCTTGATGAGAAGAAGCATGAGAAGAAGCATGAGAAGCATGAGAAGCATGAGAAGAAGCATGAGAAGAAGCTTGATGAGAAGAAGCAAGAGAAGAAGCACAATTGGGCTGGCTGCGTGAGGGTTTGCGGCTAAGTTCAGTCAATTAAGTGGTGTGCACACTCGCCTGCGAATAACTGAAGTGCGCTGTATTATACACACTGTGTTAAACAGGTCACGCAAGCAAATCAAAACGAATCCATCTTTTAGGTGGAGAGGTGGTATAATGACCACTTGAACGTACCATGCCGTCAGATACTGCATAGTAATTTAGGTTCCTCTTGTAGGATGCTGCCACCCTTGCTCACGCAATCGCTCACACAGTTGCTCACACAGTTGCTCACACAGGTGCTCTTGTAGAATGCCGCCCTTGCTCACGCAGTTCCTCACACAGTTTCTCTTGTAGGATGCTGCCACCCTTCCTCACGCAATTGCTCACACAGTTGCTCACACAGTTGCTCACACAGTTGCTCTTGTAGAATGCTGCCACCCTTGCTCACGCAGTTCCTCACACAGTTGCTCACACAGTTGTTCACACAGATGTTCTTGTAGGATGCTGCCACCCTTGCTCACGCAGCTGCTCACACCCTTCCTCACGCAGTTGCTCACACAGTTGCTCACACAGTCGCTCTTGTAGGATGCTGCCACCCTTGCTCACGCAATCGCTCACACAGTTGCTCACGCAGTAGCTCACGCAGTTGCTCTTGTAGAATGCCACCCTTGCTCACGCAGTTGCTCACGCAGTTGCTCACACAGTTGCTCTTGTAGGATGCTGCCACCCTTGCTCACGCAATCGCTCACACAGTTGCTCACGCAGTAGCTCACGCAGTTGCTCTTGTAGAATGCCGCCCTTGCTCACGCAGTTGCCCACACAGTTGCTCACACAGTTGCTCTTGTAGAATGCCGCCCTTGCTCACGCAGTTGCTCACACAGTAGCTCACGCAGTTGCTCTTGTAGAATGCCGCCCTTGCTCACGCAGTTGCTCACACAGTTGCTCACACAGTTGCTCTTGTAGAATGCCGCAATTGCTCACGCAGTTGCTCACGCAGTTGCTCACAGAGTTGTTCTTGTAGGATGCTGCCACCCTTGCTCACGCAGTTCCTCACACAGTTGCTCTTGTAGGAAGCTGCCACCTTGCTCACTCAATTGCTCACACAGTTGCTCACACAGTTGCTCTTGTAGGATGCTGCCACCCTTGCTCACGCAGTTGCTCACACAGTTGCTCACGCAGTTGCTCTTGTAGGATGCTGCCACCCTTGCTCACACAGTTGCTCACGCAACAGGACGGTTTGCTGGCACTGTATACGGTTTATTTATGACATTGTTAGCAGGGAGGTCCTGGAATAGCGCGTGCCCAGTCAAACACCAGTGCTACTTATCTGACAATGATCAGATTATTATAAGTAGTCAGATCATACTTATCTGACCAGTGCCACTTATCTGACGATGATCAGATAAGTATAAGTAGTCAGATCATACTTATCTGACCAGTGCCACTTATCTGATGATGATTTGTTCTCACCGGCCCTCCTCATGACTCAGACAGAACGAGGGCTCCAATCGGCGCAAATTCGAATCTGCTCGTTGGAGTTTAGCAGCGCCGCGTCACCCAACTGCCACCAAACAGTCCGCTGCTCGTCACGATAAATATTATAAAATCATCGGTATATTATAAAATAAAAAATAATATTACACCACCACAACGTTTACGACCTGCTGATCTACACCATTGCTCTGATCTTGCGGTTCATTCTCTGCACAGGCGCCCTGGTCGTGTACGTGGTGGCTCCGTCTGCTGAATCCTACGACACCTCTCGCCTGCTACCAAACTGTCAGCTGCTCGTCAATACAGCACCACCACGATCTTCTTGTCCTGCTGTTTGTCCCCTGCAGGGGCGCCCTGGTCGTTTACGTGGTGGCTCCGTCTGCTGAATCCTATGACACCTCTCACCTGCTACCAAACAACCACCACAATCTTCTTGTCCTGCGATTTGTCCCCTGCAGGGGCGCCCTGGTCGTATACGTGGTGGCTCCATCTAATGACATGTATGACGTGGCACGGTGCTGCCTCGAGGCCGCTGCTTGCCTGTCACCACCTCCACCACCACCACCACCTCAACCACCTGTTCCCCAGAGCGCACAAACAGTGTCAGCAGACACACCAGCCACAACAGCAGCCACGACAACAGCAGCAGCAGCAGCAGGAGCAGCGACGACAGCAGCAGCAGCCACAATAACAGCCACAACAACAGCAGCAACAACAGCAGCCGCAACAACAGCAGCAGCAGGAGGAGCAGCGATGACAGCAGGAGCAGCGACGACAGCAGCAGCAGCCACAACAACAGCCACAACAACAGCAGCAACAACAACAGCAGCCACAACAACAGCAGCAGCAGCAGCAGAAGCAGCGATGACAGCAGGAGTAGCTGCAGCAGCTGCTGCTGTGGCAGCGTCATTTACGGGGGCGTACTCAGGCAGCGGATGTGGTGCTGAAGAGGGGGGTGTGGGACCGTCATTCATCGTGCACGATCCCAGCTTGCCTGCGTCTGGGGTCTTGGTACAGGTGGGTGCGTAGGAACAGGGAGCGGTGTGGAATATTGAACACCTATATGTACACCCTATACTACCAATATAAAGGGGTGTGTATCTAGGGTTGGCCAGAACTATATACATACGGTGTATATACGGTGTATATATATGGTTCCGGTCAACCCTATGTATATCTTACTGCAACCCCACAGGATAAGAAACACATGCTTGGAATTTGATGGTGCAGGCAGGTGCAGGAAGGAAACGGTACACGTAGTGTTAAAATGTTGAAGCCCTCATTAAATATTCCGGCAATATGTGCTTCTGTTCGTGGTTTGTTTTTCAGTGTGTTTGGAAATCATAATACCTTGAAATGACCATGTCTTGGCTCCTTTTGGGCTGCTACAAATGCACGCGCACGATTAACCATGCATGCAATGCAGCTTCTTAATTTCAGTGCTCCAGCAGCCTGTACTCTACGTGGTATGTAGGGAATCAGGCCTCTCGTTTGCGTTCAGAACCAAATTGCACTTGCTAGTCAAACCTGGATTTTTCTGTTTTGGTGTACGCATAGGGTTGGCCAGAACCGTATATATACACCGTATATGACCGTATATTTGGTGATTTCCCTGCCAAAAATATTGTATATACACCGTGTATATATATGGTCCTGGCCAACCCTACGTACGTACCATGATGCAACTTAACGAAAAGAGCACCGCTCTGTGAGGACCTGCCAACAGCTGCTCTAATTTTTCTATACAAATGTATGTCCACCGAAGGGGAGCCTGACACAAACAGGCATTTATTGATTAAGACTTACAATCACGGAATATACAATCACGGAAAATACAATCACGGGAAATGAGCTCCTCAGGTGCGGAGTCCTGCTCTCATGACTCCTCTCATGAACTCCTCTCATGACTCCTCTCATGAACTTCTCTCATGACTCCTCTCATGAACTGCTCTCATGACTCCTCTCATGAACTTCTCGCATGACTCCTCTCATGAACTTCTCGCATGACTCCTCTCATGAACTTCTCTCATGACTCCGCTCATGATTTTTCTCATGACTCCTCTCATGAACTCCTCTCATGACTCCGCTACACATGGGGCGATGGCGACCAAGAATTAAGTGGAGATCAAAAAGTTGGGTGTTATACATTAAGAGTAAAGTCTTGTCACAGGAACTGTGCTGTGCAAGTACGGCACTGATAACGCTCATGTGTGGTATTAATGTGTGTACGGAATGTATGTACAGCCCACCTTATATGGTTATGGTGCTCAGGCTGCAGCGTTCCTGTCTGCCAGTGCATTCCATCCGCTATTATTACATCATGTCATAGTGCGCAAGCGGTGATAATGTAATGTCACATGGCTGTAAGTGCCTCTGGGGGGCATCTGAGTGGAAAGCTTGGGGAAGGCTTGGGGAACCAAGCCAAAGGCGGTGATAACATCCCGAGCATTCTTAGGAAAAACCTGTTGTCTGATGAAGAAATTGCTACAACAGCACCCTTTTCAATCCCATTGCGTTTTGTGTCCATGGGCTTGAATGCTGCTCTAGCCGGTGTGGGCACTGACATCGGGTCTTCTTTTTTGCACGCTTCTCATCTCAGCTGATACCTTTCATGTTCAGTAAAATAACGCCATAGCGTTAACACATCCGGCATGGGTTAGGAAAGAACGCTGACACATTTTATGTACTCTGCCTTCCTGCAGGTGCTCCTGCCCGAGGCTTTGCATGATCCAACATCCGGCATGGGTTAGGAAAGAACGCTGACACATTCTTTATGTACTCTGCCTTCCTGCAGGTGCTCCTGCCCGAGGCTTTGCATGATCCAACATCCGGCATGGGTTAGGAAAGAACGCTGACACATTTTATGTACTCTGCCTTCCTGCAGGTGCTCCTTCCCGAGGCTCTGCATGATCCGACTTCTCGTAGCACGCACGCCACTGCCCTTGCAGTGACCAAACACATGCAGTGAGGGGCGCTTCCGAAAGGGACTTGACATTAAACTTTCGGTGTTGGCTTAGGGGCTGCTTCGTTTAGAGGTAGGATGTTCCTACTTTGTTGCACCAGAACAACAACAAACCCAACTTTTTTCTGCGTGAACTGATTGTTTTTTATGAGCAGGCTAGCGATAATGCGATGAAACTTTGCTTTCGCATTCAAGCCAGATGACTTGACGAAATGAGTTGAATAAGCATTGGTTATAGAAGTGCCAAAATGCTGAAAGTAGCCGATGGTAGGTCTGTACAAAGAGTTGTAGCACAA
>Ga0307942_1004477_pt1 | contig 11110 bp, 9 predicted proteins | sample OrgLakmetagen175_FD_201846 | JGI IMG/M metagenome (GOLD analysis project Ga0307942, IMG submission 201846) | Saline water microbial communities from Organic Lake, Antarctica - #175 | ecosystem: Environmental > Aquatic > Non-marine Saline and Alkaline > Saline | place: Antarctica: Organic Lake...
CATCAGGAAGGGGGGGGCACTAGTAGAGGCACCGGTATGGATCCTGAGAGGGGAGAGGGAGGAACGTGATGATGTGTGAAAAAAGCCTGTTTGCGTACCTAACAAACAGAGGCGGGTGCTATTTTTGGAGTTTCAGTTGGGGTTTAATCTTCAGGGCCATTATTAAGAATTGATTTTCTTGCTGTGTACATTGGTAACAACATTTGCAATCTTTAGCTTGTATCTTAAGGCCCTTTTGCACAAGGATGGGCATGTGACTTAACAATAATCACTCAGCACCAAATTCCCACTGGCAGTATGGCTGAGATGTTGAAATAGATCAACTTTACGTTTCGGTGCTCACTAAGGCACAAATTTGGGGCCTCCAGCGGCTGACACTGAGCACACAATTTACAGAATTTACAATTTACAGAGCTAGTTACCTTTGGTTTGGTTTACAGGCTTTTTCCAAGCTTCCGCTCACACGCCCCCCAGAGGCATATATTTATAGAGATGTAACCTTACTTCAACAATGGACAAGGGGAATAGGCTCTCCTAGCAAATCTGACGTGAATCTCACAAAGCATCAGCAGCGACGTGACCATCTCCATTGTTACAATGCTGTGAGTTTGGCAAGTCGTCAGGGAACGTTTTGGATTTTATGCTTGCTATTTCCAGCCAATAACTGACACCATCCGCTTCCTGCCAAAGTACATTACAGCCAAAATACATTACACACCTGGGGCAGCTGCACACAAGCAAGGGTGTGGGCAGCTGCACAGAAGGGTCGTGGGCAGGGGGCAGCTGCACACAAGCAAGGTTTGTGCGCTTCCCATATTCATGAGTGTGCGCCCGTTGGTTGCCTTGAAGGCTTACAGCTTGTCCGGAGACCTGGAAGAGGAGATAGGGGCAACATGGGGGGGGAATCCGTATGTAGTTTACGAAAGCTGTTTATGAGATGAGCCGGTGTCCAAAAACATTGATGTAACAGCTTCAGATAACTAAGTACATTTTTTTGCTCATGTTGGGCCAGTCTGTTAAGCCCTGAGAATGATCTTATATTTTAAATGTGCTGGTTTGTGTATGTGAATGTTTTGTAAATGCATTATGAATGATTAATTATGAAGCTGAACCGTTGTTGAAGCGATGTGATCTGGGACAATCGCTAAACGCAACCAATCAAGAGTATTGGAATATTCTCTCTTAGTTGAATTGCTTGATACATAACGTACTGGAAAGTCCACTCATTTGCCATGTGCTCTTATAACCATTGAAATTTTTGTAGTACTGCTTATAAGCAGTATAGGAGGAAAGGATTGACACGATTCAAGCTTCAGCATACCTGGCCATAATTCCACCATATTCTGCCTTGTCTTTCTACAATTTTCTTCTTACTTAGCACGTGCGGCACACAAAATACAAACATGTCAGGAGACTATCAGTTGTGTATTGTTAGGTCACACAAGGGTTTAAATCCTTTGTTTACAATGTGACCTTATAATTTGGGGCGGATACCGCCACAAGAGACAAGTAAGTAACCCTTATATTATAAAGCCATAGTGGGCAAACAGATACACGTTTGGGGGAGTCGGAGAATATTGTTGCCTTTTTTGTTTGTGTAGGGCGTTTGTGGTGGTGATAGCCATAGTTTTCATGCATATGTCATCTAATTGCTTTTTGTGGGGCTTATCAGGCACGATGTGCTTTAAACCTTGAATTGCTTTCAGAAGCGCTGGGTTGGCGCTGTTTTGTTGTAAGATTTTTTCGGTGGTGCCTTGGGCGTTTATGAAGGGGGAGGACAAGCGGTTTTGAATTTGCTTGATCCAGTGTAGTTCTTTGCTTCGTATATTCTTTTGTTCTTTTCTGGTTGTGGGCTATAGTGGTGGTTTGGGGGGAGTGGCCTTATAGTTTGAGTGGCTTCTTCATCTTGCTCTTGACCATCAGTGGTACTTTTGGATGTGCTGGAGCTGGTTTTGAGGGCTACCTTGTGTGCCGACTCAAATAGATTTGTCACTAACTAATATGGCCAAGTTTTCAACTTGCTCTTCTGCCTGACTTTCCACTTAGGTGTTGCAGCCTGACATTAATTTTAGCACTTCTGCAGTTCATTAAGAGAAAATGATTTGCGTGTGAGCGGGAGTGAGTAAAAGCAGGGTTTCCTCAAGTTATTGTTTAATGCCATGGAAGGGGTCAGAAAGGACACGTGTAAATTTTAACTGGTCTGAAGCGCTGATAGGGCAAACAAGACTGGCTTGTTTGTCAACTTTTTCCTCTTGGGATTTTACAATGTGGAGGGTCCGCAGCAAGTTTAGATTGCAGGTGGCTTTGTTGTGCAACCCTGCTTTATCCCTTCCCTTCTTGCGCGGCGTTGCCTCCCCCACCCTTTGCCTCCGCTTGAGCTCTGCACCCGACATCGGTTTTTCCCCTATCATAGCAACCCCATTTCCTATAAAGGCACCTGTAAGCAAGTGAGGAGGAGGAGTGCACTTCATGCTGCACTCCAAACTAGGAAAAGAGAAGACATGAAGTGTTGCATAAAGGACGTGTACATGTGCAGCGCTGTTTGCTTCCCCTTGTACAACACATAAGATGCGTGAAATAGACAAGGGTGTGAGGCCCACCCACCTCCTCTAGAGCCTGTCTGATGCCGCGCCAAGGGCACACATGTGCATGTGAGCAGAACAAGAGGGTAATTTGTGAGAGAGAGGGAGAGAGAGAGAGAGAGAGAGAGAGAGAGATAGATAGATAGATAGATAGATAGATAGATAGATAGATAGATAGAGAGAGAGAGGCGGTGCAGCATCAGCAAGCATCGCAGATCCGAACGCCAAACGACAGCTTCCTCAACGCATAAGACAAATGCCAAAAGCGTTGCTGCAGATATATCAGTGCACTGCCAAGAGCGTTGCAAGCAATGGGGCACAATGCATACTAGCAGGTGGGGATGAGGCCTTATGGGTGCATGCACAAACACACTTGAGGCTTCATTCAAGCTTGAGGATCCCCTTAAGGATAGGGGACACACACAGGAAGCGTTTGTAGACGCATTGCTGCTGTGTGAAACCTCTAACGCTGCTCTAGCCGGAGGAAGGAAGAGAGAATTATGCACGAAACTTTCACCACCTACACAATCAGCACACGTTGCATACACACCGTCTAGGCGCCACAAGATCCAAATCAGCACACGTAATGCATATTGGAAGGCAACTCACCCAATGAGATGGCCACCACAGATTTCCCCTTCTCATTTACCCCCTCCATCGCCATGCGCTCGGCTCCTGTGTTGCAATGTGTAGCAGGCATTCAAGCAAAATGAGGGAGCAGTGAGACGACTTTGGAGTGTACGGACGTATAGCAGGCGGCACGTTCATTCTGAGACAGTCTTGTGCACTCAGTACAAGTCACATATATGCATGTCAGCGGGCACATGTTGCAAGAGTTCATGCACAATACCAGCAAGAGACACAAGGGGAAATTTATTATTATTATTGGGCACGGCGTGCGTGAGGTGATGCAAATGCGCCACAAAAAATAATACAAGCAACAACGGAAGCAGGGGATGCACGTCACACTCACAGGTCCACACCTCCCAACGTACCTCCTGTGCCACAATTCTTGTGATACTCGGCCCACACTTCTATGTCGGACATATCCTTCTAATCAGTGGGCAGCACTGGGGGGAGGCCCTCATCCGCCTCAGCCCCTGCCAATGTGAATGTGTAATGTGCGCGTGTAGAAGCGCAGTAAATACACTGGAGGTTCACTCTGTGTGTGCACTTACATCATCAGCGAAGAAGTCAGCAACAGCCAGGGATAAAACACAAGCATGCGGCTGGGCATCAGGGGGCAGGCAACCATGGGCACGGCGTGCGTGCGATGATGCAGATGCGCCACAAATAATAGTACAAGCAACAGCGGAAGCAGGGGATGCACGTCACGCTCACAAGACCGCACCTCCCAACGTACCTCCTTTGCCACGAAGATGGGTAGACACATGGTCTATGTTGTTCGGATCCATCCCATGCTCTCGCATCTTCTCGGTATCCTCCCGCTGCACCCCTATGTGTGTGCGTGTGTGTATGTGTGTTTGTGTGTGTGTGTTGCATACAGTGCAGCAAGAAGCACAGATCTGAACCTTTTTCGAAATAGCATGGAATAGCAGAGAGGAATTGCAGACACTTGAGAAGCAAACACAGATCAGTCCATACATGTGTTTACAAACGAACCTTGGCCCCCCCCTGGGATCATCTGCTCATTTGTGTGAATGCCCCGCAGCTTTGCCAGGCCCTTCAGCACTTGGTCCACGCCTTGAGGGACCTGCTTAGCATTGCAATTAGCAAGACCATTGCAAGACCTAAACGTATATCAATTTTTGGTGTATGAAGCACCATGCCACACACACACACGCACACACACACACACACACACACACCAGCGCACTTGCCTCCAGAAAAAGTTTATCCGTGGACATCCGTGCCAAGGCAATGGCATATGCTGCTGGGTGCACAGCAGACACCCAGATCTGCGCCCATGGCGCGTCCGGAAGGCTAACACAGATGGCGTTGCCGTCTTTCAGTCCAAACAGCTTGTCCGTGGGCCCTGTGTGCAGGAATGAAGGTCAAGGTTTGTTTGTTGACCGTTGACGTGGGCGGGGCTCAAACTTCATATCATGGCGAGCACACCATCATCGTTACAATGATACCAGCACTAGAGATGTCCAACCAGGAAAGAGGGAAGCGTGAAGTGTCACACCTATGAGAAGGTCAGTGACGTCCATGCATGCGCTGCCTGGGATCATGGAATGCATCCAAATCCAGTCAGATCCTTATTGGCCTTGGTGTTGTCAGCACCCTGTGCATGGGTTTAGGTGTGGAAGGGGGTGGGAGCGTGGTATCCGTGTCTTACGTGTTTTACCTCCGTGCATGCGCGGCATGCGCTCAGTCACTAACAACACACGCACGAGCATGTCAGTAACAAGCAGCCCAATTCTAAGCAAAAAAATACTCCTCTTAGCAAGGCCTTGCTTTACTCTCGCCCAACCTGTACCTGCTTTGATGTTATCTGTTCTACTGCTTTGTATATGAACAGGTGAAAAGTGTGCTAATATTCCATTACCAGATCATGTGATCGATGCCATTTTTTACATAGAAAATCACTATCTTAAGATAGTCATTTTCTATGCGAGTGCTTGTTAACGGCAGCGGCCTCAGGAAATCTAAAGATCTCCAGGATAGTGCTGCGCCCATCCTTCACAGCCTCTCGTGAAGGCACGCAGTCGTGCAGCTTCACTCCCTTGTGGTGGAAGGGTTCCTGCAAAATGTGCACATTCTTGTGTGTGCATATTTGTAAGTTGGTGGAGCCCGCCCGCTGCGTGCATGTGTATGCACACACGTGTATTAAAGCACCTATGTGCATGAGCGAGTGAGCGAATTCAGATCACAACTCAAGCGCAATTTAAACTCTTTTCACTGCACGCCGGATAGATTGTATTCCAAAGCAAAGTTTACGCCGGGAGCAATGCATGTCCAAGCTGCTTACCCCACCTGGCAATCGTTGTGCGGGGCACCATCAAGCACAAGCTGCATGGTGCCCTCTGCCCTGGAAAAACCCGCACACTCGGGGAAGACTCGTTGCAGGAGCTGCACAATGTATGTGCAATGTAAGAAAACTCATGTGCAGGGTTGGCCCAAATCGTACATGGGATTTCCATATCTGTATATATGCGTATATGACCGTATATACGCCGTATTTCCGTATATACCGTACATGAGAGAAAATGGATTCACTCATAGTTCATAGGGGGTAATTTTGCAGCCCTTGAAGAGCTGAGTACGCATGACCCAAACTTTTATACCCAAAAAATGAATGGTTAGGGAGCTAGGCCTGCTTCAAGCCAAAAAGACCCCAAAAAGGCCTTTTTCAGTGCAAAAGGGAGTTCAATTACCATAACCACTAATAAAACTATCTATCTAATTATTAATGCAAAACATATACATCAATAGAAAAGGGAAGCATAGGAAGAGCTCAGTAAGAAGAGGCGCGAGAAAAGAACTTGACCAGAAAGAGCAAAAGAGACTGCTGTTGCTGGGAATCGATTCCTCCTGCACCACATGCAGCGGTCGGTTGAATCCCATACGCGGTCATACGGTTACGGAACCGGTGGCTCAGTGTCATATACGGTACTGGATATACAGCGTACCGAGGATATGGCGTATATACGGTCATACGGTTTGGGCCAACCCTACTCATGTGCAATGCATGGAAAATCCTTGCACCAGTTGGAAGGCTCTGCATACCCTTTACTGCAGTGCCCCTGTACCAGCTCTTCAAGCAGCCTTTTTACATTACTAATGTGCGTCACACAGCCAGTTGCAAAACCCTGGGCCCCTGAAATAAGAGCAATGATCATCCCATCTTAGATTATACGCTATACGGCCAACCTTTGTGCCACATACGCAACAACACGGGGAACAAAACACAGATCACCCCCGTACCATCTCCGAAGCATACCTTGTCACTCATGTGAACGGCATACATCTTGCCATTCGTCTCCTTCCCGCGAGCCGTGTGTGTGGCGGACAGTAGGGAAGGCTGCTCATTGCTTGAATGGACCTAGCAGCCTAGCAGTCGCACATTTTGACTGATGGCTTAACTTGTAAACCTTGTAAACCTTGTAAACCCTGAATGGACCTAGGGTCCCCAAGCGCAGCGCCACTATTCTATCTGTGCATGTAATCCCTGCAAGCAGAACAAACATTTGCCCTCAAATGCAGCGCTGGGCTAGCCTTGCTGGGTTAGCCTTGCCCCCTCACCCGCTGTGCACAACACTACTGTTCACCCGAACAGCCAAATAACCTTCCTCCTGTGTGCAAAGTGGATACAAAAAGTGAAAGATACAAAAAGTGACATTTTCCTCTCTAGCAGCTTTCCTATTCTACGAACAAATGTATGGTTCTGGCCAGCCTCAGTTCTAGGGATTGTCAGGGGATTGGCCAGAACCATACATTTGCACGTTCGCTTCCGAACTTGCTTGTGTCCAAACATGTGGCCAAACTTGTGGTGGAGAGTGACGGCGATAGTTGTCTGAATGCAGTTGATCTTAGACAGACCAGCACATGATTCAAATCGTGTTCAACATGTTGTTTCAGATATCCTTTGAGTTTTTTGAAGCTGATCCACGACTCCTGGAAAGGTTAAATATATGATGTGCAAAGCAAATGATTTCACTGTTGGCTAATGTTAGCTGTTATGGAGGAGAGTTGGTTGCAATGGCAGCAGCTTCACACGGCAATACTATTTATTGTGTTGGGTTTTTTTGTTTGCAACCAGTTAAAAAGAGGGGGTGCGTGCCAATGGACTGCACACTCTTTCCCTTGGCCCTCTCATATTCATTTTGATCATTGGATAATGCTGTTTTTCCTCTTTGCTTGCAACTTATCAGCCCCCCTATGGACTCCTCATTTGAGTATTTATGTTGCAACATTTTACTGCCATGATGCATTGCAAAGCAACCCCAATGCTATGAAGTAGAGGGGCATAGGTCTACTCCCCCAAATTCGATGATAAATACACAAACACAAACACACCCCACCACACAGGTGGCACCTTTGGAGGCAAAAAAGAGGCGCACAAGCATGACGGAGGCCACAGGTGAGCTTGTTTCTAGACCTGTCTTTCAGTTTGGACGACCAGGTTGCCTGGCGTGCCTTTCTGATTACCTACATTTCACCTGTCCAACTCTAATTCCTGTTTCCAGGTGCTGTGTGTTGCTTCGTAAGCATCACAGCACTTTGTTCTCAAGTGAGCAGAATACGAAGCACTCAGTAATTTATACGCAAAAATAAAGGTCTGAACAGCCATCAAATCTATTAAAGTTCACGCAATGCGGGCATCTGCCAGTGATGGCGCAACCACAGGACCAGCACTCGTGCTCATTTGTTTCCCCTTCCAATTGGCAACTCCTTGAGCATCAGTTTTGAGGCCTGGCGCCGCCACCTCCCACAGCTTCTTCTTCTCAACCGCGTTTGGGACGGCAGCAGGCTACATACAGGGCAGGGTTGTGTGAAAGGGATGTGTCAGTGATGCGTGTTTAACAGCAGGAGGCCGGCAATGTCAGGGGCGTGCTCAAGCAAAAGAATTGAAAGGACGGGAAAGCTGGTGCCAGTTGGAACTACACGCTCAGCAATTGAATATTGGAGGATATGATGCCTCATAATCTAATCTCATGAGTATAAAAACCGAAAAAAGGCATTGGCAATGTTTACACACCCATGAAGATTTAGGGAGAATTGCTCAGGTACCAAACATAAAAAGGCCCGTTTGGTGGGGTTAGGGGGTTGTATGCAGATGGTCAACAATCCCTGGGTTTAAAAGCAGCAATTAATACAATATACAAAACCAGTAGCCCGTTCCCTCTAAATCTTCATCACCACTGCTGCTTATTTAACGTCAGCAGAGCCTGCCATGCGCGCATGACTGACTGCATACCCGTATCTCTGCTGCTGTCAATATTGTTCTGAACAACACTTGTATAGCATACTATGCACAAACCCGCTAAACGTCTGGTTCTCTGTTTCTGTGCCAGCTAGCCAGCAAATTGCACACCAGCCTACAAAAATGCTTCATTCCTACGTGCACAATCACACCAGTGTTGTGCAAACATGCCGTATTAGCACTTTCAGGCCGTACATACAGTACGGTGACGGTAGGGTATGGTCGAAAACCGTATCATACGGTCGAAGAAATAACATGGTCAAACCGTACAAGTAAACCGTATTTGCACAATACTGATAATACACAATGGTACATACAGATGCGCACACACACACACACACCTGTTGCTCTGTACCAGAGAAGAAAATGCGCTCTCCAGGAGCAGCTCCAGCAGGAGGTGCAATGGGCTCTACAGATGTGTGGTCCTCATTACTCGCAGCCATGACCATGCCAAAACTCTTGACCTTACGCATGTTGCGAGGTTTCAGGTTAGCTAACACAACCACCATGCGACCCTGGAACACGAGCAGCAAGGATTATGATCAGATTGTTATCAGGGGAAAGGGAGGTTTGCAGGTTGAAAAGGCATGCCAGTGATATTTTTGTGTGTGGAGGCCATTCTTACACTCTTGAATGTGAACCAAGGTGAATGGGGGTCGCAAGTAGTTTGCACTAGAAGCGCATTTTACAACAATTGATAAATCAAGCCTCTTTACCTGCATCTGCTCAATCGGTACAAACTTGACCAACCCACTGACTATCGTGCGCGGCTCCGGCTCCCCCACGTCAATTGTTTCTACGTACAAACTGCAAGAAGGGGGAGAAGGGCACTCTGTTCAGTGAGTTGCATGGCCACCTGTGGTTCAGACATCCTCCGGCTACATTGCCCCTGTGCTTCGATATCCCCTGCCTCAAACGGCCTCAACCATGCTGGCCGAATGCAGCCGTACCGCCAAGTGTAGCTGGACAGAAGGACCTGCACCGCTGCTGGATCTCGCTTGGGTTTGCTTGGGTGAAGTTAGGGCAAGTCAGGCTAACAAAAATAGGAGGAGAAATAACCTTCATTGACAAAGAGCCACAGCTAAAGCTCTAATTGAGATAAGCCCCTCTGCCTCCCCAGCTACTCCTGTTCCCTCTACCCCAAAATGCTGGCTCCCGCCAATTGAGCACTGGAACTCACCCACCCACCTATCTGCCTCTAGATGCTTTTCGCAACTTAGAATCTTGCCCACTCGGAAGTCCATGGCCAGCAGTGCTTCCAACTGCGCTGCCTCAGAGGGTCCAGCATCCTCAGAACTGCCTGCCTGCCCCCTGCTGCTGCTGCTGCTGCTGCTGCTGCTGCTGCTGGCCTGCACCTTCTCCTGCTGCTGCTGCTGCTCTTGTGCAGGGTCCTCAGAGCTTGCAGTAGACGTGCTTGGAGTCGCTTGTGCATCTGCAAATTGCAGAAACTCTACATCCACCAGGAGTAAGACAATGTTGTCACACGCGTGTGCAAGGTTTTTGCCACTTTTTGCAGGCGTGCATTTAAGATGAGGATTGCTCGGAAATTAAAAAGGGGTGCAGATGAACAAGTACCTAAGCGTACACATACAACTAGGTATATGGAAATGATGTCTGTGTGTGTGTGTGTGTTGTTGTATGAAAGATGGCCCACCTGCGTCTGCGCCTGTTGCTGTCTTAGGAACACGGAACATTTGCCGGTCAGATGCCGGTGCCATAGCCAGCAGCTCTTCCCTGCAGATGAACCCACCAGATTGCCAAGTGCATCACACACATGGCAGACGTGTGTGTGTGTGTGTGCGCAATAGGTGGGCGCTCGAGAGTACCAAACATTCACCTGTTGGCGTTTATGTCCGGCTCATCTGCTCTCAGGACTGAGCTCTCTTGTGTCCCGTGCATGGATGGTGGCACATGTGAGATGTCCACATGCTGCAGCTGACCGAACCTACAGCAACGAACAAGCAGTACCCAGGCGGATAAGTAAGAAGACGCGTGTGCTGACAGAAAGACATGGATGCAGATGCATGCACTCACCATTCAATGATGCTGTTAATCTTAGGCTCATATTCACTGACCTGCAGAATGGTTGGAGCGAAAGAGGCTTGTAAGGAAGGAAAGAGGACATACACATTTGTACGTGCCCTACCTCTTCATCCGCCACTCGGATGCGCGCACTGGCAGCTAGCTCCTTTATATTAGGCTTCTTGGGTGCCCCATCTGTGGTACTGGCTGCTCTGGTTACGTGGGCCACCCCCCTGTTCTTAAAAGCAGCACCCATGAGGAGGTGGGGACGCGACTGCAAAACATTTCTCAGTAACATTTGTAGGTATCTTTATTATTTGTTATGCCTGCCTGCGGTACCCGTGCTTGCATTCTGACTACGCACTTTAATCACATATGAACGAGCTTGGGCGCAAAGCTGAAACTTACGAGTAAACAGTATCTGGTAGCGCAAAAGGGGGGTACTGGAACATCGGGACGGAAACCACCCAGATCTCGAGGAATTGCAGAAAGGGCGATGACCAACCTCACAGCTAAGGTACCCCTTTTGGTTTCTGCACCCCACACTTTAATTCTTTTTTTGTTCGAAAGTACATTTTTCATACATTAAGAACAGCTACTAAACACGCGTCGCCCA
>Ga0307942_1004478_pt1 | contig 11110 bp, 8 predicted proteins | sample OrgLakmetagen175_FD_201846 | JGI IMG/M metagenome (GOLD analysis project Ga0307942, IMG submission 201846) | Saline water microbial communities from Organic Lake, Antarctica - #175 | ecosystem: Environmental > Aquatic > Non-marine Saline and Alkaline > Saline | place: Antarctica: Organic Lake...
CTCCATACCCTGCACGATGACACAGGGCAGCAAGATATAATGTAAATATATTATGCATAAGTTAGCGATCTATATATCATGCTATATGGCATGCATCATCAATGCACCGTCCATCGCATACACTTCTTTCACCAGACCAATGTACTCTCCAAACTCTGCACGATGACACAGGGTAAGCAAGTTGTGATATTCATAGGTTTGTATTTATAAGTGTACGCACCGTATACGACCGTATACCTGGTAATTTCCCTGCCATAAATTCCGTATGTACACCGTATAAATATGGTTCTATCCATTCCTAAATACTCACGAGTTGCATCATCAATGCACCGTCCATTATAATCACTTCTTTCACCAAATCAATGTACACTCCATCAGTATACCCTGTGAACACTGCACGTTGACACAGGGTAGGTACATTTTTTATTTGCTTGTTATGTATCCATGCACCACCTTTGCTGTGCCACCTCATCTCATTCCAGGCCCACCTCACGAGTATCAATGTATCGATACTCTGATCAATGCCCAGAGCATTAAACGACGCAAATCCATACTGCCACCTTCAAATAATTGCCGTCAACGACACTCACTGCCTCATCATTATGTGCTCTCCTAATTTTTGCTATCCACAGCACTTGCTACCTAAAAGGATCATGGGCTCTCTTCAACGACACTAACTGCATGAGGTTCACTTGCTTTATAAATTAGAGATCACTGCTTTATACACTGAAGACAGCCTTCAACGCTTGATTATCACTAACCAAAATCAAATAAACAAATAGCGGTTCGCACATCCACACTAAATAGATCCTCATCCTTCAAAAAACCAGCTGAGGTTTTCCCGTTCTTCATCAAATGTAAGATATCATCCACGATCAAGACACATCATCCACTATTATTTTTGCAGCACGCACTGCTGTCCTGTCCTTTTTCCCTGGCCTCACACTCCTCCCCGACATGCACGCCAAAGTGCTCAGGATCAAAACACCAACCCACATGAACTGCTTGACATCGAAACCACACCTTTTTTTAAGACACAACCCAGTCAGTGGATGTGGGTGGGTGGGTTAAACCCACACACACCCAATATCTCATCACCTGGGGAGCCATGTGGGTCATCATACGTGTGATGTCCTCCATGCTCAAGAAGCCATCCGCATCTTCATCCCACTTCCTGAATAGTCCTGGTAGAACCTCCAAGAACACCACCTCGCAACGTGTGTACTCGTCACACAGCGCCTCCAAGAACACGTGGGTCTGCATGTGGTTGCAGTTGGAGCTGAGCTCTGAGCCTACAGCAATACACGGGTCTCACACATGGTGGCTGCTGTACAACTAATAATATGCGGGTCTGCATGTGGTTGCAGTTGGAGCTGGCTTTTGCGCCTACAGCAATACACGGATCTCACACATGGTGGTTGCTGTACACGTAATATAATATGCGGGTCTGCATGTGGTTGCAGTTGGAGTTGAGCTCTGAGCCTACAGCAATACACGGGTCTCACACATGGTGGTTGCTGTACACGTTATAATATGTGGGTGCGCATGTGGTTGCAGTTGGAGCTGAGCTCTGAGCCTACAGCAATACACAAGTCTCACACATGGTGGTTGCTGTACACGTTATAATATGCAGGTCCGCATGTGGTTGCAGTTGGAGCTGAGCTCTGAGCCTACAGAAATACACAAGTCTCACACATGGTGGTTGCTGTACACGTTATAATATGTGGGTGCGTATGTGGTTGCAGTTGGAGCTGAGCTCTGAGCCTACAGCAATACACAAGTCTCACACATGGTGGTTGCTGTACAAGTAATATAATATGCAGGTCCGCATGTGGTTGCAGTTGGAGTTGAGCTCTGAGCCTACAGCACTACACAAGTCTCACACATGGTGGTTGCTGTACACGTTATAATATGCGGGTCTGCATGTGGTTGCAGTTGGAGTTGAGCTCTGAGCCTACAGCACTACACGGGTCTCACACATGGTGGTTGCTGTACACGTTATAATATGTGGGTGCAGTTGGAGCTGGCTTTTGTGCCTCCGACAATACATGGGTCTCACAAATGCTGGTCGCAGCTAAGGCTGGCTTCTGCTTAATCAATAATACGCAAGCCTGCATGTGGTTGCATTTGGAGCTGAGCTTCCGTATAATCATTTGAAGAGGAGTAAGACTCAGGTACGACAACCAGGTGCAAGCATTTCAAGGTAAGTCTTGCTTGGAAGATGGCGGCCTTATAACAGTGTAAGTTGGCACTAGCGAGCTGGCAGATCAGATAGGTGACGAATTAGAATGGTAAGATGTTAGAGCAGATCAGAAAGGTGACAACTTAGAATAATTTAAGGTTAGAGCTGGCAGATCAGATAGGTGACGAATTAGAATGGTAAGAAGTTAGAGCAGATCAGATAGGTGACGACTTAAAATAATTTTAGGTTAGAAATGGCAGATCAGATAGGTGACGAATTAGAATGGTAAGAAGTTAGAGCAGATCAGATAGGTGACGAATTAGAATGGTAAGAAGTCAGAGCAGATCAGATAGGTGTGAATTAAAATGGTAAGAAGTTAGAGCATGAGTGACGAATCGGTGACAGGCTAACATGACGTATGTGTGCAAATTGCATGTTCACATGCATGTTGTGATGTATACAAATGTTGATATGTAAATGTGGCACAGCAATATATGTTGTGGTGCTCAATAATCATATGTGGTGCGTCAAATTCACTGGGAAAAAGACCTCACTGGGTTATGGGGTGGGTGCACATATACGAGTGGCCATTTAAATCTGCTTGCCTGTATCTGCTTGCCTGAGGTCTACATTCTTTCTTGCACGTGATGAATCCACACTTTTAACATTCAATCCTGTCATCATTTACAAACCCACCCAAACAGACAAACACACACCTGAACCTTTCTAAACTCTGCCCGCCCCTTCTCATAGTCCAGCATCTGCTGCAGCTCCTGCCCGTAATATCCTGGTGCCACAAAATACTGTGCCACCTCATTGTCAGGAATGACCTCCCCCTGCATGCCAGGCACACACAGTCAACATGGATCAGGTCTACATCAATGCGTTGGGCAAGAACTGGTTTTGCTGATAACAAAGATAAGGGCCTCAAGGGACCATGCCCCCTGTGCGTACAGTGATATTTGTGTGCAGCCAGGAATTCAAGATTGAAGTGCGATGTGGGTGCTGAGTAACGGCGGCGGGATAAAGGCTTCCTACTCCTAGGGTTCGCCAGAAGTGTGTATATGCACCGTATATGACCGTATACTATATGGTGATAAAGACTACCTACTCCTAGGGTTCGCCAGAAGTGTGTTTATGCACCATATATAACCGTATACTATATGGTGATAAAGACTACCTACTCCTAGGGTTCGCCAGAAGTGTGTATATGCACCGTATATGACCGTATACGTTATGGTGATTTCCCAGCCAAGCACACCGTGTTTAAACCGTATATGTATAGTTCCGGACAACCCTACTGACACCCAAAAAGACTGTCTAAACTCACCCTCAAAGTTCGCACATGTTATGCATCATGTGCATGCAGACACAGTAATGTGGTGCATTTAGGGTTGGCCAGAACCATAAATATACAGTGCACATACGTTTTTTTTGGCAGGGAAATCACCAATTATACCGTCATATGCAGTGTAAATATATGGTTCTGGCCAAGCCTAGTTATAATTGGGTTACGTTATGCATTTTTGATCCCAAAAGCCTAGGGTTGGCCAGAACCATAAATTTACGGTGTACATACGTTTTTTTGGCAGGAAAATCACCAAATATACCGTCATATATGATGTATATATGCGGTTATGGCCAATCTACCCCTGCCCCGAGTAACTTGCATGCCTCTTCAATTACGAAAAAACTGCTCTCCCCCCTCCCCCCACCACCATTATGCCACCCCCCTATTCAGCATTGCTCTCAGACAGGAACAAATACCCACTTGCTTGTGGTTTGAGTTTGTTTATGCAGTTGCGTTTATGAACACATGTGCATAACTATGTCCGTACCTTGTGTGAGAGCATCCGTGTGAGATACGTATTTTCATATACAGGTGCGTGCATCCGCATGCATGTAATTATGCATGTATAGTGTGTATAAGCATGCATTTGCGTGTGCTCGCTGCTGCCCACCCACCCACCTTCAGGGCCAGTGTGGCAGCGAAAGTGTACGCCGTGCGTGTGTGTCGGCGCAGCAGCACTTTGTCCGCCACCCACAAGCACTTGCGCACATCAGCTTGGGGGTGGCCGCCCTTTTTGGCCCCCGACCAGTCGGCAGGAAAGTCGCAGCAAGGTAGGCGTGCTGGCTCACCCAGACGTTTCAGGGCGTCCAGGAACACACACAACACCTGATTTGTTGAATTCAGATTAAAGACAAAGTCACAGTAGGATACGTGCGCTGGCTGTGCTTAGTATGCTAGGGGCTTCCAGAAACAGGCACAACACCAAGATTTGTTTCGAAAAGGATCTGGGGCGAAATATCTAAATGACTTGCAACTGTCGAAAGGATCTGGGGCAGATTATCTGATATCCGAGCGACTTGCAACTGTCGACAAAGCGCGCCTCAAAGTAGAATATGAGGACATGTAAATGGGGCGTGTGTTAATATCATGCATCCACACACACGCTACATACAGGCAAGTCTGCTTCTTATACGAATGATTGAAGCTGAGAAGGATAGCATAATTCCACCTATATGAATGTGTGCATGATAATTAAACGGGGCGTGTTTTAAAATCACGCATCCACACACACGCTACATTCAGCCAAGTCTGCTTCTTATACGAATGATGTTGATAAGTATTACATAATTCCACTATATGAATGTGGGCATGATAATTTCCTGCTTGCAACGTCGGTTGTGCACTGTAGGTATTATACACATTACTGTATGGTTAAGTCAACCGCACGCACAATGGCGCAGCATCTAAATGGCAATCACAATGAGGGCAGCTTCTGCTGCCAGCCAGCTTGCCAAAAGGTGCGTTGAGTCAAGGATACATGAGTGTGATTGTTAATTATTCGCAAGCAGACAGTTTCTTAGGTTACGAACAAGCAGTGGTCACGGGAGACAAAAATAGCACTAGATTTTCTTGTGCGTGTCAATGCAAGTAGTATGCGTGAACCAGTTGCTGTGTGTGGGTAAGCGTGTGTGTGTGCGTGTGTGTTGTGTGTTTGGAGTATGCGATGTTGTTTGTGAGGAATCTGCGAGCGGTTGCGCATGCGCACATACTTAGCAAATATTGAAAACAGGCATGTTACCTGTTTGACTGCTTATTAGGGTTGTACGCACGCACGTAATGTTAGGATTTGTTAAGGTTTCACGCATGCACGTAGTGTCATGGGATCTCTTTGAACAAATACTTTCTATTTTCTACCTTGCACAATGCATTACTTGCCCCCCACGTACCTTGGATGGCCAGCGACCCTCGAACAAGAAGCTGCTGAACACACTGACACGTACGTCCGTCTGCAAGTCGGTACGTGGACAAGACAAAATTGTGTAAGGTACATAAGTGTGTAAGCGTACAATTCCCAGACCTAGCACAGAGAGAACAGAGAGGCCTATTTGTGAAAGCCACTTCCTTCATTTGTTTAACGTGCCAATTCATACTGTAGAGCAGGTGCTCTGTTACTGGCTTTAAAATGGATGAATGATGCAAGCGTTGGACACGTAAGGTGTAAGCCTTCAGTGGTGCGTGGGATTAATACGATGGATGGATGAAGCACAGGTCTTGAAGGGTGTGTGAGAGTTGCACTGTGGATGAACAAAGCGTAGGTATTGATGGGGTGTGAGAGTTGCACTATGGATGAACAAAGCGTAGGTCTTGATGGGGTGTGGTAGACTAATGGGGTGTGGTAGACTAATGCTATGGATGAATGAATAATTGGCCTTAAGGAGTGTGTGAGACTTGCAGCATCTCAGGATCTCAGAGCATTTCCCAAAACCGTATTAATGCTGTGCAATGCATTGTGTGATCCATTCTCACTCATTAAGTAGCTGTGCTGCACACCTTGTGGCATTAAAAATATTTGAGAGCAATAGCTTGATACATCAATGACAGGACAACACAAGCCGGAAAGCTAGAGCCGGCTACGTCCACTGGTCAGCTCAAAAACGCTGGGCATGCCCACTTCAAACTTGAAAATCGACAAGGCAAGACCACATGTACATACCTTCTGATTTGCCTTGATTGTAGCCACTAGCTGCCTACCTCAAACTCAAAAATCGACAAGGCAAGACCACATGTACATACCTTCTGATTCGCCTTGATTGTGGCCACCAGCTGCGCAGCATACTGGTTGACGAGGGCATTCGTGCCGTAGACACCTGCAAACACACGTGTGTGAGTATGTGTGTGTATGTATGTGTGTGTGTGTGTATGTGCATGTGCTTGCATTTGGGTGTGTGGGTGGTGTGTGCATGAGGGGGCATTTGTGCGCAAGTGTGCTACTGCACACTGCAGGCAGTAGCACACTTGCGCACAAATAGGGCTAAATTACAGTGCATCTCTCTTGTGCTTGCACTCTCGCACGGACATGAAAAGCGCTAGAAAAGCTGGTTGAAATCCAATCTGCTGCACGTGAGCACCTAATCGGAAACAGATTTGCAATGATTGCAGCTCGAGAGAGGGAGAATCTTGGCTGTAAACACAGCCGAGGTCCTTTCACAGAGGAATCCATTGTGAGACCCTTCAGGCCGGATTTGGAAAGGGCACCGATGCAAGGTTACTAACGTTATCACAAACAAACAAATCTAACATGCACCGAATATATAACACAGCAGCAAACAATTGCAACGTGCACACCAACAAGAGATACGCATGCACAACATGCTAGCAAGAGATACGCATGCACAACATGCTAGCAAGAGATACGCATGCACAACATGCTAGCAAGAGATACGCATGCACAACATGCTAGCAAGGGATACGCATGCACAATATGCTAACAAGAGATACGCATGCACAATATGCTAACAAGAGATACGCATGCACAACATGCTAACAAGAAATACGCATGCACAACATGCTAGCAAGAGATACGCATGCACAACATGCTAACAAGAGACCCGCATGCACAACATGCTAACAAGAGATACGCATGTACCTGCCAAATGCTAACAAGAGATACGCATGCACAACATGCTGACAAGAGATTCACATGCACATTATGCTAGCAAGAGACACGCATGCACAACATGCTAACAAGAGATACGCATGCACAACATGCTAACAAGAGATACGCATGCACAACATGCTAACAAGAGATACGCATGCACAACATGCTAATAAGAGATACGCATGCACAACATGCTAGCAAGAGATACGCATGCACAACATGCTAACAAGAGATACGCATGCACAACATGCTAGCAAGAGATACGCATGCACAATATGCTAACAAGAGATACGCATGCACAACATGCTAGCAAGAGATACGCATGCACAATATGCTAACAAGAGATACGCATGCACAACATGCTAACAGGAGATACGCATGCACAACATGCTAGCAAGAGATACGCATGTACCTGCCAAATGCTGGAACATGTAATCCACGAGGGGCATGGGCTCGTTTTGGGGTACCATTTTCGCCCGTGCTTCGTCAGAGACTATCTTTCCACGGTAGATGCCGTCAATGAGCTGTGAGGCAGTGAGTGTGGAGACAATGATCATTTTCCATGATTAATGCCGCGACGAGGTGAAGGGAAACCGAGTATAGGAAGGGGTCACCATTTTCACAGGAAATTCTAACAATGAGTTGCGAAAGCAGCGAGGGAGCCAAAGCGTGTCTGACAGAGTAGGTGGCAGACTCTGACGGAATGGGTACGCATACATGCAATGAAAGTCAATGGACCAGAGAGTGCTTTATAGTTGGAATAAAGTATTGGGAGTACAGGCACCATAGTATTATACTTATTGCCCATAGTATTATACCTAAGTAGGCATAGCCTTGTTCTAGTTGGAATAAAGTATTGGGAGTAGAGGCACCCTAGCCCTGATATCAAATGCACCATAATAGTATACTTATTGCTCATCGTAATATACTAATTGTACCCTATGTAGACACAGCCTTGCACCCTAGCCCTGAATTGAAATGCACCATAAGATTATACTTATTGCCCACCGTATCATACTAATTGTACCCTATGTAGACACAGCCTTGCACCCTAGCCCTGATGTCGCACCATAACATTATACTTATTGCCCACCGTATTATATTAATTGTACCCTATGTAGACACAGCCTTGCACCCTAGCCCTGATCGATAGCCCAGTCACGTGTGCATGGCTTTATCCCCGCACACGTCAATTTAATATAATAAATTAGATAGAAATGCACCCACACCCTCACACCTTAAAAAGCCAGTCACGTGTGCATGGCTTGATCCCCGCACACGTCAATTTTAATATAACAAAATAGATAGAAATGCACCCACACCCTCACACCTTGAGCAGCCAGTCACGTGTGCATGGCTTGATTCTCGCACACGTCAATTTAGAGTAGATAGTAATGCACACACCCTCACACCTTGAGCAGCCAGTCACGTGTGCATGGCTTGATCCTCGCACACGTCAATTTAGAGTAGATAGTAATGCACACACCCTCACACCTTGAGCAGCCAGTCAGGTGTGCATGGCTTGATCCTCGCACACGTCAATTAGAATAGATAGTAATGCACACACCCTCACACCTTGAGCAGCCAGTCAGGTGTGCATGGCTTGATCCCCGCACACACCAGTTTCAGAATAGTTATTAAATAGATAGTAATAAAGATCGTCCCCATGCAAAACTTCCCCTGCCAAACAGTGCCCAAAAGCCTAAATCAGCCATATCTCCCTATTCACTTCACCATTCTGGGACCTGAAAGTTGCGTTGGATAGCTAATTTTTTTTACTCGTCTTCAAAAAAGCAGGCAAAAAGACTCAGTGGGTGGCCTGCTAGATAGTAATGCAAAAAGACTCAGTGGGTGTCCTGCTAGATAATATTGCACCCACACCCTCGCACCTTGAGCAGCCAGTCAGGGGTGCGTGGCTTAATGCCTGCGTACTTGGTGATTGCATCTTCAAGACGCGCAGCCCCTGACAGTTGTTCTCGCTTCTCTACGTTCCTGTCTCTGCCCAACACAAAGGCTTTGGACTCAGCAGCATTCTTGCGCATGGAGTCCGACGTAGTCAGGCTTCTGTCTTCTGAAAATGAGGATGTACACGCACACGGAAATGTAAGCTTCTGCTTGTACTTGCGTGCATGTGTGTATGTGTGGGGCATGCGCGTATATTGTGTGCGCAAAGTTCTGCAGAAAGTTGTGCTTATTTTGGGTACTTAAACAGAGTTGGTACGGTATTACCGCCTTATTTAGTGCCACGACTTTCAGCACTAGAATGAGGTTTACAATTGGGTACGTCATATATCAGTTACACAACAGTCATTTTTCAGTTGCACAACAAAGTCATTTATCAGTTACACAACAGAGTCATTCATCACTTACACAACAAAGCTGGACAGCTATGCAAGTGCTGCCTGTTTGCACTAGAACACTGGAAAATGTGGGAGTGGCTTGGACCTGATGTCAGCGCCCTTGCAAACCGATTGTTCATAAGAAATTTGTGCTGCACACTGCAAGGATGAAAGAACCGGAAGGTTTGCCTTTGTGCTGCTGTCGCCCTGTTAAAAAGAATCAGCGCCTGGAATCCAATGCCCTTACAGAGTGAGTTGTAGGACCGAAAGGGGCAAGGACGTGATAAGGGACGTAGCGGCAAAGCGTTGCATAAAAAAAAGGGTCACCCTCAGTTTTGTGCTCTGCGTAAAACAAATAGTATGACTAGAGTTGGCCAGAGCCATATATATACGATGTATATACGGTGTTTTTGGGCAGAGAATCATTAAATATACAGTCATATACGGTGTATATATACGGTTCTGGCCAGCACTACGTATTACACAGCACGTTTTTTACCTCTAGGGAAGTGCGCCTTACAAAAGCGCAGCACATCATGATTAAATCTACTGTACCAAAAGACGCAAGTGCGCGCTCACATCAAACACTATTTATTCGAATACAGCCCTCCTTTTGCATTCAACAGTTGTCATAGATTATAGGTCAACCAACCCACAGCTGTCATAGGTCAACCAGCCCAGGTCAAAGGTCAACTTATCCACACATGTCATCTCCAAATATGCATGCCACCTGACTTACAGAAATGCATGCCACCCGACTCACTGAAACGTATGCCACCTGACTCACTGAAATGCATGCCACCTGACGCACTGAAATGCATGCCACCTGACTCACTGACACGTATGCCACCTGACGCACTGAAAAGCATGCCACCTGACTCACTGAAATGCATGCCACCTGACTCACTGAAATGCATGCCACCTGACACACTGAAAAGCATGCCACCTGAACTCACTCTGGGCGTTGTGACGGATCGGAGACATGCTCCTCCGTTTCCATTTGCCGCCTTTCTCCTTGATGGAAAGGCCCCTGCTTGCAGCACAACGTAAGGGCTAGTGTGTTTCTACGTAAAGCACTGGCGTGCTCTTTTTCTCGTGCAGGAACTATGTCTCGTTTAAGTTCACAAATGTAATGATGAGATGCGGAAAGGGACGACAAAAGAAGATTCCTGGGTCCAAGCAGGAGCTGCAGCAAGGCTTGCAGACAGTTCAACAAATCAAGTAAGGCGGCATTCATGCATGAGACATAAATTGCGCGCAAGCAGTATAGGGCCTTAAGCACTGATGAAGCGTAAGGTGGTGTTTGCTATGATTATTTGAACGGGACACACGGCTGGATTTCTTTTGTGAGTGGGTTTGTGTGTGATGTGTGTGTGTGTGTGTGTGTGTGTGTATGCCTAAGGCTAGACCGAGCCCAACCTCACCACAAACTACTAGGATTTTTTGGCAGCTTCTCTGGTGTTAATTTTGTCTATCCCCATCCTTGTCTTCTTTTGAGGGCACCGTGTCCCATTTTATCCCACACATGCAAAACAACACGCGTACCCCCCTCCCCCAACCAAAACTCACACTCACAATGTGTGGGATGTTTAAGCGTGTTTGTGTGTGTGTGTGTGTGGTGTGTGTGTGTGTGTGTGTGT
>Ga0307942_1004483_pt1 | contig 11101 bp, 16 predicted proteins | sample OrgLakmetagen175_FD_201846 | JGI IMG/M metagenome (GOLD analysis project Ga0307942, IMG submission 201846) | Saline water microbial communities from Organic Lake, Antarctica - #175 | ecosystem: Environmental > Aquatic > Non-marine Saline and Alkaline > Saline | place: Antarctica: Organic Lake...
TCTCTCTCACTCTCTCTCTCACTCTCTCACACACTCACTCTCTCACTCTCTCACACACACACACACACACACACACACACACACACACACACACACACACACACGCACACACACACACACACACACAGAGACAAACACACATACACACATACACACACACACGCGCACACACACACACACACACGCACACACAAACACACACACACACATACACACAACACACACACACATATCACGTACATCACACATATCACAAAGCCTCTGGTTGTTTCGGAGCCTGAGACCGAAAGCAAAGGATCAAACGAGCCCTGGCAAAAAGGGCACACAGGAAGATGTCAAGCAACAGGTATTCACGCTGTCGCCTGTATTGCCTCGAAATGTCTGCGTTTCATTTCCAGCTTGCTACACCCACACTCGCTGCACTCAAAGCAAATCCTCACTGCACTCAAAGCGTAGAGTTAGCCTATACCTCTTGTAGAGTCCTCCTGTTCGAAATGTTTTCCTCTGTATATCTTTCAAACGTAAGGTTGGCCTGGAACTGTATACCGTGTTGTGTACAACCATGTGGTTCAATGCTTTCCTGTATGCATGTAGGTTACCTCGTAAAATTACAAATAGGTATGCATGTAATTGCACGTAATTTCTAGATAGGTATGCACGCATACTATGTGCACGTGCGTGTACACGCAATAAACACACACACACACACACACAAACACACACACACACTTACACTTGCACTTGCACACACACTCACTCCAAATCGATGTGGGGAAAGGAAGGTTCATCACCGCCCCTCAAATGTTCACGTCTTTCCTTTTCAGGTCCAGGCCATGCAAACTGCGTACCACAAATTGCACTCCGACTTTGGGGCACGAGGTCTGGACAGAAGGTGGTACTGAGCACTAATGTTCACGTCTTTCCTTTGCAGGTCCAGGCCATGCAAGCTGCGTACCACAAAATGCACTCCGACTTTGGGGCACGTGGTCTGGACATGAAGGCGGTAGAAAGCATGAGACCTTGGTATTTTGGCGTTGACAGTCCTGGCCAGATGCCCTGGCCGAAGATGTATGCACAGGTACGTGTGTGTGTGTATGTGTGTTTGTTTGTGTGGATGTATTATTTCTGTATGTATGTGTGGGGTCCTGTGAATGTAGTTGTATTTTTAATTACGCCAGTGTGTACATTCGACCTTGTACGTCGAAAAGCGTTTCAATATTTGTGCCTGTGCAAGCATGGCAAGATGACTAACATGTGTGTGTGCGCTGCCAAATGTCATTTGATCTAGCTTTGTGTGACCGTGCTTGCTTTGTGTGACAGTGCTAGCTTGGTGTGCCTGTGCTAGCTTTGTGTGACAGTGTTAGCTTTTTGTGCCTGTGCTAGCTTTGTGTGACATTGCTGCCAAATGTCATCTGATCTAGCTTTGTGTGACAGTGCTAGCTTTGTGTGACAGTGCTGCCTGCACAGCAGTCTGGTCGAGCATTTCAAAATAAAGGGTCAGAGACCGACCCCAACAAACAACTTTGGCTTGACAGCAGCTGCCGTGTAACCTGGATGTGTGGGACACTTGTTTGCACGCTGAACAGTTGTTGTTCTAGGTGCTTGATGGGGTTGCAACTCCAAGCATAAAGGAAGATTCGCCGATGACGAGATCACCTCCACGTGCACACTTCCACGGAAGTTATGCGCAAGTGCTGTCCTTGAACAGGCACGTACAAGCATTGGTGATGAGCAGGGATGGCCAGAACCATATATATACGGTTTACATACGGTATTTTTGGCTTGGAAATCACCAAATATACGGTGTATTTATACGTATTTATACGGTTCTGGCCAACCCTAGTGATGAGAAAACGGGTACAATGCAGACAGCAAGGTAGTCACGCCACCAGATCCAAAATTGTGACCCCTAAAATCTTGGCCTGGCCACGGACCTCTTGGCTCTCAGAGCAGCTGCCTTGCAGATGCGCACTCAGAAGGTGCAAGGTGCTGTTATTAACTCCCTCTAGATAGGTTCAGGCCCTGCAGATGCGCACTCAAAGCGGTGCTGTTACCACCGCCCTCTAGGATCAGGTTTCAGCCTTGGCCGAACACCCTCCTGACTCCCATTAGCTTGTTCGTCGCGCCTGATTCTTTTAATCTTGCATTGTCACGGACATGAGCCTTGCATTGTCACGGACATCAGCCTTGCATTGTCGCCGACATGAGTCAGAGATGGTGGTCAGAAGGTTGTGTGTGTGTATGTGCGTGCGTGCGTGTTCTCCCTAGTGTGCGGGTTGCAACTGAAGCTGGGTACCAACTATTGCAACTGAAGGCGTGCTTGGTGTCATGTGCATGTCACATCTGACCGTTTAAATTATTAAAAAAAAGGCGTGTTTGGTGTCGTGTGCTTGTCACATCTGACCGTTTAAACCATTTAAAAAAAAGGCGTGCTTGGTGTCGTGTGCTTGTCACATCTGACCGTTTCATCTATAAAACAACAAAGGCGTGCTTGGTGTCGTGTGCTTGTTGCATCTAACCGTTTAAACCATTTAAAAAAAAGGCGTGCTTGGTGTTGTGTGCATGTCACATCTGACCGTTTCATCTACAAAACAACAAAGGCATGCTTGGTGTCGTGTGCTTGTTGCATCTAACTGTTTAAACCATTTTACTTGGTGTTGTGTGCATGTCACATCTGACCGTTTCATCTACAAAAAACAGAGGCGTGCTTGGTGTTGTGTGCATGTCACATCTGACCGTTCTATTTTTGAGGTGTGCTTGGTGTTGTGTGCATGTCACATCTGATTGTTCTTTCTGTGATTAAAAAGGGAAGGCGTGCTTGATGTTGTGTGCAGGTCACACCTGAATTGTTCTTTCTGTGACTAAAACGTGATTAAAGAAGGGAAGGCGTGCTTGATGCTGTGTGCAGGTCACACTTGATTGTCTTTCTGTGACTAAAACGTGATTAAAAAGGGAAGGTGTGCTTGATGCTGTGTGCATGTCACACCTGATGTTTGTTCTGTGACTAAAACATGATTAAAAAGGGAAGGTATGCTTGATGCTGTGTGCAGGTCACACCTGATTATTCTTTCTGTGACTAAAGCGTGATTAAAAAAGGAAAGGCGTGCTTGGTGTTGTGTGCATGTCACACCTGATTATTCTTTCTGTGACTAAAGCGTGATTAAAAAAGGGAAGGTGTGCTTGATGCTGTGTGCAGGTCACACCCCCTTTGCCCAGTGACGCCGTTCGGTTGCTGGTCCTGCCCTACGAGGAGGTGGGTCCTTATCAGGGGGTATACGTGTGTGCACGATCTAAAGAGTAGTGTGTGCGTCCAGCTTGTGTGTGTATGTGTCTGTATGATGGTGTTGTGCGTATTTATGGTCCTGCCTTAGGAGGAGGTGGGTCCTTATCAGGGGGTATATGTGTGTGTGCGCGATCTGAAGAATAGGGTGTGCATCCAGATTTTTGGTGTCTGTGTGTTTTAAAGTTTTATAATGTGTGCGCGGTCTGAAGAGTAGTGTGTGCGTCCAGCTTGTGTGTGTATGTATTTGTATGATGGTGTTGTGCATATTTATGGTCCTGCCCTACAAGGAGGTGGGTCCTTATTAGGGGGTATATGTGTGTGCGCGATCTGAAAAATAGGGTGTGCATCCAGCTTTTTAGTGTGTGTGTGTGTGTGCCTGTGTGTTTCTAAAAACTTTGAAAATTTTAAACAGGCTTCTTGAGCCTTTGCAGTAAAAGGCATGTGGCATTTTGTGTGGCTAACACGACCTTGTTCTGGTGCATTTGGCGCTGCATATGCAGCGCCAAATGTAGGTCTCAGATGCAGCGCCAAGGTATGCACCAGACAAGCACAAGGTATGTAGCGCCAAAAGCATACCTTGTGCTTGTCTGGTGCATACCTTGTGCTTGTCTGTTGCATACCTTGTGCTTGTCTGGTGCATACCGTGTGCTTGTCTGGTGCATACCGTGTGCTTGTCTGGTGCATACCGTGTGCTTGTCTGGTGCATACCTTGGGCTTGTCTGGTGCATTTGGCGCTGCGTACCTTGTGCTTGTATCTGAGATCTACATTGCTCGCTCTGCATACCATGCGCCCACGCTGCAAACCGACCCTGCAAACCCATCCAGCAAACCATTTGCCTACTTTGCGAGCCTAACTTGCAAACCCACACTGCAAACCAAAGCCCACTGTACAAGTTAACGCTATATTCCATTCGCCTACTTTGCAACCTAACTTGCAAACCCACACTGCAAACCAATGCCCACTGTACGAATTAACCCTATAAACCATACGCCTACTTTGCAAGCCTAACGTGCAAACCTGCACTGCATACCAAAGCCCACTGTACGAATCAACCCTATAAACCATACGCCTACTTTGCGAGCCTGACTTGCAAACATACACTGCAAACCCTACACCCACGTACTGCAAATCTACCAGCTTTCATGCAACCCGACAGTTTAAACTGCAAATCTACCAGTTTTCATGCAACTCGACAATTTAAACACAAACTGCAAATCTACCAGTTTTCATGCAATTTGACAGTTTAAACACAAACTGCAAATCTACCAGTGTTCATGCAACCCGACCGTTTAAACTGCTACAACTTCTCCCACAAGCACAACATGTGTATTATGATGTCATACCTTGACATGCCAAAGAAACACAAGAAAAACGCCTCGCAGACAGTGAAAACCACTCCCCACGTAAACTCAAGAAGAGCAGCCACTTTGGTGCTGGGTGAAAACTGGCAGGGTCTGAGTTGCTTATCGTTACAGGAATGGTAGCATAATATAGGGAGACGCGGGCGGGTAAAAGAATAAAAAAAACAGGCAGTAGAAACTACTCCCCATTTATGAAGGAAAAGGGGCCCCGTTGGTGCTGGAGTACAGTGCCACTAAGATCTCCGAGCTGACTTCAACACCCTTGTACAATTAAAACTTTGCATCATCACGCATATTCTAAATCCAAATTGTGGCCATGGCCTGCATACACTTTTTCAAACATCAAAAGCAGACCCTAAACCCTAAACCCTAAAGCTGAACATGTACAATCAAAACTCTGCATCCTCACGCGTGTTCTGAACCAGAATGATGATCATAAACTGCACGGCACTTTTATTTACACATCAAAGGCAGGCCCACTGCATTCAACAGCTCCTTCTACTCACGCCCATTTCCTGGCCACTGCACACACACACACACACACACACACACAGTGCCCCTCTCTAGCTGCGGCAGCTGCAGCAGCCGCCGCAGACATCGCCAGGCTGCTTTCGCTTGCGGCACCAGGGACCAAGATCTTCATGAACGCCCGTGCAAACCTCCACGTAACCATTTTCCACACATCTCACCCCATGGAGGCCTTTGCAAAGGCAGCAGCAGCCAGCGGGAACGACGCAGCGCGTGCCGGCAGCAGCAGCGGCGGCAGCGGTAGCGGCAGCGGCGACGGGGGCAGCAGCAATGCACAATGGCAGCAGCTACCTGCGCCAGCTCCTACCACGAGTGATTTTGAGCTGCACAGGTATGTTATGCAGGTATGTTAAGCAGCTCTTGGCCATGCATGAGTTGCGCAGGTATGAGTACATGGCAGCTCTTGGCCAGGTATGTTAAGCAGCTTTTGGCCATGCATGAGTTGCGCAGGTATGAGTACATGGCAGCTCTTGGCCAGGTATGTTAAGCAGCTCTTGGCCACGCATGAGTTGCGCAGGTATGAGTACATGGCAGCTCTTGGCCAGGTATGTTAAGCAGCTCTTGGCCACGCATGAGTTGCGCAGGTATGACTACATGGCAGCTCTTGGCCAGGTGTGTTAAGCAGCTCTTGGCCACGCATGAGTTGCAGTTGCACAGGTGTGTTAAGCAGATCTTGGCCAGGTATGTTAAGCAGCTCTTGGCCAGGTATGAGTACATGGCAGCTCTTGGCCACGCACGCAGAATCTGAGCTTGCAAGAGGTGTAGGTAAGCAGCTCTTGGCCACGCACGCAGAGGGGTATGCTAAGCAGCTCTTGGCCACGCACGCACGGCTCGATACAAGAGAGGTATGTTAAGCAGCTCTTGACCACGCACGCAGAATCTGAGCTTGCAAGAGGGGTAGGCCGACAATACAACACACACTGGCACAATCGGTGTGTCCGAATAGAGAAGTATGTATGTGACTAGGGGTTAGCCAGAACCGTATATACCTATATACTGCATACGCCTTTTATGACTGTATCTTTGACGAAGTCCCTGCCAAAAAACATTGTATACACACCATATATATAGTATATAGGGTTAGGGTTAGGGTTAGGCTATATGTATGGTTATGGCCAACTGGCCAACCTTGATCTAACTTTGTCTGATGCCCTCTTTTCCCCCAAATATGAGTGTTCCACCTGACTGTATGGTGAGTAGCACTCACCGCCTTCGTTTGAAACAACTAAATAAATTTGCTTGAACCGTAAACTTGTGCGTTACCCTCCTATTCCCCCTCTAAATAGACCTAAGTATGGAGTATTGAAATGGAAGGTACCTACTTTCTGTTTTAATGCACGTCACTTTTTGTGCAGGACTGAAAAATGCCGCACCTCTGCACGTATGTATGCAAACATGCAAACGTAAGATATTTTCTCTGTTTTAAATGCACGTCGAACAGTCGTTTGTCACTTTTTGTGCAGGACTGGAAAATGCCGCACTTTTGCACGTAAGTATGCAAACATGCAAACGTACGATCTGTCCTTGAAATAATACACACCCGCACACACGAACAAACAAAGACCTGCCCATCCACGTGACACACACACGCGTACACACACATGCACACACACGCGTACACACACGTGCACACACACATACACACACACACAGAAGACACACGCAAACAGAACACACACAAACAGAACACACACATGCACATATCACATCTCACACACACTCACACATTCACGCACACACACATGCAAACACAGAACACACCTATCTAACAATGAAGAACTGCAGGGAGCTTGAGGCTACTGCACAGCACTTTATTGTATTGGGCACACGTGCATCTGATTGCATGCATGCCCATGCCTGATCTACATGGTCGTCCGCATGAGCCCTGTAAGGATGAGCAGTTGCATGCTGCGTGGCAGCAGCACTGCACTTTACTCTCTCCAGGCACGCGCGCTCCAGTTTTGAAGACCACGCAGATTTTCCAGAAGTAACTGTACTCAGAGCGAAAAGCGGTTGCACTCTGCGTTGCAGCAGCACTGCACTTTACTCTCTCCAGGCACGCTACGCTCCAATTTTGAAGACCACGCAGATTTTCCAGAAGTAATTGTACTAAGAGCGAGAAGCGGTTGCACTCTGCGTGGCAGCAGCACTGCACTTTACTCTTTCCAGGCACGCTACGCTCCAGTTTTGCATACCACGCAGATTTTCCAGAAGTAATTGTACTAAGAGCGAGAAGCGGTTGCACTCTGCGTGGCAGCAGCACTGCACTTTACTCTTTCCCGGCACGCTACGCTCCAGTTTTGAAGACCACGCAGATTTTCCAGAAGCAACTGTACTAAGAGCGAGAAGCGGTTGCACTCTGCGTGGCAGCAGCACAGCATGTTCCGCCCACCACCCCTGTTTCGACAACCACCCTTTCAATCGATTGCGTGCATGGGCATGCCTGCTTAACATGGTTTGTTTGCATGAATTCCGCACAGGGAGCGAGAAACAGTTGCACGCTGCGTGGCAGCAGCACAGCAGCCGCACCTAAATTTTGAGCGTCTGGTCCTCGCACCTTCAGGGGTTCTTCTGATGACGTGAGTGTTTGTGTCAATGTGTGCGTGAGTGTTTGTGTCGATGTGTGCGTGAGTGTTTGTGTCGATGTGTGCGTGAGTGTTTGTGTCAATGTGTGCGTGAGTGTTTGTGCCAATGTGTGCGTGAGTGTTTGCGTCAATGTGTGCGTGAGTGTTTGTGTCGATGTGTGCGTGAGTGTTTATGTCGATGTGTGCGTGAGTGTTTTTGCCGATGTGTGCGTCAGTGTTTGTGTTGATGTGTGCGTGAGTGTTTGTGTCGATGTGTGCGTGAGTGTTTGTGTCGATGTGTGCGTGAGTGTTTGTGTCGATGTGTGCGCGAGTGTTTGTGTCGATGTGTGCGTGAGTGTTTGTGTCAATGTGTGCATGAGTGTTTGTGTCGATGTGTGCGTGAGTGTTTGTGTCGATGTGTGCGTGAGTGTTTGTGTCAATGTGTGCGTGAGTATTTGTGTCGTTGTGTGCGTGAGTGTTTGTGCCGATGTGTGCGTGAGTGTTTGTGTCGATGTATGTGTGAGTGTTTGTGTCAATGTGTGCGTGAGTGTTTGTGTCGATGTGTGCGTGAGTGTTTGTGTCAATGTGTGCATGCATGAGTTGTGAGGATTTTGGCAGTACCCGTGCGGGCTGAAGAGTTGTTAAGGTTTCAACGATTTGTCACCACGTTAGCTTGGGTCCTAGGTGAATGGTTGATGTGTAGGGTTGGCCAGAACTGTATATATACACCGTATATTTGGTGATTTCCCTGCCAAAAACACCGTATATACACCGTATATATATGGTTCTGGCCAACCCTATTGATGTGTATGCATGCCTTACAGTATCGCTTGTACGCATCAACACGTGCAAAAAATCACTAAATTGACTAAACCCTAAAGTATCGCTTTTGTACGCTTCTGAAGTTAGTAGTTTTAGTAGTAGATGCGTACAAGCGATACTTTAGGATTTAGTCAGCTTTGTGATTTTTTGCATGTGTTGATGCGTACAAGCGATACTGTAAGTTTTCGTCAGTAGTTTTTTGCATGTGTTAAAGTGTGTGCCCTATTCTGGGTGCGTTCACGCTCGATTGCTACCATGAAGGGCATTTGTCAATGACTCTATTGCATGTGCCATGCATGTAAGACGCCAAAGCACGACCATTGCTGCATCTATGAGTGCGACAACACACAAATAATAGTGTGACGCACACATCCTCCATGTACTCTTCCATGAGACCAACCACGGCAAAGATGTTTGTTCTTGTTCGTGTGTATATATAGGGTTGGCCAGAACCGTATATACACACCGTATATGACCGTATATTTGGTGATTTCCCTGCAAAAAATACCGTATATTCACCGTATATAGTATATATATGGTTCTGGCCAACCCTATGTATATATGATATATGACGCACACATCCTCCATGTATCCACACATGAAGCAAAACATTGCAAAAATATTTGTCCGTGTTTGTGTAGATGTGCTGCACATATCCTCCATGTACCCATCCATCAGACCAAGCACGGCGAAGACATTATTTGTGTTTGTGTGTACGTATGATGCACACATCCTCCATGTACCCATCCATCAGACCAAGCACGGCGAAGACGTTATTTGTGTTTGTGTGTACGTATGATGCACACATCCTCCATGTACCCATCCATCAGACCAAGCACGGCGAAGACATTATTTGTGTTTCTGTGTACGTATGATGCGCACATCCTCCATGTACCCATCCATCAGACCAAGCACGGCGAAGACATTATTTGTGTTTGTGTGTACGTATGATGCACACATCCTCCATGTACCCAACCATAAAATTTAAAACTGCAAAAATGCTTTTTCGTGTGTGTGTATGTGTGTAGGTGGACAGACCCTGATGGTCACATCCCGGCCCTTAGATCTCACCTGAAAGAGACTTTCCCGAACGCTAGCAAAAGACAGGTGTGTGTTCGTAGGCGTTTTGTGGGGGGTGGGGGTGGGGGTGAGGGTGTGGGTGTGGGTGTGTGAGTGTGGGAGTGGGTGTGGGTGTGGTTATGTGCGTAGGTGTGGTGTCATGAGTGTCGTTTGTGATGGGCGTGTCTGCATGCATGCAAACTAGTTATTGCTAGTGTCAAACACTCAAGTAAATTCGAGCAGCCTATTGTCATAAAACGTAAAAGCAATCAGGTCAAGCAAATGCAGGCTTTGCATCCTTGCCTGCACTTTGCTCACAACATCGCACTGTCTTTTCGAGGCACTGCATGCCACACAGTCACATGCACGCACACACACATACACACACAGTCACATGCACGCACACACACACACACACACACAGCCACATGCACGCACACGCACACATAACTTGGGCCACCGTGCTGCACAGCTTCCTCCCTTACGTGAGTGCTGGTGCAAACTGCATTGCCTGCCAAGCCACCAGATCACACACACAAAAGTGCACACACACAGACACACATACACACACGCACAAATACATCCTTACACACATACATGTGCAAAACGATTCTCCGTGCTGCACGGCTCACTTTTCCCCCATGCAGTGTATGTGCCAAAGCACTGAGCTCACATAGCTGCACACACCATGAAACCCACCTTACACCGCACCTGCACACACACACACACATACACGCACACACACAAACACACACACACACTCAAACTCTCTCACACACAAACACACACACACTCAAACTCTCTCACACACAAACACACACACACACTCACACACACACACAGTCACACACACACTCGAACTCACACACACACACACACACATGTTTAACAAAGGCCACTATCCTGCATAGCTCCACACACACACACACACTATCCTGCATAGCTACACACACACACACACACACACACACACACACACACACACATACACACACATGTTTAACACAGGCCACTATCCTGCATAGCTCCCTTCTCCGCGTGATTGCTTGCGATCCTTTGCCCCCTGCTGTTGTGGAGGCTGTCCAAGAAAAGTGTGACGAATGGACACAGGTGAGCAATGAGGTAGTGTGCGTGGACAAGGTTTTACATGTGTACGGGCTTGTAAGAAGTGCCCCCTGCTGTTGTGGAGGCTGTCCAAGAAAAGTGTGATGAATGGACACAGGTGAGCAATGAGGTAGTGTGCGTGGGCAAAGTTTTAACATGTGTACGGGCTTGTAAGAAATGCCCCCTGCTGTTGTGGAGGCTGTCCAAGAAAAGTGTGATGAATGGACACAGGTGAGCAATGAGGTAGTGTGTGTGGGCAAAGTTTCTACATGTGTACGGGCTTGTAAGAAATGCCCCCTGCTGTTGTGGAGGCTGTCCAAGAAAAGTGTGATGAATGGACACAGGTGAGCAATGAGGTAGTGTGCGTGGGCAAAATTCA
>Ga0307942_1004492_pt1 | contig 11090 bp, 8 predicted proteins | sample OrgLakmetagen175_FD_201846 | JGI IMG/M metagenome (GOLD analysis project Ga0307942, IMG submission 201846) | Saline water microbial communities from Organic Lake, Antarctica - #175 | ecosystem: Environmental > Aquatic > Non-marine Saline and Alkaline > Saline | place: Antarctica: Organic Lake...
ACACACACACACACACACACACACACACAAACACACACACACATACACACTCACACAAACACACACACACATACACACATATAAACACACACACACATGACCCATACACCCGCACAGACACACAAACGCATGCAAACGTTTTTATTTGAACACTGTTTGGTAAATTTTTGTCACTCACAGCTTGAACAAATATGAGCTTAAAGCTGGGACTATGAAGATAGAGGATGATTATAGCAAACTGCGCTGGAGATCTTGCCATGCCAGTCGCTTCAAGCCGCAGCTTGGCTTTGTCGTCCTGGCCATTTTTTCTGCAGGCTGCTTTTCTTGGCGGCTTCCCTCCTGGTTGGCAAAAACTTTGCTTGCAGCAGGTATGGGAGGGACATAAGATGACACACGTTGATGGCTTATACTAAGTATGATCGCGCCATGGGCGCCAAACTCGCGTCATGCTTAAGCTACTACACTACACTACCGTGCTCCTTGTAATCTTTTTATTCAGGTATCGGAGGTTTGAGCTACAAGCTTGTGAGTTTTCCAAGATGGAACGACGAGAGTCAATACATATTGCGCTTCCTAGCCTGCTTCTGCGCCATGCTGGTGGAGCTGATCTGGGAGAATGGCATGGTGTGGTGAGTGGTATTAACCGGCTGCCCTAGGAAAAGTGAAATGTGCACTTCTGCACACATGCACTGAAACAGGGGGACGCAATAATAGAACCTTAATGTATGTGCATGTGTGGTTGACCTCTATTGCAACGCTTGTGGCGCTCAGACGCTGAAGTGTGTTGTATATGCGTGACATGTTTAAGGCCTGCCAGAAGGGCAAAACAGTTGCTGAGCTTGTGTCGTCACGCAGGTTTTGCTCCGCAACCGACATACACAAGTACGAGCACATGGTACCCCTTCAGGTATATATGACGAGGGAAGGCGGTAGGAGTTAGAGGTGTTAAGAAAAATTAGTCGGCCAGATCAGTGCTTGACCACAGCCTGGGAATCCTTCCACATAATTTCACGTACACTGTGCCATTATTTGAATACTGTAATGGTCATCCATAGACAGAAGGAAACATCGGTATTGTTGCCTGCTTGTAAAGCCTTGCCCTCTCCTTCGTTGCAAATATTTGTCAAAAATGGTTGCGTCCAGGCTTGCGTGTTTGCACATAAGGCTCAGGTCCCTGTGCACAGCACCATCCTGAAGCACTTGTTCTGTTGTGTTTGATTACTAATGCATTTCAGGATAACGTGGAGATGGGTTTTAACATGCTGGGCAAGCACAGTCCGTTGGTGCATTGGGCAATCCATGTGCGATGGGCTAACATCATACACTATCTAGGGGCCCTCCTGGCCCTGGCGTTCTCTGTTCTCTGGGAACAGGTAAGTGGGGCATGCAAGAAAGTGTATCGAATTGTATATTTGTGAAGCATATATCGTATACGGGTAGGGTTGGCCAGGACCATACATACGTACGTTCATATTCGGTGTGCGTACACTGTCCTGGCCAACCCTATTTATGGGGCTATCTACGGATAGAGCTGTGGCTATACACTGTGCCTGACCGTACCTCCTGTCGACATGTATGATGACATGGTTCATGTGTACGGCTCTGGCCAGCCCTTCTTGTAGACCATACAGACCATTCATGTGAATGCATGCGGGTGGCTGCACCAACTGGGTGGCGCAGAACTTAAGCAACATGCTTTTATGTTAGGACCCATCTGCTGATGGCATCTACGTGCGCTAAATCATATTCCTCTGGGAATACATGGCTCATGCACGTGAATAGAAACCCTAAGTTGTCACCTACCCTGCTCGTTTCCTCTGCGCTTGTGCGTGCCCGCTTTGAATAGCGACGCATGATCTCAGCTTGTGTGGCCTTCTCCCCCAGCAATTGTTCTCACATCCATTTCAACACTCACTAGCTTGCAAGTGCACACAGTCTTGATGATTGTCTCCCAGTCATTGCATTATACAGCTCCCACCTGTTAAGACATGCATGCACACATCAGCTCTTTTGCTACGTAGGCAATTGATACACTATTGGGGCCTCAAGTACCTTTTCACAGAAAGTGAGCGAACACATGAGTCCCTTTGTTCTGTTTCTTGCCCCCCCCCACAGATACCGTTCTCAGGGTTTGGCCTGTTTGCACGCATTGTGCTGACCGTCTGCTTCAGCCGGGTGATTCGAGTGGGAGCCTTCATGTGTACGATCCTACCAAGCCCCAAGCCTGGCTGCTATATGCGACGTTTCCCACGCCTTCCGTCTACTTTATGGGAAATTGTGAAAGTGGGGTACACAGAGATGAGGTGTGTCTAGCTGCTTTGGAATTGCCCTTTGGCAGGTGATTGGTTTCAAGCAATATGTGGGCCATCATCAAATCTCCATGCTTGATCTCACTAGTTTTTCCGAGCTGCCAATTACCTTGCTTCAATATCATTTCAATATTATTTTCCTGCATTTTGATTGCAGAGGCTTTGGAGGATGCAACGACCTTATAATCAGTGGGCATGGCGCGTTTTGGACTCTAGCACCCTTAGCATTTCAGACGTACTACCCCCAGTATCGGTAGGTGGCAATATCACGTGATGAGTCTCAGGACGTGCTTGCTTGCATTAAGTAGTCAGGCCAGGTTGCAGTGCATAATTGTCCTGCTTGCTTCTGAGTTACATACATGACTTTTTTAATCAACGCTTATCAAAGCTTTTCGATGGTGGCGGTGAATTAATTCACAATTATTATTTCCACTTTTACTTTGGAAGTATTTGCTACTTTTGGGGGTGAAAATGGGGAGAATCAGGTAGTACTCTAAGTAACATGTGAATATGGGGTGGGATTGGGTAAAATGTTGTAAAAATTGTAGCAAAAGTTTTAAGCTATATTTGCACAAGGGGGGTAATGTTACGCAGGTACCCACTTCTCTGTGTCCAGCTATTTGCAATGTGTGGGGGTCTAAATGTCTGAGATTACTTTGTTGTGTGTGATTTTGAGCGACAGTGATGTTCATTTGTGCGTTGATTAAAAATTAATAATTTTGTTGTTCCTGCCAGGAGGCTGTTAAAAAAATCATGACAGTCACGTGTAAATTTTGGGCCTCCGGCCCAAAATGCCCCCCCCCCCCGCCCCCCCAAACCCCCCTTGCTGACCCCCAACACTAATGAAAAGGGTGTCAATCTGCTCAGGATTTAAGCAGCTATCTGCATGCACAATTCTCTTGCCAAATAATGTAATACCTGACGAGCTATAGGGCAAAAACTGATATGCGCACGCTCTTGGACTGACGACATGTTTAGTACACAAATCCAGCCAAAACCTTTGCCAAAGCACTTTTTTACTTCATTCATGCAACTTTTGCAATACAAGGATTGCAAGTTTGGAATCAATTGCTGGCAATTTGTCTGAACACATCCCCACGGCCTATTTGGGGGCATTCCATGCGTTTCTGTAGCCAGACCCAGACCCCCCCTTTAATCAAAACACCCGACAAGGGTACCAATCAAATAGGTTTAGCTGAGGAATTTAAAAATATATTTTGTGAAAATGGCCCAGTACAATTCTGGAGTACCCCCCCAAAACTCCCCGAACACCCCTGGACACCCCCCCCCCCCTACGACCCCCTCAGAACCAACTCATTTATACCAATCAATAGCTCTCGACGTCAGAATTTCAAATGTGTAATTTGTATTTCATTTGACACGTGGCGCCAAAAAGTTGTGATACTTACAGCCTCCTGTTCCTACAGAGCTTTGTAGTTATCCGCTCAGCGCTGTAAACCTGCTAGTGTATATGCTTTTGTGGATTACTCTAGCACACCTGCATGATATGATGGATTGTGCAGGAGCCTGGTAAGGTCTCTCTCGCTAATACATATTCCTGCCCTCCATTTCCTGAATGATCACATGCAAGCAAAACCAGGCTATGTGGGAGGTCTTAAGCCTAACTTTTGCCCTCACAGGTGGGTGTCGACATTCCTTTGGATGGCGTTGGCACACACCTCAGTCCGTGACGTCATCGACAAGCAGCATTATAGCGTGGACATGTTCCTAGCAGTGGTTGTTACGTATGCAGTCTGGAACGCCCTAGATTGGGTTTACCCTGCATCTCAACCCCTCCCTGCTCGCCTGCCTGGCACCCCACCTGATAAGCTTCACCCCGCAATTCTGGCTCTTCTTGCCGGAATTCTTCTTGTTGCTGCCATCATCGTCATTGGGGGACACTGCTAATTGTGATCTTAAGCTAAAAAAGGTGCATCCTTGTCTGTACGAGGTGTGTCTGTCTTTATTTTTTAGGGGGGAAGTGTTGCTGCCCTTGCTACATTAATAACTTTTTTTGCCCTGTGGGGTGACTGCGTAAAGCTTTCATATATATCTTTTTTCACCCTGCGGGGTTGTGCGGGATTAGTGTAAACTAAGTTTTTTGGCATGAGTGACGAGAGTCCCCCCAACCTCCTCCCCGCCCCAGCAGCAGCAGCACCGGTTGCTCCAAAGGGGATTTTTCAGCGAGAAGCACGTAGCTTTTTCAAAACTGCAGCGACAGCCAAGCGGAAAGCAGCACTTCAGCAGCAAAAGGAGCAGCAGCTGGCAACCGACCGAGCCAAGGTGCTGCAAGCAAAAGTGGAAAGAACTGAGCCCGCAGATTATAGCCTAATACCAGGGGGAGGCTGTGTGGCAGGTAGAAGCAGGAGGGTGTAGGAGTTTTGGAGGATTAAGCTGCAATGCTTGCGCAAGCAGAGCAGATTAGAGCAGCCCAGCAGCTAACAGATGAGCAGGTGGGGCAGCTGGTGCGGCAAACTAGGTCACGCACCAAAACTGCCTGCACCCACGCTGCACCATCAGCACGTGCAAGGCACCCAGCTGCAGCAGCAGAAGAGAAAAAAGCGAGGAAAGCGCCAGCATCAGTGATACTTGCTAGAAGAAGCAGAAGCAGGTGTTGGGAGGGGGAAGGGCAGCAAAGGCGTAGGGCAGTGGAACAGAGAGCGCCAAGCTACGACTTGCATCCTTACCCTATTGTGGTGTTCTCTTACATTAAAGCTAATTGGTATTGAACAGGCTAAAAGCCCTACGGGATAACAGCGGTAAGGGCAAAAAATATGTATGTTGTTGGGTGCAGGAAAGTGCAAAAAGTATATATGTTGTTGGGTGCAGGAAAGTGCAGGAATAACAAAATATTTCTGAAATTTTGGGTGCGGGATGAGTACGAAAAGGAACAGTATGCAGTGGAGCGGGGATATTGAAGCACACAAACTTTCATGAGGTCTAGGCGGATTGATATGGTTTATAGCTTATGATGTATGCAAGGTGAGGCATGGTTTGTTTAGATGAAATAATGGTTAAAATTCTTTGTAGATTCTAGCAGATAAGGAGGCACGCCCTTTCCAGTACTGCTCATAACTCATAACTGTCATGATTAGGGATTGCAATAGGCTAGGCCTGAAACCCTTCCCCATTGTATGTGGAAGTACCAAGGAATTGCCTTTCCCTTTATTAATGTGTAGGGAGTGATTTTACTGCCAATGTGGTTTTTGCTTTCTAAGAGCTTCGGCTGTACCTCGATCTTTCAGACGAATGCTTGAATTTCTTTCCTAACTGTCGGCGATATCCTGTCTATGGAGCAGGAGCTAGTGTGGCCAGGATTCTTTGGTCGTTGCAATGTTATGTCAAGGACCGTTGGCCTGCCGCCTGCCTGGTCAGTTAGACGATCAGAGGCAGGGAGTACACTCAGCAAAGGAAGAATATTAGATATTATCGTCTGTGCTTAATTTGACATCTTTCTATTACTTTGCAAGCACAGGCCAATAAATTCTTCAAAGAATGAAATAGCGCGGTGAACCACGAATTTGCCTGCCCCCTCGTCCTCTGGGTCGGGAGTTATTTTAGCAGGAATGGTAAGGTATTATCTGACACGTACGATGCTGTTTACAGGAAAAATGTCGTCTGTGGCTATACCGGTAGCTAACTTTTACACAATGTAACGAAAGAAGCCGAAATTAAAATCTAAATAAATACATAGAAATAGTGGGGCTTCAGCTCCATTGCAAATCATGACATTCAGCACCGCGATCAACTCTGTTCCGACAACAAATGGCTATGGAAGGGGGGTCCTCTTAACCACTCCTGCTCAAGAGGTAGGTAGAGGCACGACCTGCAAAAGATAACTGCTGAGGCTTGCAATGATTCAACATGTGTATCTTTCCCTCCTAAGCAGGGCCACACAGTGGACCACCATTCCCTGCCTCCCCTTTCTAGTCAGGTGTGCTTTTTTATTCAATTGACTTGGCCTTTCTTCCTGTTCCTCGCTGAAACTTGCTGCGTACACGTGAACATGTTCAAACACGCGCTCCATTATGCATGCGGGGCAATTGCAGATGACTGACAAGCATGATGTCATCGCCTACACCCTCCACAACGCGCCCTTCATTGGTCTTGCGGGAGTTGCAGCAGGCCTTCAAGAGGCGTACTACCAGTTTGCGGTGCGCATAATAGCGCATGATGTGTGTGTTGTGTGTGTGTGTGTGTGTGTTTGTGTGTGTGTTTGTGTGTGTGCGTGTGTGTGTGTGTGCGCGCGTGTGTGCGTGTGTGTGTATGTGTGTGTGCGCATGCACTGCATGTGTACGTGTATGTGTGTGCGTGCGTTTTGTGTGTATTTGTGTGTGTGTGCGTTTGTAAATGCTTGTGTGCATGCACGCATGTGTGTTTGTGTGCGCAACGATGCCGGGGCTCACACGCGTTGCTTTGCTCATGCATACACTCCACAAAACTGAGTGCATTGATTGCTCCAGCCCTTCCAAGCTGTCTTGAGTGATTCATCTGGAACTTAATACAACATGCACACACATACACACGCACACACACACACGCGCACATGCACATGCACACTTACGCATACATAAAACATTTTTGCGCTAACACTTCAGTACCCTCATCCAAAAGCTTGCACATTATGCAGAGTATTAGTCATCGCAAAATCAAACAGATTTCCCAGGAGTTGAATGGCTGATGTTCGAGTAGAAGGGAAAAGGAAAGTGTTTCAGGGTTTGTCGCTCAGATGAGCATTTGTGGAACAGATATAATGCCTTTAGCTAATGCGTCAAATCCGCCCTACCAAGCAGCAAAAAAACAGGCATGATAGATACACACAAATGCACACACACAAATGCACACACACATGCACACACACACACACATTTACACACATTCACACACAGAGAATGCCTGCAAGCGAGACGCGACGGACGCTGCACCAAGCTACCAAACTGTTTGGCACAGTGGGTCGTAAGACCGCCCTGGGCACCACCTTAGGAGCTGTGTTCTGCGCGACTGAGGCGTACGCAGAGAACTATCGCCACAAGCACGACATGGTGAACGGCATGCTGGGGGGGGCGGCTGCTGGCTTTGCCTTTGGATTTTTGAGGCCCATGCCCCAGCCGTTCGCCTGGCCGCTCGCATTCGCGGGCGTGGCAGCGATGGCGGACGTCATGGGAGAGCGGATCCCTGCAGCTATGAGCACCACCAGGTGAGCAACGTCTTCGGGTTATGTTACAGGGAGGTCAGGCTGTGCTCTTGGCCTCTGTCAGGCTGCTGCTGTGCTCTTGGCCTCTGTCAGGCTGCCGCTGTGCTGATTTTGTCAGGGTGTTTTCTTTGCTCCGTTTCTCAGGCATAATACTGCATGGGAACAAGTGTGAAGCGTGCGTGCAATAAGCTCTCAGTGAGCTGCTGCTGTATAATGTGTTATCGTGGCGCACGGTGATTGTGTGTGTGTGCACGTCTGTGTGTGCTTGTGTGTGTTACATGCGTGTTTGTGCGTGGGGATTGGCGGGGGAAGTGGTAGAGGTGAGGGTTGTTTGGGAAAGGGAATACGTGCAGGAGATACAAGGTCGGTCGTCGTGCCTTATGTAGCTGCGAGCTCAGGCTGATGTGATCAAGAATCTGTTGCAATGAGCACCAACAAGCGCGTGTCATACAGGGAGAGGGGGAAGTTGCGGAGGCATGGTTGTTTGATGGCAAAACGCTCCGGTTTGGCAAGGAGTAATTGGGATGGGGCAAACCGGAGAGCAAGGTTTTTGAGGTGACATGCACTGCATTAGGCAGGGCGTATGCGAGAAGCAGGCTGAGTAAGAGCGTAAGGGGAGCCAAAGTGGTGTGCGTAAGCAAAGCTGCCGTTTAAGCTTGTTCAGCTCCAACGCAGTTTTAAACGGCGTACACAGGTGTGGGAGAAGGTGAGGTTCTTACAATTGTGATAGTGGCAACTACTCTGCTGTACCCCTGCAGCTTGAAAGCTTGCGCAAGCTGCAGTGACGGTGTTGACAATCGCCTTTCTTGCCCCCATAGATGAAAGTGGAAAAATGAAATGTTTGCCTGCAACCAGGGCAAGACTCACCCGCTGATACACTTGTTCCCTTTATTTGCACTTGATCTTGCTAGCATGTGCACAAGTCCTCTCACACGCGTACATACACGTACACACACATACTTACTGGCGTACAAGGAGAGCCTGCTCCTCCACAGCACCACCTACTAATCTTGTGCTTGCTTTTAATTTTTACCTTGATTTGCAGGCTACCCCTGTCATTCTTACTCCTGCGTGCACCACGTCAAAAACTGCACACACACACACACATACAAACACACGCACATACAAACACACACACACTCACACACGCACGCAGACTTACAAACTTACATACCTCATACACCTTAAGTGCGCAGCTGCAGGCACTTATTGCACAGGTGTCGCGACCCACTATTTGATGCTCCTCCCCTTAACCACGACCGCTCTGTTCAATTTCTTTGCTGTCGTGGAGAAACGTGTCTTTTTTTTTACCATTGTGCGTCAGCTGCACCGTGCAGACCCTACTGAACTGCTGTGTCTCTTTGTTTATGTTTGTGCCTGAGTCAGGGATTTTAGAGCTGAGTCAGCAAGCGTTCAGGTTCGATTGCCGTTTATGCTTAAACAGCCAATAAGACAACTCGCCTGCCATGGGAAAGGTGTCAGACTTCCTTGTACATACCAATGCTACATCGTGTCATGGCCTTATACAACCTCATAAATAGCCTCGTAACCCCACCACACACGCCTGGTACTTTGCTTGGACGTTTTGTAGGACCTATGGCCCTCTGCAGGACAGGCCAAACTGGAAGGACCCTGCTCCGCCACGCCCCCCTATTCTGGTACGATCGAACTAATTTGGAAGGGAATGAAATAGAAATTAAGCAGAATTGTTCTCGCCGATCACGACTGATGTGCTTTCACTCCAAACAAGCCTAACTCTAGCCCAAAGAGAAATCCGTAACCCTCTCTCAGCAAGCACCCAAAGAGAACCTGTGTTGCTAACAGTTTACTTGCTTTCCAATTGATTGATGTGGGGAGTAGTGTTTCGCGTCTGTGTAGTTTCCTTCAACTTTTATCAGGGATGTGTCATACGGTCATTTGGGGCGTTCAACACGGTAAAATACGTGTTAAATACGAAATACGCGTAAAATACGTTCGTATTTTTAGGCAATTTTGGGAGCGCCGATTTTTGACCCAAAATGGACCCGATTCGCCCCAAAATCGCCTTGCCTTTTCCAATTCTTTTCCAGTTTATTACATGTTATAAACGTTTTATATAACAGCATTGGAAGCTCGCTGGAAGGTCGTTTTTGGGGCGAAAACTGCCTAAGAAAGTCAAAAATCTGCAAAAATCGGCCAATTTTGCATCCGTATGACACGGCCCGATTTGTTCACAAGCTAAAATATGCGTTAAATACAGCGTATTATACAAATACGTCGTTTGACACATCCCTGTCTTTAATTCTTCAAGGATTGAGGAAAAATGCGCCACTTGACACGGAGTGATTTTTGTGCTTGGATGTGTTTGCTGATCGTAATCAAGAACCAACTCAATTACACATAGCTAATAGCTCTTACAATGTACAAGATATGTTGGGATCAACACCTATCTGCAAAGAGTTATCACACTTGGCGCCTCCTGGAAAACGCGTGTCAAATTTGGCGCTGGGGATCGTAGGAGCTTCCGAAAATTAACTTCTAGCAGGGAGTTCCCCTACACACCAGGGAACTTCATCCCGTGTGGGCGCCGCACTTACTAAGCGAATTTTGGGTTTGCCTGGAGGGCAAAGCCTGAAATTGAAGGGCCGATTCCAGGCTAACCGGAGAAAAGCCAGGTTCCGGAGGGGGGGTGTCTGAGGCATATTTCAGACACACCCAGGAGCCCTGGAAACTTAGTGCGGCACTTCTCTAATACCATCAGCAATGAAGTTTGACGGAAATGGGCTTGCATGAGGCCTGCATCGCAGAAAACTTGGGTTCTTTAAAACAGCCCCTCCGCAGGCACCCCGCGCGGATACCTGGAGGAGGGGCCTGGACCCCGCGCTGGGGGGTTGACTCCAGTAGGGGCTTCTTGTGGGGCTTCTGTACCCTCATATTTATATGTAACTCAAATACACGCACACATACACACACATGCAGGACACTCTTGGCGCTGCACGGCCCCTAACTTCTGAGCACTTTTGGCGCGGAGCGTGAAAAGCGTCAGCTGCTAGCAGTTTCTATAATCTGTATCTTGCTGGTCCTAGTAATTTCAGCCAGCAAAGTTTTCCAACCAGAAACATTTTAGAGCTGGTTTCCTTTGTTCTTCTAGCAACTTGCTGAGCAGGTTTTGTAAACTCACAAGGGTTACAAGGGTTACAAGGATGGCCTACAGCCCGAGACTCTGGCTGATGGCAATTGGCTGGTGAAACAAAATCAACCAGTGTCGAAAATTGAAACTAAATCTGACACAAACTTGAGGAGTCTGTACGAGTCTTGATTCAGGAATGCATTGATCTCAAAATCAGTGATACTGTGATGACAAGCCAAGAAAGGAATAAATTCAGAGCTTGAAGGAGCAAACGCATGCAGAGTCTTAAACATTCCTTCAAAAAGGTCTTTGTATCTCATGCGCAGCTCGCACACTTCAGCACACTTGCAGAAGAAAAACACATGCTTCTCATCTTGAACTTCTCCACACTCACATTTATCACAAATGCTAGAACCACCATGCCATTTGCAAGACTCCACTCTCAAATGGTGTGCACGCAATCTGAACCTGCTGAAAT
>Ga0307942_1004493_pt1:0-7500 | contig 11090 bp, 21 predicted proteins | sample OrgLakmetagen175_FD_201846 | JGI IMG/M metagenome (GOLD analysis project Ga0307942, IMG submission 201846) | Saline water microbial communities from Organic Lake, Antarctica - #175 | ecosystem: Environmental > Aquatic > Non-marine Saline and Alkaline > Saline | place: Antarctica: Organic...
GCCAGCGTGAGTGCGCTTTACCTATAGGCAAAACTGTGAAGTGAAATGTCGATTTAGTTTTAAAATGCTCCCTGACGTACCCACTGTCCAACCTGCCAGCGTGAGTGCGCTTTACCTATAGGCAAAACTGTGAAGTGAAATGTCGATTTAGTTTTAAAATGCTCCCTGACGTACCCACTGTCCAACATGCCAGCGTGAGTGCGCTTTACCTGTAGGCAAAACTGTGAAGTGAAATGTCGATTTAGTTTTAAAATGCTCCCTGGCGTACCCACTGTCCAACCTGCCAGCGTGAGTGCGCTTTACCTATAGGCAAAACTGTGAAGTGAAATGTCGATTTAGTTTCAAAATGCTCCCTGACGTACCCACTGTCCAACCTGCCAGCGTGAGTGTGCTTTACCTATAGGCAAAACTGTGAAGTGAAATGTCGATTTAGTTTCAAAATGCTCCCTGACGTACCCACTGTCCAACCTGCCAACGTGAGTGTGCCTTAACTCTGTACAGTCACCTTTTGTTTTGTGCCATTCTGCTCTGCAAATGGAAAAACACTGTCCCACCTGCCAGTGTGAGTGTGCCTTAACTCTGGACAGTCACCTTCTGTTTTGTGCCTGAACTCTGTAAAGTCGGTCTGCTTTGTGCCTTAACTCTGGACAGTTCACCTTTTGTTTTGTGCCACTCAGCTCTGCAAATGGAAAAACACTGGGACCATGCCAGCGAGGGTGCACTTGACCTGTATGTCGTATGAATAGGGCTGGCCAGAACCATATATAATATATATGCGGTGTATGTACGTTATTTCTGGCAGAGAAATCACCAAGTAAACGGTCATATACGGTGTGCATACACGGGTCTGGTTGACCCTACCACTGACACAAATGAGTGCATTACAATGCTGAATCATTCTGCACTGCAATGCTGCAATCTTTTTCTTCCATGCTGAGCACTGAATCCTGGAGCTGAATGTCAGCGATAGAGAATTCCCACTTCGGGTTCAGCAAATGATATATAACATGCATAGATAACGAAGAAGTGCCTTTGAGTATATCAATTCTTAATCAACGGTAATTTATGTCACGAAGACCCCAATGCTCGTGTTTCACCCAATCGAAGATCCACCACACTCGTTATCAGAACTGTTTCATCAAAAAATTGCATGCTGTGTGAGTTCAATGTCAGTGGTAACACAGTCACACACACACAGTCACACACACAGTCAGTGATGCATATAGCTGTAGCTGAAGCTTACAATGCCACGCCACCCACCACAGAAAAGAGCCACCATGCCCTTTTCCAGCCCTTCCTTCTTTGTTTATGAACACAGATTGTGTGAGCTCAATGCCAGTGGTAACACAGTCACACACACATACAGTCACACACACACACATACAGTCACACACACACACACACACACATACACACACTGTTTATGAACGCAGGCTGTGTGAGCTCAATGTCAGTGGTAACAAGTGGATGAGGTTGCCACATGTGCTCGGTCCTTTCACTGCCCTGGTAAGTGGGCGAGTCGCTGTCTTACACACACACATATACACACACATATACACACACACACACGCGCGCACACACACACACACACACACACACACACACACACGTGCATGCGCACCCATACATGCACATCATACACGCAAACACATGCTTGTGCATCCATACACACCCATGCATACACGCAAAAGTGCGCCCAAGCTTGCAACGGGCATACTACACTCTTTTGTACGCACGCTTTCCTTTGGTAATCCTTCTCAACGTGCAAAATACGTGCGCGCAGTTTGCTAAACACTCATTTGCACGCACAAAAGTAGATCTAGCTTGCGAGGCATGGCTGATCAGCTGAGCAGACTCTCTCGAACAGCCCCCTCAACCAAAGACTTCATGTCATATTATATATACATAGGGTTGGCCAGAACCGTTTTTATACACCGTATATGACCGCATATTCGGTGGTTTCCCTGCCAAAATACCGTATATACACCAAATATATATATGGTTCTGGCCAACCCTATATATAAAGCACCTGAGCCCTGTACTCTCTAGCAGCCTGCTTAACCACACCCTTCATGTCATATCATATACAAAGCAGCTGAGCCCTGCACTCTCTAGCAGCCTCTGCTTGACCGCACCCTTCATTCAATGTCATACGTATATACACAGGAGCTGCTCAAACTGGCAGAGAACGGACTCACCGGCTCAGCCCTTCCCTCTTTAGCTGGCCTACCAGCCTTGAAAGTGTTGGGCCTCTCTCGCAACCATATTGAGGGGCTGATAGGCATTGACGGATCTGAGCGCAGCCTGGATGAAGCATTAGCAGGGGCTGATTTGGATGGTGCGTCCTGGATGTGGCGTGGGTGTGGGTGTGGACTGAGTGTGCACAGGCTGGGTGTGGGTGTGGGCTGAGTGTGGATGTGGCGTGAGCGTGAGTGTGGGCTGGCGTGAGTGTGGATGTAGCGTGAGTGTGAGTGTGGGCTGGCGTGGTGTGAGTGTGGATGTGGCGTGAGTGTGATTGTGGGCTGGCGTGAGTGTGAGTGTGTATGTGTATGTGGCGTGAGTGTGGGTGTGGGCTGGCGTGAGTGTGGGTGTGGGCTGGCGTGAGTGTGAGTGTGAATGTGTATGTGGCGTGAGTGTGAGTGTGGGCTGGTGTGAGTGTGAGTGTGAGTGTGTATGTGGCGTGAGTGTGGGTGTGGGTGTGGGCTTGGGTGTGTTTGTTGTGGTTGGCGCGTTTGGAGCAAGGATGTGGGTATGGGAGTGGGGTTGAGTATGGGTGTGAATTTTGATGTACGTGTGGGTCAGGGCGTGGGTGGGGTGTGGTGTGGTGTGGTGTGGGTGTGAACGTGGGTGCAGGGTTGAGTGCCAATGTGGGAGTGGGTGTTGGTGTGAATGTGGGTGCAGGGTTGAGTGCCAGTGTGGGAGTGGGTGTGGGTTTTAGGGGGTGTGTGGGTGTCGGTGTATGTAGGAGTGGATGTGGGTATGCAACCCTGTCGAGAGGCTTACGGGCATTGATTAATATTGGAAGACTTACAAAATGCAGCCGATAATGAGATAATAGGACCATAAATGAGCTGTTATAAAGGTATGCAGCAGAGGTGTGCTATTTTCCGTAGATGGGGTGAGGGAGGTGTGCGCGCATTTGCCGTGCTTCATATTCAGGGCAGGCCAGAACCGTCAATATATATATAATTATATAGTCATTATATATATTATATATATAATTATTATATTATATAGTCATTATTATATTATAACGCCATTTATGCCCGAATATTTGGTAATTTCCTGCCACAAGTACAGTATATATATAAATATATATATACGCCATTTATGCCCGGATATATGGTAATTTCCTGCCCCAAGTACCGTAAATGCACCATATGTATATGGTTCTGGCCAATTCTTTAGATGAGCTGATATGAAGGTATGCAGACAGAGGTGTGCCATCGTCCATAGATGGGGTGAGGGAGGTGTGCGCATATTTGCCGTGCTTCATATTCAGGGTTGGCCAGAACCTTATTTATACGCCGTATATGCCTGAATATCTGCTGATATCCCTGCCCCAAATACCGTATATGCACCGTATAGTATATACATATATACCAGAGGGGCTCAACTGGGGTAATGTCCAAATATGTGCCTTTTTTGCAATCAGCAACCGGCCATTCACAGCCCCTTCATCCGATTGGAACCATTTTTGCTTTGAATGAAAGCTTGCATTATGAGCGGCACGCACGCACGTACACACACACACACACGCACACACACACACACACTCACACACACACACGCACACATGCACACACGCACACACACACAAACACACACAGCCAAGACGTCGTTCACGTCACTGCACACGCTGGACCTGAGCAGTAACCGAATCAAACACGAGAGCCTTGTGAAGCCCCTGCGGTTGCTCCTTCAACTCAAGAGCGTCATTCTGGCTGGCAATCCCCTAGCAGCCATGCAGTCCCAGGTACCTTGGAGTGTGTGTGTGTGTGTGTGTCTATCTATATAATTTTGAGGTTGTGTGTGTGCTGTGCTGTGCTGTGCAGTGTGTCTATCCGAGGGACCTGGTGCACATCAACATTCGTTCAACTTATCATCAGGAAGACGTTGCCAAGGCCTAAGACTGTGCTTTTGGGTGATGCTGTGACACTGTGACACTGTGATGCTGTGACACTGTGACACTGTGACACTGTGACACTGTGACACTGTGACACTGTGACACTGTGACACTGTGACACTGTGACACTGTGACACTGTGACACTGTGCTTTTGGGTGATGCTGTGTGTTGTGTTGCCTTTATGCACTGGCAAGCAAGCACGCTCGTGACTGGCCAGATTTGATGCTCGTCATAGGTGCGAGTGTGCAGAAAGCAATCAGCTACTGTGAATTTTGGCCGCATCTGATCTCAAGTTCTGACTTTGCCCGTGCACAGAGGCAAGCAAGCGTGCTCATGGTCGGAATGAGGATGTTGAGGCAAAAAAAAAGTTGGCAAGTACAACTGTATTACCGTTGTGTAAGGTTGGCCAGAACTGTATATATACACCGTATATGCACCGTATATTTGAAAATTTCCCTGCGAAAAAACGTATATACACCGTATATCTATGGTTCTGGCCAACCCTACCATTGCGCTTTTGATCTGATCGTGTGCAATTGCACCCGCACACGCAGGCAAGCAAGCGTGCTCATGATCGTAATGAGGCTGCTGAGGCAAAGTTGGCAAGTACAACTGTACTACTGTTGTGTGTTGTGCTTTTGATCTGATCGTGTGCAATTGCACCCGCACCCGCAGGCAAGCAAGCGTGCTCATGATCGGAATGAGGCTGCTGAGGCAAGTACTAGTACTACTGATGTGCTTTTGTTCTGGTCTGATCGTGTGCAATTGCACTCGCACCCGCACACGCAGGCAAGCAAGCGTGCCCACGACCGTAAAGAGCTTGCTAAGGCTAAAGCTGAGAAGGGAGCTGTTCCTGGGCAGGAATTACTGGAGCAGCAGCAAGCTGAAGATCCTTTATGGTGCTTCAAGCCCGTGGGGCAGCTGGTGTGTGGGTTTTTGCCGCTCAATCTTTGATTTATGTGATATGAATAGTATGTGTGTTTGCTGTGATGAAGCCGGAGCAGGGGCAAGCTGCAGACCTTTTATGGTGCTTCAAGCCCGTGGGGCAGCTGGTGTGTGGGTTTTTGCCGCTCAAGCCTTGATTTATAAGATGTGAATAGTATGTTTGCTGTGATAAAGCCGGAGCAGGAGCAAGCTGCAGACCCTTTATGGTGCTCCAAGCCCATGTGGCAGCGGGTGTGTGGGTTTTTGCGGCTCAATCTTTGATTTATGTGATATGGATAGTATGTGTGTTTGCTGTGATGAAGCCGGAGCAGGAGCAAGCTGCAGACCCTATACGGTGCTCCAAGCCCATGGGGCAGCGGGTGTGTGGGTTTTTGCCGCTCAAGCCTTGATTTATGTGATATGAATAGTATGTGTGTTTGCTGTGATGAAGCCGGAGCAGGAGCAAGCTGCAGACCCTTTATGGTGCTCCAAGCCCATGTGGCAGCGGGTGAGCAATTCTTGATGACCTCATTAACACTCATGAGCTGTAAGACGTTTGTATGTGCGCTGTTCTGATATGGGAGCAGCAGCAAGCTTTGTTTGGGTTCAAGCCAGTTGGACAGCTGGTACAAGTTGAAACACACACACACATACACACACAGACACGCACATACACACACACTCACACACACAAACACACACAAACACACACACACACACACGCACACACACATACACACACGCACACACACACACACACACACACACAAAAACACACACACACGCACACACTTACACACACACACAAACACACACACACACACAAACACACACACGCACACACACCACACACACACACATACACACACACACGAACTGAGACGCACATGCACGCATACCCACAAATGCCCAGGGCTCCAAACCGAGCATGGCAAATGCATTTGCGGGGGGCGGTGGTCACTTTGTGGCCGTCCAGGAGCCACTTGTCCGTCGAGATGCAGAGAGAGCCGCCACAATCGCTGCTGTGGCAGCATCAGCACCTCCAGAGGTGTGTGTGTTTGTATGTGTGTGTGTGTGAGTGAAAGCTTGCTGGTTTGTGTAATAAGAGAGAGCACAGAGTGTGATGCAGCGATAGCTGCTGTGGCAGCATCAGCACCTCCAGAGGTGTGTGTGTGTGCTTGAGTGTGTGTGTGAGTGAGTGTGTGTGTGTAAGCTTGCTGGTTTGTGCAATAAGAGAGAGCACAGAGTGTGATGCAGCGATAGCTGCTGTGGCAGCATCAGCTGCTCCAGGTGTGTGTTTATACGTATATGCTTGTGTGCATGCTGCTCCAGGGGTGTGCTTCAATGTGCAATGTTCGTGTGCATGCTGCTCCAGGGTGTGTGTGTATGTGCAATATTCGTGTGTATGCTGCTCCAGGGGTGTGCGTGTATTTTTAATGTCCATCTGTATGCTGCTCCAGGGGTGTGCGTGTATGTGCAATGCTTGTGTGTATGCTGCTCCAGGGGGGGGGGTATGTGTAATGTCCATGTGCATGCTGCTCCAGGGGTGTGCGTGTATGTGCAATGCTCATGTGCATGCTGCTCCAGGGGTATGTGTGTATGTGTAATGTTCGTGTGCATGCTGGAATATTGCTGGTTTATGCAATAAGAGGCAGAGTATGTAGCGTAAATTGATAAGAGGGATGCACATTTTGATGCGTCAGCATTTTTGGAGGCGTTGTTAGGTGTGTGTGTGTATGTGTGTACATAAATGTGCATGTATGTAAGTGCGTGTATGTATTTGGTGTGTTAAAATGTGAATCAATAAGAGGGATGCGCAATTGTGGAGGTGTTGTTTGGTGTGTGTATGTGTGTACATGAATGTGCGTGTATGAATGCGTATGTATGTGTTTGGTGTATCAAAGGCATGAGTCTGTGCAGATGCAACGATCAATGTACGGCAGCTGGGTTTTTTTAGCATTTATTTTTACATTTTTGACCTGTTTGTCCACGTTTACATTTTTGACCTGTTTGTCCACGTTTACTGTACTGCTGTGTTGTGCAGGCCTTTTTGCACCAGAGCAACAACAAACTCTATTTTTTTCTGCATGTACTGATTGTTTTTTATGAGCAGGCTAGCAGTCACACGATTTGACTGAAAGCCTTTCCCTGTAATCCTGGAATCCTTGTGCAGGCTATAACGGAGGCCTTTGACCGGGCAGATGCAGCGATCGAGGTGTGGCAGCTAAACACTGTTCCAGAAGAGGGGGAGGAGGAGGAGGAAGAGGAAGAGGAGAGCGACCACGAACCAGACGGAACTTTCTTGACAGGTGGGTCTGTGTGTGTGGGAAGGGGAGGGGAGGTGAAGGTGTGTGTATATGTATTTGTGTGGGTGGGTGTATGTGGGTGTGTGTATTTGTATGTGTGTGTGGGTGTTTTTGTGTGTGTGTGTGTGTGTGGGTGGGTGGGT
>Ga0307942_1004494_pt1 | contig 11089 bp, 16 predicted proteins | sample OrgLakmetagen175_FD_201846 | JGI IMG/M metagenome (GOLD analysis project Ga0307942, IMG submission 201846) | Saline water microbial communities from Organic Lake, Antarctica - #175 | ecosystem: Environmental > Aquatic > Non-marine Saline and Alkaline > Saline | place: Antarctica: Organic Lake...
ACGCACACGTATGCACGTATGCACGTATGCACGTGCACACACACACACACACACACACACACACACACATACACACACACTCATAACACACATACACACACATAAATATACGCGCAGACAACACACATGCACACACACACACACATGCATGCACACGTATGCACGTGCCGCACACACACATACACACGCACACACACATGCACACACAAACACACACACAGACACAAATACACACACACAGACAAACACACACACACACACACACGCACACACACACACACACGTGGCATATACACACACATATACGCACTTGTAAATGACAGGTTTGGGAAGAGGACAAGGAGACACTACGGGATCTGATGTCCTTTGCAGGCCCTGGTCCAGAGGTGTGTGGATTTGTTGGGGTTATGAATTGATATAATTGAGCTTTGTCTGTGTGCATTTGTGTGCATATAGGTATGTTGGTACAAATTTTATTCATAAGAATTTTAGAACGATGGAGAACACTTTCCAGGTTTTCATGCACTCAGGCAAGCGCAGCCTTGACCGCTGCTTTTTTGTGGATTGCTACCTCTGTTTGTATTTTGATATCCAGTTTCCTATAGCGTTAAAATCTGACTTTAATGTGTGTTTGTGCATGTTGCAGCGTATCAACGGCCGCCTGGCCATGTGGGGGTTTGCCTGCGTTGTTGCTGGAGAAGTGGGGTCAAAAACGCCGGCTTTGGAGCAGGTAATGAATCCTGAATCCTGGCCTAAAGGTTTGTCACACGCACTCGTACATAAGCAGCAAGGCACGACCTTCACTTGGCCACTGTCCTTCAATTGGCCACTGTCCTTCAGCCCAGCTTGCGCTGTAATAAAATTTCCTCGCTCACCCTTCTTTCTCCATATTGTTAAAGTGCACTGTCTGTCGCTCTGTCTTGTACATCTTACATCAGGTGTGTATGTGTGCCTTTTCTGTTTTCGCTCGAAATTACCTTACCCTTAAACCACTCCTGACCTTTGCCTCAGTCATGCCCCACACCTGCTTTAAATTCTCCCCCACAAGACGTTCATTCTATGTGCCTCAACATTTTTCTTGTTCGCAGCTTGCCTCTGGCTGGTTCGGGGCCATCCTGTTCTCCATCACCATCATCTTTGCCTCGATCACACCTAAGGTGGTGTCAGGCTACAGCCTGAAGGACCTGCTGGAGGCAGCCACCACAGACAAGATGCAGGGGGAGGGCCTTCAGAAGGTAGGAGCTGTCCGTCGTCGCATAGGAGTTGCTGAGTTAGGAGGTCAATTGTTTTTTCAACGAGTGTTATGGACCTGCTGGAGAAGGCAGCCAGCCACGGACTAGATGCAGTGGGAGAGCTGCGGGAGGGAGGAATTGTTTTTTCCATTTAGGGGGCAAAGGTCTTGGGGACAAGGAGCAGGAAAAGGCAGCCAGCTATCAGCTGTCCAAGCCCACCTACTTGCTGGGCGTGCACCCGCTAGCAGCTTTGTGAGCAATGCCAGACACGATGCAAGGGGGGGCAGTGAAAAGTTTGATAGTCTTAGGGAGTCAGGGCCGCAGCAGCATGCAGGAGGCCTTCAGACCACTACTCTTTTGCTAAGTTTTTGATCGAATGGCAGTCATTTTGCATGCCTTGCTCAATCGCTGCAGGTCATTGCTGTGTTTGATCAAAGGGCAGAGTTGTGGTCCGGACGCCTTGCCATGGTAAGATGCCTATCTAGCCCGATTTGCTTCTTTGTCTCTTCCCTTTGTCTCTGCCTTTGACACGTCCCTACCTTTGAGACGAGGTGAACAATAGAAATGCTGACCTCAGTTAGAAAAAAACACCTTGGACAAAAAGGCACCTTGGAATTGGATCAAATTCATAACATGTAGGACATACATTTGAAAAAGGTGCCTGTCAGCAGACGCGTCTTAACCCACATTATAACCCACATAACCCACAAATGAATATAATGCCGTTCTCGCTGCACTTTGTTGTACATACATGTTGTAGATCTCTAGGTTCTCTGAGCTCTGTTAAACCCCTTTTTCTCTGCAGATCGGCATCGTTGGCTTGCCCATCGCTGAGTTCTTTGCTGGTGACGCGCTCTTCTGAAGAAGCACTGCTTAGGTGGCCCTTAGTTATTAACTTCTCGCTCTCCGACGGACCATGCATGGATTATCTGCGCCATGTTTTAGATAAAAATTTCCCCCTACTTCTTTCTGCTTCTCCTTAGATTGGACTTTTCTGACTCTTTTTCCTTGGCACAGCGAGGCTTCCGTATTCAGCACACAGACGTGTTTGGCTGGTGAATGTAATGGGATGTTATTCATGCGTAAAAAAACCCGCGTCAAAAAAACGATTTCGATTTGGCTCAAATCTTTGAGGTCTCAGCTCTTGCGATTCAATATTAATAAAGAATAGTGGACAAAAGATGCAGGTAAACGCTGTGTTTTCGCCGCTCTCTAGAGAGCGAGCGTTTCAGGACAGCACTCTCTTACAAGACATTGTCCAGTGCACTTATTCAGCGATGGCTCTCCAGTCTAGTCCTGCGTTTGAACTGCGTTGCCACGCAAGCCAAACTGAGTCTATCCTACAAGAAAAGCTTGAGTGTAAAGTGACAACGCTTGCGTTCTGTGCCTTCTCCGTTTCGCTGCAGGGCACGATGCAACGGGGAGTCGGCAGCAACAGGGGATTGACAAGGCATAGGAGTGCCTCCTGCATCCCTCCTGCATCCCTCCTGAAGCCAGTGCTGGCAAAGCGGGGGCGAGCTCAGGCTGTGCAGGTGCAGGCCCAGGATGCGCAGCAGAATGACTTCAAGAAGGTCATGATTGCGAACAGGGGCGAGATTGCCGTTAGAGTCATCCGGGCTTGCAAGGAGATGGGGCTGCAGACCGTGGCAGTGTATTCTACAGCAGACAGGGAGTCCCTGCATGTCCAGGTGAGCCAGCACTGGCAAATGCAGCACCCCGTCCCTTGACACAAACAGCCAAACCTGTCATCATGCACGATCGTCCTACTACGCACATAAATCAAGCCGTCAAGCTCCTTTGTCCTTGCGTAGAATCTTTCCACCCTATTGATTTCACATAAATGATGTGAGAAAAGGCACGTGCTTCCCTGCCTCCCTGCCTCTGTATCAGTATCGCCCAGCATTTACTCCTAAAGCAGCTGCACCTCCGTTTCCCTCACGCAGCTAGCAGATGAGTCTGTGTGCATTGGGGAGGGTCCCAGCTCGGAGTCCTACCTCAACATCCCCAACCTGCTGTCTGCTGCACTGAGCCGCGGAGTCCAAGCCATCCACCCAGTGAGTAGAGTGGTGGCTTACAGTATGTGTATGTGCCAACCCTCTTGGTAGCACGCTTTGCTAGCAAGTTGCCTGCAATGGTGAATTGAAGAGGATAGATAGGACTACATGCAGCAAAGAGATGAAGGTCAATGTGACAGCGTACAACGCTTCTTGAAGCGCTCCCGCAAGCCTTCCTAGTGCTGATCTGATCCATTACTGGATCTAGTTCGTACTTATACAAGTTGAACACCTTGACACGGGCAGCCACATCCTGTACTTGTACTGTCCAAGGATTGCCCACCTGACTCCTCCCCGCCCCTTTTCACAGGGTTACGGTTTCTTGTCCGAGCGAGCTGAATTTGTGGACATCTGCACGGACCACGGCATCGAGTTCATCGGCCCCAAATCCAGCCAGATAAACCTGATGGGCGACAAGAACTCCGCAAGAGAAACAATGAAGGTGCGTGGCCGTTTCCTTGCCTGCGTCAGCTTCAAGAGCTTTTACCTATATGTGTGTGTGTGTTGACGCTTCCAGCTTGTTGCACTTCATGTGACAATGTGTTACCTGAGGTGCTGGTGTTCAGCTGTGAATATGTACAAGAAAATGCGTGGCTCGGGGTCGCTGAGCTGCTTGCAGTCACAACACGTCTTTTGTACCTCTTGCTTGCGATGCTTTGACCAGGGTCTCTCTTGCCAGTCGCCCTACAGAAAGTGAACGATGTGCCTTGCAATCTGCCACAGCAACCCTGGTTTAGAATAAGGAAATTCTATGCACGTGTGCTCAAGCCCCTGTGGTGGAACAAACTTTGTGCCTTGCATGCCTTGCGGCCATGTGTCATATTGGAAAAGTTGTTACGGCTGTCAGAATGCAGTTTCACGCATTGGCCAACCTGCCTGCTATGCATGCTGCCTGCATACACTGCAGAAAGCCAGTGTGCCTTGCGTGCCTGGCAGCCTTGGTCTGATCAAGGACGAGGCAGATTGCCTTAAGGTGGTGGGCGAGATTGGGCTGCCCGTCATGATCAAGGCCACGGCAGGTATGGCAGTCGACTCATCGTTGCACAGGACATATTTCAGGCTGCAAAAGGTTTTCAGACTCACACTAGGGTAAAGAGCAGCTGTCAAAGCGCATCGCCACGGGGGTGGTTAATTGCCTCCCGGTGGCAATAAGGCGGGGAGCTTTGTAGCACAAGGCTGTGCCTTGCATTGGAATCCCTTGACCCCTAACTTTGCGCCCCCCAACTCCTGAGTTTACGCTCTTAATTTTCCCCAAACATAGAGGTGCCGGGCCTGGAACATCTCACAAATAATAATGTTAGAGGCTATGAGGTGAACACCCCCCCCTGCTCTTTGACCCGACACTTTACTTTGCAATCTGTATTTAAACCAAAGGTTGCGGCTCACATCGCAACATCAAGGCAAAAGCACTCCCTGGTCGTTCCCTTGTGTGCTGTGCAGCCTCTGTACCTCCTCTTTTCCTTCAATGCTCACCCAGTCCTACAAATCTCCGTCTGACAACCATCTTCATATGTAATACGGTATTACTAATACCTAAAGTTGGCCAGAACCATACATTTATAGGTACACCGTACCTTTGTGGACTCATCCCGCACCCCCAAAAAATTAATATTTTATTGGATTTTGCACCTTTCCCGCACCCCAAGAATAATTGTTTTGTCCCCTCCCGCATCAACCCCGCGGGGATTCAGACCCAGTTTAGCTTACCAGACAGTTTACATGCCACAAAAGGTCAAATACAAAATTACCAGTCAGTTGCATGCTTGTTTGCATGTCAGTTTGCTATCTCCAATCAATCCTCTCTGTTCTACTACCCCTTTGCTGCCCCCCCCCTCTTTTCTGCTCCCTTTTCCTCTGCTGCTCTCTTATCCTCTAGTTGCCATCGCAATCGCTGTTGCTGTTGCTGTCCTCATTGCACTCGCTCTCCTCGTTGCACTCGCTCTCCTCGCTGCTGCTGTTGCGTGCTATGCTTGTGCTTGCACCAGCTGATGGTGCTGCTTGGGTACGAGCAGCCTTGGTGCGTGATCTTGTTTGTGCACCAGCTGCCCCAGCTGCTCATCTATTAGCTGCTGGGATGCTCCGACCTGCTCGGCTGCCTCAAGCACTGCAGCTTCCTCCTCCTCAACCTCTACGCCTTCTTCCCACACAGCTTCCCCGTCTCGCTCATCACTGGCAGCGACCAAACACGTTATTTTAACCAATACCGTGTCAACCCCGCAGGATCAAAAAAATTATATATTAAACGTTACCGCACTCACCCCGCAGGGCAAAAAACAATATTTATGCGGGGTGATATCGAAAAGGTACAGTATATGGTGTTTTTGGCAGGGAAATCACCATACATACAGTCATATACGGTGTATACATACGGTTTTGGCCAACCCTACTAATACCAGGTGGTGGCGGTCGTGGCATGCGTCTGGTGACCAAGCAAGAGGATATCATCCCCTTGATGAAGCAGGCGCAGAATGAGGCCGAAGCTGCATTTGGCAACGGGGCGGTGTACATTGAGAGGTAAAAAGGAAGCAGTCAGACGCGTGTGTTTGCGTGTGTGTGTGTGTGTGTGTGCCACTAACGTGTTAAGTTTCAGGCAAGCAAGCGTCCTCAGTCCGATGGGATGTACCGCTGACGTTCTGTGTAAGAGGCTGCTAACAACAGCACCTTTTAAGTGCGCCAGGCACACACGCTTCCGCATACTCATTCGACTCAATTGCACTGCAAGGGCTTGCGTGCAATTCAGAGATGTGCAGTTAGAATGTGAAACTAAACGTAAGAGCTGGACACTGTTCACCCTGTCGTCCCCTGGCAGTTGTTGCCTGGCAGGTTATTTTAGGGTGGAGAAGCAAGAGCAGTGCCTGCGCGTCTGCCGTACAGCCAGGTGGCCTTGCTTGATTCCTGCCATGGCAGCGTTGGTCGACAGTGACACAAAGACGAGGCAAACAGGGACTTTTCTTTTCACCCCAAAAACACTGGAACACACGCTGTCTTGTTGCGCAGTGCAAGCTTGCTTTGAGCACTCTTCTTAGGTTGACATCAAAATTCTCTGCTCAAGCCTTTCCTTGTGCCAACTGTCCTTATGTGCTCTGCACTTGCAAACGAAGGTATGTCCAAAACCCACGCCACATCGAGTTCCAAGTGCTGGCCGACAAGTTTGGGAACGCCATTCACTTGGGAGAGCGTGACTGCTCAATTCAAGTGAGTGTTCAACTGTCTGTATGCGTCTGGGTGTTGTTGTGTGTGTATGTGTTTTTGCATGTGTCTGTGTGCGTGTGTATACGCGTGTGTAAGTCTGAGTGCGTGCAATCAGCTGTGCTCACTTCCTTTTTACGCTCAAGGCCTGTAATTCATTATTTTCCTCCCCCCATGTGCACCGCCTTAACCAGAACCTCGTCCGCAATGGCCCTGAGCTTGACCCAAATGTGCTCCTCCCTCAATTTCACTCTGAACTCACCCAAGAGCCCTTGCTGTCGCATCAAATCACTGTTTGAGCCGAACATCATACTCACAGCATTAACCATCAGTGAGTTATTGAGCCAATTCAATGCTGCATACCAAAGCCAGAAAACGAGTTTCGTGTCCCCCCGCCTGAACCAAACACCATACTCATCACAGCATTAGCCATCAGTGCGTTACTGAGCCAATTCAATGCTGACACGTAAAAAGCCAAAAAATCTATTTGTGTCCACCTCCCACGTGCAGCGCCGTAACCAGAAGCTCATTGAGGAGGCCCCTAGTCCTGCCCTGACCCCGGAGGTAAAGAACAAGGCCTGCTGACACACTGCGTTCACCAAGCGATGCGATTGACACTGATTTCTTCACACATGACTAGTGTCGGCCAGAACCCTATATATATACATGGTACAGTGTATTACGTATATATGTATACACGGTGTGTGTAGTGCGTATACTCAATTCTGGCCAACCCTACACGTGATGCATGTTTGACACCATACTCCCTCATGAATGCACGTGAGGAGGTGTCCACGAATCAAGACAAATCCTTGCACTCCGCGCTGGGTGCTCTGCGTGGTTGAGTTGGCTACATCACCGCCTCCTGCACTCGCTTCGAGCAGCAGCAGCCTGTTCCAAGCGTGGTGCTCCCTTTGCCTGAACTAAAGCAAGTTAGGCCGTACGCGATTGCAGACACAGAATGTTCCATAAAGTTGATACTGAGGGTGGAAGAATTTTAAGGTTTAGGCTCCTGCAGCTAGTTTGATCTTTGCTTTTTGCACGGCATGGTGAGTCAAGACCAGTGTTGTGCACTTTACGGTTGACGCTCATTTGACGGTCAGGCGTAATTTACGGTTTTGACCGTCAGAAACCAATCATCAGGCGTAAATTACAGTGATTTAATTTTTGACGTCAGACGGTCGGCTTTACAGTTATTTACGGTGTGAAAACGTCAGGAATTACAGACAGTCACTTCCAGGAGCACAATTCAGCAGCTTTCTGTCCCCTTGGATGCAGCTCAAGTGTGTGTGTGTGTGTGTGCGCGTGTGCGCGTGTGCGCGTGCGCGTGTGTGCGTGCGTGCGTGTGCGTGTGCGTGCGTGTGCGTGCGCGTGCGTGTGCGTGCGTGTCCGTGTGCGTGTGTGTGTGTCATCACCTCAGCCACCTGCTTTGCCACCTCTTGCGCAGAGGGGCTGTACAGGAAATTGCACCTGCCAGGGAGGAGCAGGTGGTTCTTGAGCCGCGTTGCGTTCAGCCCAGTGAGCGTCCTCTGGCAGTGCATGCAGCTGTACTCCTAGTTGTCTTGCCATCCTGCCGCGTCTCCCTCCTCTCAAACTCTGTCTTTACCCAGCTGCTCCTGACCTTCCTGCCACCCCTCCTCCTCTGCCCACCCACTGCCAGGCCTGTGGGAGGTGGTGCTTGCAGCAGCTGGCTAGGCCGGGCCAGGCTCGACTGACTCAGGGTCACACGAGCCCTCTTGGCCTGATTTCCGGAGGACATTTTATATTTATATCGCAAATGTTGTTTGTGGGAAAATCGGGGCGCTGAGAGCGCCCCTTGAGCTCAAGAGCTTGAGTCACTGAGCCACTGAGTTCCTGACGCCGCACCGTTACTTACGATTTCCCACCGTCAGAATGAACTTCACCGTATCTACGGTTATATGACGTAGACGTCATTTAAGCACCGTAATTTTCGGTGCCATTTCTGATTGACGCCGTAAATGCACAACACTGGTCAAGACAAGACGTTTTTATTGACCTGGCTTGTCGGTCATGAAGAAGCGAACCAATCCTACATAGCAGCAGCCGGGGCTTGAAGCTGCCGATGTGTGGTGCTGCTTGTTTCAAACGAGGTCAATTGAGACTTTTTTGGTACACCAAGTTAAGGTAAGGGCCCCCCTGCACCCATCAGTGTTGTGCTTCTTTTCAGAGGTACAAAAAGTTCATGGCTCGTCCTATTCAAAGTCAAAAGGGCTCCTTTGCACTCATATGTATGTCTCCCTTCAGGTACGAAAGGCCATGGGAGACGCAGCTGTGGCGGCAGCCAAGGCCATAGGCTACATCGGTGTGGGCACCATTGAATTTCTGTGGGAGCAGAAAGGCTTCTACTTCATGGAGATGAACACACGTATCCAGGTGTGTGTAAGTGTGTGTGCCTCTTGGTGCAGCACACCTTTGGACTGCCACTGCACAAGCACATGCACACACACAACACACACAAAAAGACACACATTACACACAAGTGTGTACACACGCAGAAACACATAAGCGCAAGCGCGCACACACACACACACATGCATGCACTGTTGTGAACAAACACGCATACACTCACACACATGCGCGCACACACACACACAAACACACACACACACACACACACACACACACACACACACACACACACACAGGTGGAGCACCCTGTGACAGAGATGATCACGGGCGTGGACCTCATCCAAGAGCAGATCAGAGTGGCTCAAGGCCACAAGCTGCGTTTCAAACAGGAGGACATCACATTCAAGGGACACTCCATCGAGTGCCGTATTAATGCAGAGGATCCCTTCCAGGTTTGTGTGTGTATGTGCTTGTGTTTGTGTGTACTTATTTGGAGGCAACCAGCAGTTGGAAAGGCATCACGTCCCTTACTACTGTTGATACGTATCAATATGCGTGTTGTACGTCGTCTTTGTTACTTTAGCCATTGCATCACTAAAACCTGTAACACATGTGCACACGTGTACAAACACACTTGAATCACTCACACACAAACACACACACATGCGTGCACACATACACACACAGAACTTCCGCCCCGGCCCTGGCCGCGTGACCACCTACCTCGCCCCCGGAGGCCCACACGTGCGCATGGATTCTCACTTGTACCCTGGCTACCTGGTGCCTCCCAACTACGACTCACTGCTGGGCAAGCTCATTGTGTGGGGCGAGGACCGTGAGCAGGTGCGTTTCTTTGTGTGTGTGTGTGCGTATGTGGCTGGCTGGCTGTGTGGTTGTGTGTGTGTGTGAGCAGGTGCGTGTCTTTGTGTGTGTATGTGGTTGTCTGTGTGTGAGCGCGTGTGTTTGTGTGCGCATGTGTATGTGTGGTGTGTATATGTGCGTGTGTGGTTGTGTGTGTAAATGTGCACGTATGTATTTATGTGCACTCGTGTAATGTGGTTGTGTGTCTGGAAACAGGGTATAATGGCACTGCTAGGTAAGCTCCTGGAGTGGGGTGAGTGATGACCATGAGCATGTGTGTATGTGTGGTGTTGCGTAGGTGCAAGGGTTAAAGTGGAGAGCATGCTCAGAGGTGTGGGGTGAGGACCAATGTCGCCTCCATTAAGACTTCCTGCCAGGCAGGCTTATTGTATGCACGCTCAAAATATAAATCTTTAGCCTCTTGCCCATAAAATAAGGGCAAGGCAGAAGGCACCTAAATAGATTGCAGCCTTAGACGTGGGATTTTTGGTGGTAGAGTTTTATTTGGCACGGTGTACCAACGTATTTAATGTCGATATTTGTCGTGCTTTTAAGGCTAAGGCAACTGCCGAAGTAGTTGACGGTTCTTCTGATTACCTTAATTGGTTAGTTATTTGTAGGAGGTTTAAACCTGCAAGAGCAAGAGCGTACATTAATTGTGAAGATGGTGTTGCCTAGCGTTTGGATGAAGCAAGCAGGAGATAGGAGAGAACAGGGGTGTGGGGAGCGACTCGTGTTGTCCAAGGCCCGAATTGTGCTGTCCTAGACATTAAAAAGACGGCCTCATAACCTGCATTTGCTTTCTTCCTTCAGCCCATCATCCCATGTATTAAGGCCTACTCATGAAGGTCTCTCCGTGTCCCTCCTTACCTTCTTTCAGTTCTCAGTCCAATTATACTCAGGCCACAGTGAGCATTTGCCTTCCTTTGTCTTCTTTCCCCTCTCGCTTGCTTGTTCAAAATCCTGGACAACACAACTGTGTGGTCTGACTTCCGATCATTTCTTTCAGGCCATTATTCTTTAGGCGGTGCAGCCTCGCGGCACAAGGCAACCCGCACCCCCTTTGTTTTTTTATCTTCCTCTCTCAGGCCGTTCCCACACTTTGCTCAGGCCACGACCCCCTTCTGTTCACGCCTTGCCTCTCTCTTGTTCTCATCCTCTCAGGCCATAGCACGTATGATCCGTGCCCTTGATGAGACCGTCATTACTGGAGTACCCACAACAGCTGGCTACCACAAGCTCATCCTGCAGGTGGGATGAGTGGCTTTGGAGAAATTGTGGGGCAAACTTGTGGGTGTATTTAATGTGTGTGTATGTCTCCAATGTTATCCCACAGTTTGCTGCAATATTATCTCTCCTCATAGGTAAGAACAGACGAAAGGG
>Ga0307942_1004495_pt1 | contig 11083 bp, 13 predicted proteins | sample OrgLakmetagen175_FD_201846 | JGI IMG/M metagenome (GOLD analysis project Ga0307942, IMG submission 201846) | Saline water microbial communities from Organic Lake, Antarctica - #175 | ecosystem: Environmental > Aquatic > Non-marine Saline and Alkaline > Saline | place: Antarctica: Organic Lake...
CACACACACACACACACACACACACACACACACACACACACACACACACACACACGCACACACACACACACACACACACACACACACACACACACACATACACACACACATGTACACACACACACACACACAACACACACACACACATGTCCACACACACACACACACACACACACACACACACACACGCACACACACACACCAACACACACACATACACACACATGTATCATGCTCAACCCCTCACTCTTCAAAACGGGTTTCTGCAGCTGGCATCAACCTGCAATCCCGCCCGCACAAAGCCATATTAATCTGTCTGAGGTGCGCAAGCCATCTTTAAATTGCCTTAGATACCGGCGTACATTTCTAGCAAGGAATTCACATTGAGTTTCCAGAGGGCAGTCCGTCGCACCCTCTTGTTGCGAGGACGGGTCTGGCGACTTTGATGACAGTGTGTTAGCAACACTTTTGCTTATGACTCAGCACAATCTGAACAAGCGTGCACTTTTTGAGCAAGACTCTAATCAGTATTGCAAGTTAAATTTGGAACTCAGGGCTACTTCCCTGCGTGTGACTGCAGGCAGCCTTCTCCACTTCAAACCCCTTCAATCCCTCCTCCTCCTCCATCCCAGCCTCTTTCCGCGTCCGCCCTACCAGCACACTGCCATACACCCCACAGGGCAGTCTCTGGTCACCATCTCACAGCCGCAGCTTTGGCAGCAGTTCTGATTCATGGTACGAGAAGGTCACAAGGGCAGATCACGCGCGAGACAGGAGAGAACTGAGGAATGACCCTATCCTCAGGGACCTGGTCATCCCCCCTTGGCCCCCCAACAAGGGCATGGACCGCGGGAGGAAAGGTCTGGGGGGCAGGAGGGTGGGAAGTACCACGGCAATTGCCATCGAGAAGCAGAGGCTTCGTGAAAAAGCAAAGCGTGAAGAGGAGCGTGAAATGCTCAAGAGGGAGACCAGGAGCAAAAGGAATGGGACCTTGTCGGAGTCTAGAAGCGGCAGCAGAACAAGGGAGGGCAACTTCTTCAGCAGCAGTAGCAGCAGCAACAGGGAGGGTAGCAGCAGAACAAGGGAGGGCGGCAGCAGCAACAGGGAGGGCACCAGCAGAACAAGGGATGCCAACACCAACTTCTTCAGCGGCAGCAACAGGGAGGGCGGCAGCAGCAACAGGGAGGGCGGCAGCAGCAACAGGGAGGGCAGCAGCAGAACAAGGCACACTAACTTCTTCAGCGGCAGCAACAGGGAGGGCGGCAGCAGCAACAGGGAGGGCGGCAGCAGCAACAGGGAGGGCAGCAGCAGAACAAGGGAGGGCAACACCAACTTCTCCAGCAGCAGCAACAGGGAGGGCGGCAGCAGCATGACGCAGAGAGGGAGGTTCAAAAAGGCCCCCACGCCAGGTAGAAGGACTGCGCACATGCTCTGACTCTTGCACGTATAAAGATAAGTGGTTAAGAATTCCTTGTTTTCTGATTGTGGAAAACTGGGTCATTCCGTGGCATTCATGAGGGCCATTCCATTCAACAAGGGCCATTTTTTGCCTCTACTTTGTTTTGTAAATTAGGGTAAAAAAGTGGGTGAGTGGTTTGCTGCAAAAACGGCATTTTTAATCTTGTTGTTGGCCATGCCTCTCTTAGTCTTTCTTGCGGTGTATTTACAGCCTAATCAGCTGCACCCATGTCCCTGACACTCAGTTACACAACTCACACATATACGTACACATTGCTTTGTTTTAAATCCCACCTCCTAAACTTACAACGCCATACAAGGGAAGTTGTAGTAATATTACTAATTCTAGGCACCTGGAGCATGGTTTGACAATCCACTCAAAGGTCGCTGGCAGTGAAGTGAAGGGGCTTAGGGTAAGGGTTAAATTGCAAGTCTCCTGGAAAGATACTTGAGTCAATTGCAGGCTGCCACCACAGGGTATGATCAAGATGTTCGTGGGATTATGAGAAAGTCCCTGCGTTGTAGTGTGTTGCAAAAAGAGAGACCTGGCTTTGCTGGCAGTTGCGTACACCAAGTTACGCAGCAGCAGCAGCAGCAGCACAAACAGCTTGTTGCTGGGTTCAGCCGCAGGGGTTTACTTTGTGCAGCCGGGGAGTGGTTGTGCTAGAAGAGGAAAGGGGAAGTGTATGGCTTGCATTATGGAGCCTCTTGTTACCTTCCCTTGCCTCAGACCCCTTTAAACCGGCAGGACTAGTAGCTGCAGCCTCAACAACAGCCTCACAGCTAATGCACAACACAAATGCAGATGTGCGCACGTGCAAACACGTGTCAACATGCACACTCGCAGACAAGAATGCACACACACCTACACAAGCATGCTCGCACACACGCACACACACACGCACATGTACACTCACAGCAACAGCAGCATCAGGGGAAAGCCCCTTGTCTCGAGAAGACCAGAAAGATCGGTTCGCAACAAATCAGGCAGCTGTGGGCACCGAGAAATGGCGGCGCAAGTCTCAAGAGCGATCTATGATGCAGCGGAAGGTGGGGATCGTGTGTGTGTATGTGTGTGTTGATTTATAAGTTTGCGTGTATGCATGTGTGTATGTTTCAGCAAGTATAAATGTGTGTTAGTGTGTACTTATGTGCCTTGGAAATGATTGTTTGCCTCGCAATCTCAGCACTGTCAAGCAATAAAAAACTGTTGTGTTGTCTGCCAAACCAACGCCCAACTACGACGTGCAACGGAATGGGAAATATGTTGCTGTGTATGTTGTTAGCAAATGCACGAGGCAACAAGGAAAAACTGTTGTGTTGTCTGCCAAACCAACGCCCAACTACGACGTGCAACGGAATGGGAAATATGTTGCTGTGTATGTTGTTAGCAAATGCACGAGGCAACGAGGCTTAATTTGCAGTACTCGGTCTAGTCTTTGATGCTGTTCTAAATTGACTGTGCTTCTAGAAAGCATTGGGCTCTGCGTTTTACGGTGTGTTAGACAAGGCATTTATCAGAACTCTGTTTTTAGTTGAGCAGTTCAGCTGTTACATTCATATTGTCACTGCTGATTGGAATTATACGAAGAAGCACAAACAAGCATGAAGAGGTCCTGCACGAAGGAAGAAAGGTGCTGAGAGTTGCTGACCCGTAACATAAAAACCTGATACACCTAAGAACTTTTGACTCGTTTAGCTCTGTTGTTTTCTGTCCTCGGTCATGACTGTAACAGTTTTGTAGGGTACTTCAATTGCCGGATGACCTGAGCAATGTTTCTTTACCGTGGTCCTGATTGTTGCCTGGTGTCCATGTGCGCCCTGTGTGATGACAAAGGACACGATCTGCAAACGTAGGGTTGGCCAGAACCATATATGTACGTTGTATATACAGTATTCTTGGCAGGGAAACTACACAATATACGGTCATATACGGCGTATATATACGGTCCTGGCCAACCCTATGCATACGTGATCCCGTTGTTTGTCGCCCTTGAATACTCATGCTGCAGCAGTGATGGATAATACAGCGTGTTTGTGTTATACAATATCTCGTGTTTTACCAGACGAAATGAATTTGATTGCATTACGCGCGACTGCAACTTGACCAACATTTGGAAATTTCCCCAATTTTCAGTCCCTTTAGGTAATTGTTTCCAGAACCTTCCAGCGAGCTTCTTTGTAATACCTACATCATCTGTATATGAAATACCTGAATAGCTTTGGGAATGTTTTCGGGCAAATTGGGCCCATTTTGGGTCCGTACATCGGCACTCTCAAATGTGCTAAAACACAGTATTGTATAATGCGCGTATTGTACCTCACTGTCCTCATCCCGCACCCCAAATTGCAGGGATATTTTGTTCAATCCCGCACTTCCGCGCCCCAAAAAAACATATGTTTTGCCCTTATTGCACAAACCCCACAGCGTTTTTAGCCCTGTTCAATGAGTGAACAACAACTTGCACGAATATATGTGTGTGTCTTGGCGCGTTTGTATCAGTGTGTGTGTGTGTGTTTGTGCGTGCGTTTTGCGTGTATGTATATGTATGTGTATGTATGTGTGTGTTCATGTGTTTGTGTGTGTATGTGTATGCATGCGTGCAAGTGTGTGTCTGTGTATGCGTGCATGCATGTGTCTGTTTCTGTGTGCTTTTTACTTGCGTGCCTGAGCCTGTTTGCATGTACTTGTGTTTGTTGTGCCAAAATCTCATTACAAATCATTATAAATGTAATAAAATTGATTTAGTAGCCCCGCAGGCAAAGAACAAGATTTATGCGGGGTATTATAGGAAAGTTACGATGTATCATATTTTAGCAAACACACAATGTACTGTATACCATGTTTTTAGCGCACGTACTTCCCATCCCTGTGCTGTGCTGCAGCATTGTCTGATTGTCACGTGTTCCGGGTAAATAATTAGGAGGAATGTAGCGAATCCCTCTGTTACTGTTACATCACAAAGAGGAAAATACACTGCTGCACCCTTTTTCACCATGTAATACACCCCTTTCCACCATAATACACTGTTGCAGCCTTTTCCACCATATAATACACTGTTGCACCCTTTTCCACCATTTGCTTGTCAGGGTTACCAGAAGGAGGACCTTGCATACCTTAAGGGGAAGTACAGATCTTCCCCCCGCCCAACAGAGCAAAAGAGACGAATATCATCCCATAAAAGGAAAAAGCTGAAGGGAGCTGCGCTGCTCAAGAATGAGGAGATCAGGTGTGTTGTGTTTGCCTCTGTCTATGGCCTTGTTATATGCACATAGGTGGGTAGCTTTTTTACCTGCAGGTTGTTAGAATGTTACACGCACGCAAGTACGTATACTGACAGATGTTTGGGGCGTGATCGAATGCCATGAAGCCCTTAATGGTGTTTTTAGTCTTGCCGTTTTGCTATAATCGTGTTATGCTTACTTTCACTTCAAACACAGGCAGGCACGTGCACTCGCGCACAATGATGTGTGTATGTGAGAGGTCAATGCCTTATGTTGGGTACTTTCTTTGCCACGCAGATTGTACAGTGCTCCCAACATACGGCCTAATGTAGTATGAGGAAAACATAGGCAACCAAGTCACGTGAGGATTGCTGCAAACATGCAGCAATACGTGGGACTGTGTGTGCACACCTGTGCAGGAAGCAAGGGCATGCGGCAGTGCTAAAAGAAATTGCGCGTCTGCACAAGTCTCTGCCTGTGTCGGCCTCTCTCGGCTCTAAATCTGAGGTGAGAAAAGCTGCGTACTAGACAGGCCGTAAATTCACTATTGACGGCATCAAAAGTAATGACACGGCCCCTGAGAGTTACGTGCATCTGATTGGGTTGGCGAGGTAGCAAAGGCTGGCAACTGCACTGCACATGTGCGGCAAGGCAAACAAGCATTGGAAGGAAGCATTGGAAGCATTGGAAGCATTGGAAGTATGGGAAGCATTGGAAGCATTGGAAGGACTGCACATGTGCGGCAAGGCAAACAAGCATTGGAATAATCGTGCACATAGGATTTTGTGCATTACGATTCGTAACGGCACGCACATGCGCACATGCAGGCATGCACACACACATATACACATGCGCTTCACAAACATTTGCGCATACACATACACATACAAATTTGCACATAGGCCTCTCAGAGACTGCTTGCAGAGCTGCAGGATTTGGGACAGCATTTGGGGCAACGGGACATCAAAGAACAGGTACACACACATACTGTGCCACCCAGAAAGAAAGCTGCACAGTACATGCTCAAAGGCCTTACGTACCCCTGTTTCTTTGACCTGACTACAGCAGGGATGGTAGACTAGAAAGAAGAAGGGGCAGGGTATGACCCTCTCTGGTTAAAGCAGCTACTACTAGTGCAAGCCAAAGGGCAGCCCACGCATGTGTACTGGATCTTTAAATCAGTGGTGTCAAACGGTGAGATGAAAGAGGTGCAGGAACATGGACTCGAGGCTGTCTGAGACAGCAGCCAAAACCACTGACTGGGGAAGAACCAGCAGCTTTGTTAACTTTGTTACAGGGAACGCATGCTACCAGGATACTGCGTTGCGTGTTCAGGAGTTTGGAGTAGGTTGCAGCCTCCTCTAGTGAGTTTGGAGTAGACTAGTGAGTTTGGAGTAGGCTACAGCCTCCAGTGAGCTTCTGTGAGGCTGCAGCAAAGGCTGCAGCCCTTCCTCCTCATGTGTGTGTGTGTGTGTGTGTAAGCGTACACCCTGCGTTTTTCAGTGCATGAGGGCATGCGTATGTGGGTGTATACGTGTCTGCATTTTATGTCAGCGTATTTTGTGTCAGTGTGTCTGTGTCTGTGTCTGTGTATGCGTGCACATGCGTGCACGTGCTTGCTAGTGTCTGTGTGTGTCAGTGAGTGTGACAATTTTTAGAGGGTGAGCGTGTTTGGCGTATGTGTGTGTACAAATGTTTGTTTGTGTGAGTGTACGTGCACGTGCAAGCTAATGTCTGAGTGTGCATGCGTGTGTGCGTGTGCTTGTGTGTTAGTGCAAACGCACGTGTGTGGGAGTGTCCCGTTTGTGCACACTGCACCCCCCCCCTGGCCGCGCCTACAAGAGATCCACTGGAGCACACGTGTATCCATCGATTTGTATGCATTTAAAATGTTAGGAGCTCCAGGAAGTGTTCCTGCAAAAACATTTTAAACCAGGAGAGCTGTGAAGCGGACGGCCAGAGTGCAGCTTCAGTTTGCCCACTCTGAGCACTTTGCTGATGTTGAGGGTGCTGATGCTGAGGCTGCATCTAGACACAAGGTATTGTATGTTACATGAATGTGTTGATTAAAGTATGTCTATGTTGCCACCATGGCGCCTGACAGCTACGATGGCTTTCAACTAATTGCATGTGTATGGTTCTGTACTCTGGATGTGTATGGACTTTATTGTGTACTCTGGTCTGGATGTGTATGGTTCTGGACACCAGCCCTCACTGCAATGCAACTTGGAGTGCAACACAATGCAAACGTAGTACGCATTAACTGTAAATCACACATACAAATAGACGTCAGAACGTGCTGGTATCTTTTCTCCTTTTTACCTATTCCCTTTTCTACTCCCATATCCACTTGCTCTGAACATCATGCGTCGCACATGCTCACACACACGCACACCCATAAACAACCCAAGACATAAACACACACACACACCTAAAGAAAATTCGTAACTGTCTGTACAAACTCGTGCACTCAAACACACAAAAATGCACACACACAGGAGTACCAGGCTTGGCGTCAGGAGATGATGGCTGATGGCAGGGAGCAGAGGGTCAAAGATTTCCTTAGAGACAAAGAGAGACGCCAGAAGATCCGTGATAAACGCATGGCTCGATCGGTAGGAAACGCTCGCAACGGTCGGTGCTGTTTGTGGTCCTCCTGTAAGAGCTCTGCCACTGTCATGTTTCTTTACGGGGCCAGTCACGTTGTTGTACGGGGCCAGTCATGGTGCAAGCCACAGTCATGCGTGTGTACGGGGCCGTGCTGCTTGTTTCTCTCTTGCTTGTGCTGCTTGCATTGAACACAGTCATGCTGTTGTACGGGGCCAGGCTTCTTGTTTCTCGCTTGCTTGTGCTGCTTGCATTGGATACAGTCATGCGTTTGTATGGGGACGTGCTGCTTGTTTCTCGCTTGTTTGTGCTGCATGCATTAAATACACCAGATGAGACGTGTTCCGGTACCTGTGCTGGAGGATGTGTACACCAATGCATGTCAAATTCTCTTTTGTGTCCTAGGAGCTGTACGGCTCATCCTAGCTTGTGAGTGGCTAGTTACCTTTGAAGTATTAATTCTGAAGTAGCTTACAAGGTTGTAAGTGCTTGCTGTCAAATAACCTTGGGAGTATGAATTACGTGTAATGTGCATTACATCGCTATGTGCACTAAGTGTTAAGTGCAAGCGGCATCAAGTGTCATAGAGCCTTCAATTTGTGTTGCATGGCTGTCCCATTGTCTTTCAAAACAGTGCCAGATGTTCTCATCCAATCATTAGCTTCGTTGACCACATACACACGCATCAGACATTTATAGCTTTTTAACAAGCTTGGCCAAACATAATCTGGCATTCTGGGGTGCTGTGTAGAGCTTGATGCCTTAAATTGCATACAATTTGGACGTGATAAGGTGCGTCTTGCATTTCCGAACTGGCACAATAAGCCTCTGCTTCTAGACATAAGAAACCTGGGAATAATTAAATGTGTTGCAACATCAACTTTGGGCAGGGGTATTGGGAAAGGCTGCGAGTGGAAGGCACTCGCACAAGGGACACAGGGAAAAGGCATGAAAATCTGTCGCTCCACACTCCATACCTGCTGCAAGCTACACCCTGGCTCCTGTTCCCAGAGTTGCGGGAAATTTTAATTATTAATTGAATGGGCCAATCGCCGACCTGGTTGGGGTTTGTCGATATTCACCTGTTTCTGCCTAAAACGTAGTGCTTCAATTTGCTTGTCTCTCCTCAGTGAGCATGCCCACAGCCCCAAACCTGTACCAGATTTGCAAGCCACTCATTGTGTCTTTTTGCCAGTGGTTTCAGATAAACATTTGGACACCTGACACAATAGTTTAGGTTCCGAAGGCGGAGCATTATTGGTAAAAGATTGTTGGTTTCAGCATATGGCTCTGTAGGGCCAGGGGGAAAAGGGGAGAAAGGGGTATGCATGGGGACAACAGTGTAGCGTGTGCGTGCTACTCACGCGTGTGAAAATTTGAGTGCACGTTCCATTGTTTTGCTTGCATGCATGCTGCATATTCAAGCCCTATCCATTGTAAAGAATGCGACCAAGCAGATGCTGCATGTGTGAATATGTGTGTATGCATGTGTCTGCGCTTGCTTGCCTGTGTGCTTTTTAACACAGCTGTGGATAACAATGGAACAGAGGATTCAGAGCCTGACATAATGCTTTAAGTGGTGTGAATTTGCGTGTGAATATCTGTTGTGTGTGAGAATGATGTTGTCATATGTCCATATGTGCATTTGCTGTGTAAGAGTGTTCATGTGCGTCAATCCCTACAGGTGCAGCAAAAAGAAGATAAAAGGGTTCGGGCAGCCCAGCTGCAAGAGGTGCAAGCCCAGGCTGCTTTGCTGAGAGAGGTGAGAGGCGTGTTTGTATGCATTATGCACACACACGTACACACACACACACGCACACACACGCACCCTGCTACATTCCACTCACGCAATTGCACACATGCATACATTCCACATGATATGTTTGATCTACCACGCTGGGTCACACGTGCTTGGAAGGTTGAGAGGCGAGAGTGGGGTGTGCATGCAAACCAGTAAGGACACGCTTTGCATGCACCTTGTCCACACACTCAAAAGAATGCGCTCACACACACCCATGAATGTGTGGACTGACAAGTATGCACTGTGCACATTAGTGCCTCACAATGGCCATGAATGTGTGGACAAGGTGCATACAATGGATTGACAAAAGTGCACTGTGCACATTAGTGCCTCACGATGGCTTGTGCACATACACATGCAAGTGTGCTCACGTTCTAAAAGCATGGCAACACAACGTACACGTTGCCTCACACACAGGATAAGCTCATAAGGAGGGCTCGAGAGCGGCAGCGACAGCTGGACCTGTATGAGATTGAGGTGCAAAAGCGCTTGGAGGCGCGCAGGTACCATGAGGAAAGGGGAGAGACAGCACCTGAGGTGTGTACGTCACGTGTGTGTGTGTGTGTGTGTGCACGTATGATTATATTTAAAGCAGGGACAGGGGGGATGTAATTGTATGTATCCATAGGTGTGCATGCATGTGGAAGTTTGCACATATATGTGTGTGTACTTGGGTGAGTTAGTAAAGGAGCATCGTGCGGCTTCTTGCACATGTGTGTGTGTGTTCATTTGTCCACATGCACATTATGCATTCAAAGTCACGTATGGTCTAAATCGCAGGTACCGCCCCCTGAGGCCCCTGGCTGGATAAGGAAGCAGACGAAGGATGAGAGGGGGGGGAGGGTAGTGGCAAGTGGAAAGGAAAGTGCACAGGAAGTGGCAAGGGCACGGGCAATCCAGGAAGCAGCAACAGAGGCAGCAGAGCAAGCCGCAGCAAAAGCAGCTGCTGCAAAAGCATCAAGAGAACCATCGCCGATAGGTGCAGCAGCACCTGGATTGGCACCGCAAGCGGCAGCATTTGCACCAGCAAAAGAAGCAGCAGGGGCAAAGGGGAGCGCTGCAGCACCAGAAGCACCAACAGCCGCAAGACCTGCAGCATTGGCTAATATCAGAATGCAGGTATGGTACGCTTCCGTTTAATATCATGTTCACACATGTACAATATTAGAATGCAGGTATGGTACGCAAATTGTGCAGAAACCATGCAAATTGTGCAGAAACCATGTTAGCACTTGAACACACACACACACACAACACACACACATACACACACACACACACATCTTCCGTTTAATATCATGTTCACACATGTACAATATCAGAATGCAGGTATGGTACGCAAATTGTGCAGAAACCATGCAAATTGTGCAGAAACCATGTTAGCACTTGAACACACACACACACACAACACACACACACACACACACACACACACACACACACACACACACACACACACACACACACATCGCCTAAACGACCGCGTGAGTAAGCTGACTGTCTTGGTGTGTTGTAGCCGCCAAGCTCACCTTAGACGGGTGTCTGCTTATGGAAGCTGGGATGTGATTCACCACAGACAGGCCCACACACACTTGCACACATATGGGCAGAGGGCAATCGAGAAAACGCAGCAAGAGCGGGATTTGAAGCTTAAAAAGAAGCGAGAGGCAAAGGAAGAGCTTGAGAGGGCAGAGGCGATGGAGAGGAGTGCAGGGGAAAAAATGAGGAGAGAGAGGCGAGGGCAGGGGCTTGTCAACGAGCAATTTGTGGGAAGTCAGATGCAACGGGTGATGAAGCGCCGAGAGCCAAAACTGCTTTTTGAGGAGGGGGGCGCGCCATCGTCCAGCGCGTCAGAGACACTGCCGCAGGTGCGTGCGTACGTGTGAGTGTCTGAGTGTCTGAGTGTGGGTTGCTGTGGATTTGTGCGACACGTTGAGAGAGGTGTGGCAACGTAGAAAGGAAGGCATGGAAGGAGAAAGAATAGAGTGGGGT
>Ga0307942_1004500_pt1 | contig 11081 bp, 15 predicted proteins | sample OrgLakmetagen175_FD_201846 | JGI IMG/M metagenome (GOLD analysis project Ga0307942, IMG submission 201846) | Saline water microbial communities from Organic Lake, Antarctica - #175 | ecosystem: Environmental > Aquatic > Non-marine Saline and Alkaline > Saline | place: Antarctica: Organic Lake...
CCCACCCAGACAAAAAGGGTACCAATCTGCTCCTTTTTCAAATAGGCATCCATCTGCATACTCATCAAGACCTAAAACTGAAGTGTTGCAGAGTTATGGGGCAAAAATTGAGATATGGACGCCCATGAACACGTGACCTACCAGGCACCCATACCTGGCTTGCACAGTCCCAGAGGGGGGACACTGGGCAAAAGCCAAAACATGCTTCTTTTTGCATAAAAGGTGCAACTACTCACACGTCACTTCATCAAATTGGACCCAACCTAGCTTCAAACTGATGCTGACTTTAGAAGCTACCCGAGCATGTGCTCAGATTTAGACAAGTCGCCCTGCGTACAGAATGACAGGACTACAAGGACACGTCGTGCACTTGTACCCTAGATGGGTGCTTTCCAGGGGGAATGGCACATAAATTTGCATATCGTGCCAACCACTTAGTCTTTTTGCCCCATTTCTCTTGCAATGATCTTTATTTATTATAAGGACTTCAAGCCACCAATTATTACTCAGTTTGGTGCGCTGGCTGGTCAGATAGAGCATATGGCTGCTCAAAAAGTAAGGTTCACGCCGCGGCCAATTAGGTATGGGCCCCCTAACTTGCAGGTTTCGAGCTTGACTGCTTTGAAATTTGCATATCAGAGCTGAGCTTGAAACGTACCAGTTAGGGCCACCTGCCCTGGGAGCATGCGAAAACCTTACCATTTTTGGCCTTAGTGTCTCCCCTCTGGCACAGTCCCACATCACTTCCATTTCTTCAGAACTTCACTGACTACCTCATGCTGGCACAATCCTGTAAGTTTGGGGTAAATTGCTGCTTCATTGGCTTGACTCACCCCGCGGCCTGCATCCAAGCGCGTGTGCCTCTGACTTTCGGACATGTCCACAGACCCCCCCCTTACCCCAATTTGCTCAAAGAGGGTGCCAATCGACTGGGCTTGAGCTGAGGATTCTGATTATATATTTAAATTTTGTAGGAGTGACCCAGTAAATTTTTGGAGGGGGGGTCCAAAAAACTCTGGACCCCCCCGGACCCCCCCCCTCCAATTGGACCCATATATATCGACAGATCTTGAGGAATATGAATATATAATAATTAAACCGATTTGACACGTGCCGTTATGCTTCCTACACCCTCCTGAACCCTGCGTCATTATAATTCTTGTTGGCATTGACGCAAACTGAGCCTTTTGAACAAAACCCCAAAGTCAGACTCACCATTTCTGTTTGATAAAACGAAACGGCACGCTTTTCCACTTTTGAGTAGTCAGGAGCCTTAGTTAGACATATCTAAGCACTCCTGCACACTCAGTTAGCGACAGGAGGTGCCCAGGCGGGCAGGGTGGGAATCCCTGCCAGAAAGTGGATTTCCAAAAGCTTCTCCCCAAGAACATCAACTTACCAGGGGTGTTTGCAATAATATTGGGGATATTGTGGTCCGGGGGTCTGGGGTGGAGGTCCGGTTTGGACCCCCCTTTTGGCAGGGGAATTGGCGAAGCTATAGAAAAAGTGCACACCCAAGTCGGGGCAAACAAATTTTTGCGATGATTTACATAATTATCTATAAAACTCAGGGTTCTTCAATTCGAGGTTCGGCCAAAAGTTCGGGTTCGCAAAGTTTCACGCATTTTAACGAATTTGATAAGTGCCATTCGGGGTTCAATCAAAATTCGACGAACTTCTAAGAGTTCGCTGAACTCTACAGCATGCGTCTGTCAAAGTTGCAAGGGACAGCAGCCCTTCCCAGTTCAGTCCCACTCTTTCCTTGCAGTAAAAGTAACATGTTCAATGACTTATATATGAAACATGATCTGTAATATGTATCAGGCCAAAAAGTTTCCTTGATCTTGAGGCCAAACTTGTCACACATTTTTCAACTGCTAAGGATTTGTACAACCCGGCACTTGCACTGCACCTTAAGGTTCTTTTTCTGCTCTACAATGATGACATTGTCTCATTCTGGCCCCCTTTTCCCCCCTATAATTATTTATTATCATACACATCTAATTGGGAAGTTTTGAAGGTGGGGGGAGGAGCCCAAGGGCCCGTCTCCCAAAATTCCACATCGAACCCTTCGAACAGTTCGAGGGTTCTAGAACTTTCACGAACTTTATCGAACCCTTGCTCCCAAAAAACTAACTGAACAATCCTGATATAACTATGCTGTGAGACCCTCTGAAACAAATGTTTAAGACCTGTGTTATTATTGCATGGACTTGGATTCACCTCAGCTGTTGCTGCTCACCACGGCCCATCTCCAGCATTCCAGACCATAATAATTGACAGGGCATGCCCTGGGAGCATACTGAAGGACTTTTGACACCCAGGTGGTGGCCAGAAAGCGTGTTTCCAGGGTTTCCAGAAATGCACCATTTTTGCCCAGCAAACAGGCCCACACACTGTCCTTTAGGGGCAAATTCCCCCCTCCCCCTTTTTTTTGCTGTAATGGGTATGATTTAACCCATAATATGTCTGGGAACAAAAAAATGGTGAAATTTGGATTTGGAATCACATTTTTGTACCCATTCATGGGTACAATCCCCTTTTTGGCAGAGAAATGGCACAAATCCAGCCCCCAACGCACACAGCGGACCTTATACCCTTATTCTTGGCACAGAAGTGTTTCATTTGTTGTTTTTTACTACCCTGAACAATTTAAAGTCAAAAAATGATGAGGTTATTTTTAGGGACGAAATTTGGCCAGGAATGGTGGGTCTGACCCAAAGCGTTCTGCGTAACTACTAAATACGCAAAGCAGTCGGGCGTATAACTTGTGTACTCACATGTAGAGTTCAGGAGGAAGGTTCAAGATCACCACTGAAAAAACTGGCCTGGAATAGGCTGTGATGGAGCTTTCCTAGCGACAAGTTGATACAAATTTAGAAAAGCAGGCTATCGTTGCTAGTAGGCAACACATTGTTAGATGAGAAAGGTTGACTATCAAAAATGGGTGAGCTGGGTACCTTGAAATGGATATGCGAGAGGGCCCCATTAATGGAGCGTACTCGTTCAGGCGCTCTTCCTCCTCCTCTTCCTCTTCATTTGCCTCCGGGTGAACCCCAACTACGCCATAGCTGTCTTCAGGCCTGCACATCGAATAAAGGTGTGAGACAAAGTTTGCATATATGCGCGTATATCTTGTTTTTAATGTGTGTGTGCGCAGTTGATTTGGGTCTAGCCTGTCGCTTATGGTGACCCTTTCTCACACATTGTATGATCTCCTTCCCGTGCGTGAGCGCAAGGTACCTAGCCTCTTTGGAAAAGCTTGCTCTGCTCTGTCAGAGATGATTTGTAACTAAATTTCAAGTTAACTTTTCAAGGTTCTAATTAGAAATATGGTGTTTCATAGATGTAAGTGGGAAAGTTAACAACTTACATTGCTTAACAAAGCCTGCTGCAGAAACCCCTCAGGTTTGGTAAAGTTTCTCAATCCTTTGCTCACACAACTTCTAAGAAGAACTTATTGCTTGTTTGTGTGTTTTGGGGCGGCTGACAGGGATCATAAGAGCTATGAAGGCAGAGCCGCTTATACAAGCCCTCGCATTAAACTTAGAGCTACAAGTAGATAATCAAATAAAATTATGGGCACTTTCTTCTTAACAGGACAGTAGACCATAAATTGCTGTAGCCCAAGCAGGAGGCTCCAGAGAGCTTACAGATGTAGTTATAGTAATGCAGTCTGATTAAACTGCTGTCGGGCCATGACGCCCTGTAGTTCAGTGGTGTTGTCAGATCAGGCGACATTACAAAGAGCACGTACTTACCATGCAGGGCTGCAATGCACTCTCGGTCCCCAGCCCCCCTCAACATCAAAGTGGAGTGGGTTGAAGGCACACCACTTGCGCTCGCGTGCCACATGCAGGACATAGTAGAGTATCGTGCCCGCAAGGATTGCACCCAGAGTGGTGCAGATGTTGATGACCCGCATTTGGTAAAACGGAAGCAGCAGAACAAATAGCAGCAGTAGGCTTGCCGGCAGCAGCATCAGTGCTACGCCCCACCAAGGCAGGGGAACCCTGCGAGAGGAGCGTGAGCAATGTTGTGTGCTTGTGAGGCGATGTGAGTGAAGATTGAGGCGGGAGTGTGAGCAGCACTCTATTTTCAGAAACTGTTAAGGTGGAAATGAGGACAGCCAGTGCCAGCGGCACAAACAATTGCCCTAATCGTGTTTGGAACAAGAACAGAGAGTGCCCATTGTTTTGATGAAGAGCATGCATAATCACTGCAATTGCAAGTCTTGCAAGGTGGATTTGATGCTGCTGGCAGGAGAGCTTGCATCAGACACTGCAGGAGCCGTGCTGCTAGGACCACCACAGGATACAAGGGCGTTTACGCTGCTGTTGGCAGAATGATGTCATGTACTGACTTGTATGGTCGAGGGAGGTCCGGCTTTGAGATGCGCAACTTGATGAAGGCAGCAAACTCCAGCAGCTCTGCAAGGCAGTAAATGGCTGCAGAGGCAACCAAGGCGAGAGAAGGCAGTGGTAACAGATGTTGGTCTTGGCTAATTGAAGGAATGAGAGACCTTGTTCGGCCGGAAGTGCCTGTTGCGGCTTGCTTTCTGAAGGAAGATAAATGGGAGATGCAAGCATTGTTTTGGTGCTGCAATTGCATTGTCCTGCCTCTCTCAGGCTGTAATATCAAAACGAGGCAAAAAAGGTGCAAAATTACACACGCACATGCACAACCTACCATTTAATAGCTCTACAATCTCCATGAAGCTCAGAGATGCCAGCGCTAGCACACCCAAGGACGACAGGATGATGCCTGCAAGGTGGCAAGTGGTATACATAGGGTTGGCCAAAACCGTACATGTGTATATATACGCCGTATATACACGTAAAGTGTAAGTACGTATGTATAAATAGGATATCTCCGTATCCGTAATCGTATGACCGTATGTGAATTTTAGCCGGCATATATATAGAAATTTCCGTACATACATACGTATTTATACGGTCTGGATGAATGGTCAAGAGCAACCTTCTTCTGGCCTTCGAGGCCACAAATTTTAAAGCCCCTATATCGGGCAATTTTTTACAATTGTTTTTGTGTTAAAGCGTCCATCATGGAAGGAAGTCCCTCACATGGTTCAACAGCAGCCAGCCAGGTTTGACAGCAAGGGGCTCAGCAGCAGATACAAAAGCACCAGAGTGGAGTATGAACAGGGCATGCAAGCCAGCCTCACTGAAGGTTTTTCAGGGCGGAAATGATGCAAGAACAAAAACGGCACACACATTATCGAGCACGTATCCCCCGCACGCGCTCACATACGCACACATACGTGCACGCACACCTGTGTGCACAGATACACATGCAAACACACAGAGGTACTTACATGTGCACACTATACACACACGCTTGTGTACGTTGACGCACATGCACGCACCCACGCATGCATGCATACAATTATAAGCAAGCACGCGCACACGCATGTCCACGCACACGCATACACACGCACACGTAAGCATGCACACACACGTTTGCATGCACGAACCCCAGCTCACGCGCAAATGCACACGCACATGCACACACTACACACATACACGCACGACACACATAAGCATGCACACGCACATGCACGCACACGCACATGTACACGAGAGCATGCACGAATCCCAGCACGAGTGCAAAGACACACGCACGCACTACGCATGCATGCATGTACATTTTTTGCACACACACACGCACGCACACACACACGCGCACACAAAAAAGGTAGTTTGGTGTGGTGGGGGAAGAAGAGGGGTCTCATGACAGTGACCGTGTGTGCCTGTGTGCGTTGTATGGGTTTTGGCCTCTTTGGGCAAGCAGAGCTCCCCAACCTTATGATTTTGGTTAATAAAACTGGGGTACACGATCAGAGCTATTCAAGAGCTACAAAATATCCCCCCTAAAAATCATTTCTGAAAAGGTCGAATTCCCGTGCCGTGCGCACACCCTAAAAGATTTATTTTACAAAAAAAAGCAAACAACCCCCCTAGAATTATTTATTTTACAATATCATTCAACAACCACCCCTTCTCAAGCCACTCTTGCTTGTTGCTTTCACTGCTGCTACTGCTGTTGCATGCGTGTGCTAGCTTTGCGTGCTGCTTGGGTGCTATAGCTAGAGTGTGTGCATGTGTGTGTGTGTGTGCACGTGTGTGCATGTGCATGTGCATGTGCATGTGTCTCTGTGTGTGTGCACCTGTGTGAGTGTGTGCACCTGTGCATGTGTGTGCGTTTGTGTGTGTGCGCGTGTGTGCATGTGTGTGTGTCTGTGTGTGTTTGTGTGTGTGCACGTTGTGCGCCTGCGCATTTATGCTGCTGCAGCATGCTTGCATCCCTGCCAACTTCATTAGTTGCATAACCACAGAATGCCAATGCAGTGCTAACTGTGGGGGCAAATCAAGGTTTGCGAGTTCTGCATGGCTGCGAGTCCTTGTTATTGCGCTCCTTTGCCTCTTGCTCAGCCCGATGCTCAGCCTGCTGCAACGGCGGGCGGGGGGGAGAGGTGCAGGCGGAGCAGGGGGGGGACATCCTCTCTGCTCGTCACTTTGAACAATAACTATTTTTTGCTACCGCCCCCCTAAAAACCTGAATTGCTCCCCCTAAAAATAAATATATAATTTACCACCGTTTCACGAGTAATATGAAACTGCCCCCTCCAAACAACAATAATTAGGGGCGGTGATATACTTTATTCATAATTAGGGGCGGTGAAATACTTTATTCATACAGTTTATATGGTTTATACATGTATATACGGTTTGTATGACGTAAATATGTGTATACAGAAAACCATACACGGTTCTGGCCAACCCTATACCATATACAGGTGATGACCACATGAAGCTGAACATGTGAAGACACACGAATTTCAGGGCAGGAGAGAGTAAGAGAGAGAGAGAGAGAGAGAGAGAGAGAGAGAGAGAGAGAGAGAGAGAGCAAGAGAGAGTGAGAGAGAAAGAGAGAGAGAGAGAGAGAGAGAGAGAGAGAGAGAGAGAGAGAGAGAGAAAGAAAGAGAGAGAGAGAGAGAGTGTGTGAGAGAGAGAGAGAGAGCGCGCGCTGAAGATGTACACAATGATAGTGAGCCTAGAGCGGCCAGCGACGGTGTTGACTTGTGTTCTTGGTGTGCCTCACACAATCAAATGCAATCAATCGGGGGCAAGTGCGTGAATGCCTGGTATCAAACTCACTCACCCAGGGTGGGCGTCCCGTGCTTGGACTTGTTGGCCAGTGCCAACGGTAGAAACCCTCTCTCTGCCATGCCTTGCAGCTGGTAGCTGTCACTGGCCATCTCAGCTTGGTACTGCCCCACCTGGCTAAAGGCTGCAGCTCCCAGCACCCAAACAGCAAGCCACCTGCCACCCACCTACATGCAATTGCAGGTTTTGAAATTCACCATTGCTCAAACTCAAGTTTTGTCCCCTGCCTCTGTGGGAGATCATGACTCTGACAAGCTAGAACAAGAGAACCGCCGCATCATCTCCTTAGATAGAATCAACCTTGTTTCTATCCAAGGATGTAGGACCTTTGTCTACGAGTTCCAGCCTGTGATCACAAAAAGCACGACAGGTGCTGCGTCGTCCCTGCTACACGTCCGCATGCCCAGCTGACGTCACCTACATCTTCTGTGTACACCCTACACCTACATTGCCTGAGCATTCCCAGCAGCCACAGTGCCTGTGCTTGCACGTGCCCCCTTCCTCTGATCACCTGCTGCGCCACAAGCCCGTAGTACCCCAGCCCCCAGTCACTGCCCTTGCTATCCGGCGAAGCTATGCCCAAGGCAGCCATGGTGGGCAGCAAATACATGGCTACGACGAGCACCACTGCCAGAAGCAGAGCTCGAGGGAAGGTTTTGCCAGGGTTGCGCACCTCCCCTGCCAGGGTGCTGACACTGTCCCAATAGTTCAGGTTCCTGTGAGAGGGCGATGGTGTCAGGGAGGATTACAGGGCTGATGTTTTTAAACTTCGTAAGCTATGCACCTGGGTTGATCACTCAGCTAACCACTCAGGGGAAGAGACCAACAGAAATTACCTTTCCAAAAGAATCAGCTTGTAGTTTTTTTGGGACTCAGAACATGAAGGAGGGAATAATAAAGACACAGGGGGACCACGGAGGCCCAAATAGGCAGGTATTGATATGCTCTTTGGCTCATGTGCGCCCGAAATGGCTAGCTCTAAACTCTACACGTTATGATTCTGTCTGTGGGTGTGAGACTTGGAGCTAGCCAAATGGATTGCACATGCTCCATTTCTGTGTCGTTAACCCCACTATTTGCTGCCGAACCTTCATAACAGATCACCTGCTGCACCACTATCAGTGATATGTGGTAATTCAGAGCCCTTACAATGGCTAAACCGCAAAAAATTAAGGGCAAAGACCCAGTGATTGGCAAGAAACGCAAATTGATATGCTATGATGATAGCCTATATCCCATAGAAAGCAACCATCTAGGTTAGTGGTTCAGTTTATGAGCGTTAAGTCCTGACACTGTACACAATGAGACTGGACTAATTTAGATCACGATCCCTGGTAGCCTGGTAATTTATATTGTCAGCTTTAACTCAAAGCTACATTGGTTCAGATGTGATGAAAAGCCGTTAAAAGCTGCTTCTTAAATGTTAAAAAGGAACATGCATGTTTGGGCCCTTGCTCGGTGACCCCCCTCTGTAATGGAGACATTACACAAAGGACATTCCACTCGTCCACTTTTATAAATTCGATCACTTTGTCAAGTGAAGAGCCTGACGTGAAATTGTTCAGTTCACCAATTCATCTTGTTTAAAAAAGCAGGAAACACACAACACACACACTGCCATCTGCTCTCACCAAAACATGACGTTTATAAAGGTCGTCCAGTCCACCTCCTTTGGCTCAAAAACCAGCCAGTTGGCGGGCCGGATGTGGGGGATTGCAAGCACAATGAGCAGAACAAATGGGACCAAGATGGCCAGTGCGCTGGCAACCAGGCTGTGGCCCACGACGGTGAGGCCCCGGTAGTTCATGTAGGACAGCAGCAGGGCCATGCCCACCAAGAAGACACTGCACAGATTTGTGGTTTGCGGTATTCTGAGAGGCATCATAATGCGGAGCCTTGCGTGACAGAACTTGCCAAAACATGATGCATCGGATGGGTGAACAGGGACGGTAAATACTGTTGCAGAACTTCTCACTGCACAACATGCAGGAATGCTGATTAGACATGCTTTGAAACTCAACAAGAGGCTTGGCACTCTCCTCAAACAAGCATGTGGGGAGGCCAGTGTCCTCAAACAAACAAGTGGGGGGGCTCGTTATTTCTAGGAAGAGGATCCTCGTGACCGTGTTAGTCAAATTGAGACGTCACATCCCTCAAGTCCCGTTGGCCCCCCCAACAAGAGAACCACTCGACAGAAGCTCCCTCGGCCTACCTGCGTGGCCACCCAGCCTCTCCCAGCTCCGGGATGAACAGCTGCAGGTTGGCCGCCAGCATCACGGGGTACAGGCTGTTGTCAGTCACCCCACTCAGCCAGGACCACACGCCCTCTTGGAAGCCCCAGAAGGGGCCAAACGCAGCAGTCACCCACGCCACGTAGCCACTACATCATGAGCACAGGAGTTGACTTGATTGAATGAAGGGCAGACTTAGTTTTAAGTGTTTTAGTGTGCTGGTACAAAAAATGCACTAGAATAACCATGAGGCGACAAAACGCTTATCAAAGGCCCCAACCGCAACACTGCAGTACTGCGTTGCCACACACATGCATTTTTCATTCATCACTGTTTACAAGCACATTTCTGGTAAGCAAACAACCCAGCGATACAGAACGCACCTGTTCTCAGGGAACATCGTGGCACACTCTGCTGTGATCAGAGCCTCGGGCACACTCCATACTAGGGGCAGAATGATGAAGCCCAGGATGGTCAAGAGGGGGCCACCAGAAGACACAGCATCCTTCGGCAATGCAAGCACAGGGAGATTGGCTGGTGTGGCAATACAAGCACAGGGTTGACTTCATTGAAGTTGGGGTCAAGGAAAATGCAGGGCATGTCTGAGACGGCTGCTGGATCCAAGGATGCTTTTGCTATGAATTAACAGGGCATGTAGCTGGGCCTTTTGTAGAAAGCTGAAGCTGATGCTACACTTCACAAGTGCTCCTCACTGCAGCAACAGTCCATGCTGCATGAAGACGATATTGCGTACCTCAGTACCGAATGGTCCCCCGCTGACCTGTGTGCAAGCATGATTTATGATAATGATAACATTTATGTTTATGCTTTGCGATTTGTGCTGTGTGTATGTGTGTGTGCGAGTGTGTTTGTGCGTTTGCATTTGTTTGTGTAGGTGTACATGTGTGTATATGCATGTGTGTGTGTATATATGTTTGTGTGTGTGTGCTTGTGTGCGCGTGCACATGTGTGTGTTTGTGTGTGCGTGCACATGTTTGTGCGTGCGTGTGTGTTTGTATTATGTAGGTATGTATGTATGCATGTATGTGTGTATGTGTGTATGTGTGTATGTGTGTATGTGTGTGTGTATGTGTGTGTGTGTGTGTGTGTGTGTGTGTGTGTGTGTGTGTGTGTGTGCACGCGCGCACTGCTGCAACTGAAGCGTCAAAAACCGTCACACCTCAAAGAAGATGAGCACTACTAGCGGCCATAGAGAGAGTGGGGGGACAACCATCGAGCTGCGGGTTGAGCTGGACGTACTGGGGGACACAGGCGCTTGGTCATGTTTGGTATCCAATTCCCCATTAAGTAAAGGTTGCTTCTGTTCCTGGTCCTGATGGAGGGGGCCTGCCATCCAGAACAGCAAGATGCTGTTAAACACACTAGTGGCCGTCACCCCATGTCCATTCCAGAGAATTATGATGACAAATCTTTTAAAACCTATTTATTTAATTGTAACTGGTTTACTTGGGCAAAGCTCTGAGCTGCATCTTGAATAACAATGACAGACTATCACACTGTGTACAAAAATGCGTAAGTATCTGACTAAGGTTCAATGCGTGCCTAAACATACACTTGAACACACACACACACACACACACACACACACACACACACACACACACACACACACACACACACACACACACACACACACACACAC
>Ga0307942_1004502_pt1 | contig 11079 bp, 7 predicted proteins | sample OrgLakmetagen175_FD_201846 | JGI IMG/M metagenome (GOLD analysis project Ga0307942, IMG submission 201846) | Saline water microbial communities from Organic Lake, Antarctica - #175 | ecosystem: Environmental > Aquatic > Non-marine Saline and Alkaline > Saline | place: Antarctica: Organic Lake...
CGTCTATGTGCATATGCGTATATGCAGCTCCACGACACGTATATGCGTAAATGCGTATATGCAGCTCCACCACACGTCTATGTGTATATGCATGCGTATATGCAGCTCCACCACACGTCATACCGGCATGCAGCTCCACGACACGTCTATGTGTATATGCGTATATGCAGCTCCACGACAAGTCTATGCGTATATGCGTATATGCAGCTCCACCACACGTCATACCGGCATGCAGCTCCACGACACGTCTAGCAGATCTGGGCACTGCGCCCGCTATAGCCTCCAGTACGGACTGGAACGCTCCATAGTTGGCTTGCACGAAGCTCCCTACGTCAGCAGAGCAGTGCACAGACTTTTGTCGTTTTCATATTTGTTCTGTCGAGAGATCACTCAGGTGGAGCAAAAAGGGTCTTAGGACCAAAAAGGGTCTTAGACAGCTTGCAAGGTCGAGCTTTTGTAGCTTTGAAAAGCTTGATTGCCTGCCTAACACTTTTGACTCACATTCCAACAGTTCCCAATTGCCTGTCTCTGTATGCATGTCATTTGAGCTAGGACAGCCCCTGGAACAGGCACACAGCAAATGCCCTTTTGGGGAAAGCAATAAAGTACTCAAGCTTAGTGCTGCTAGTAAAAATCCCTTGCCATTTCTTGCAGAATCAGCAAGGGGGAGGTATTGTGTATGTGTGACACACACCAGGAATCCAGCTGGCCTCCACCCCTGACAAGCTGATCTCCACCCCTATTTTGCTGTCTGCCATCCTACTCTGAAGTCCATCTGGGTGCATTGAACAGCATCATACTCTAGAGTCCATCTGGGTGCATTGAACAGCATCCTACTCTGAAGTCCATCTGGGTGCATTAAAACACACCCTACTCTGAAGTCCACCTGGGTGCATTGAACCGCATCCTACTCTGAAGTCCATCTGGGTGCATTGAACAGCATCCTACTCTGAAGTCCATCTGGGTGCATTGAACAGCATCCTACTCTGAAGTCCATCTGGATGCATTGAACAGCATCCTACTCTGAAGTCCATGTGGGTGCATTGAACAGCATCCTACTCTAGAGTCCATGTGGGTGCATTGAACAGCATTTTACTTTAAAGTCCATCTGGGTGCATTGAACAGCATCCTACTCCGAACAGCATCCTACTCTGAAGTCCATCTGGGTGCATTGAACAGCATCCCACTCTGAAGTCCATCTGGGTGCATTGAACAGCATCCTACTCTGAAGTCCATCTGGGTGCATTGAACCGCATCATACTCTGAAGTCCATCTGAAGGCATTGAACAGCATCCTACTCTGAAGTCCATCTGGGTGCATTGAACAGCATCTTACTCTGAAGTCCATCTGGGTCGGTTGCTGATGCATTGAACAGCTGACAAGTGCAGACAGACTAAGCAGTCGCGCACTGAGTAGTACTCACTAATACATGAAAACGACACAACACCGTACCTGCTGCCTAAAACGGGAAACCTATAACGCATGACCCCAAATTCTCCTTAATCATGCAGCGTTCCAGACTGCACCTGGTCCTATGCAAGTGGGGGTACCCTGCCAACAGTTTGCCACAACCCCTTTAACCAATAACCTAAATAATGCATGACACAGAAAATTAGTTTATGCATGCAGCGTTCCAGACTGTACCTGGTCCTACGCAAGTGGGGGTACCCTGCCAACAGTTTGTCACAACTCCCCTTTAACCTAAATAACGCATGACCCCGAATTCTCCTTAATTATGCAGCGTTCCAGACTGCACCTGGTCCTATGCAAGTGGGGGTACCCTGCCAACAGTTTGCCAAAAGACCCTTCAACCTAAATAACACATGACCCCAAATTCTCCTTATTCATGCAGCGTTCCAGACTGTACCTGGTCTCACGCAAGTGGGGGTACCTGCCAACAGTTTGCCACAACCCCCCTATAACCAAACACCCAAATAATGCATGACACAGAAAAGTATTTTATGCATGCAGCGTTCCAGACTGTACCTAGTCCTATGCAAGTGGGGTACCTAACCTGCCAACAGCTTGTCACAACTCCCCTTTAACCTAAATAACGCATGACCCCAAATTCTCCTTAATCATGCAGCGTTCCAGACTGTACCTGGTCCTATGCAAGTGGGGGTACCCTGCCAACTGTTTGCCAAAAAACCCTTTGAACTAAATAACGCATGACTTCAAATTCTCCTTAATCATGCAGCGTTCCAGACTGCACCTGGTCCTATGCAAGTGGGGGTACCCTGCCAACGTTGCCACACCCTGTCCGGCCCTTGTACGTACTCCCAGCTGCGATCAGTGCACGCGCCCAAGGTAGGTAATTCAATTTTTCAAGAACCAGAGTTTCACCTTGCATGTGTGACTCTCGAGATTTATAACGGAGTCATAATTGCTCGGGTGTTTTTAACCATACGTGTGTAAGTGCAGTGAGTAGCGGATTTCGTGATGAGCTTTTGGTGTATCAGCGTATAAGCGTAAAAGCCAAGATGGGTCAACAGAGTTTGCAGGGCATGGAGTTGGAAGTGCGCGGTGTGTCCTAAACATGCATGGGTACGGGGTGTGTGTGTGTTTGTGTGCGTGTGCGTGTGTGTGTGTTTGTGTGTGTGTGTGTGTGTGTGTGTGTGTGTGTGTGTGTGTGTGTGTGTAAGAATATGCGGCGCATGAAATCGAAAGAGCATTGCTTCCAGGTTGCATCCCCTAGGCGACAAACCACCAACTCAAGTAAACCGTCATTAAGTAACCTAACTCAGAAGTGGTACAGACAAAGGGCCTCCGACTGTAAGCAAGCCTTGGGTTACTCAATGACCTCTTGAGTGGCAGTGATGCGACAGGCAGCTGTCTATCACCACACGTCTGAAATCGTCTAGAAGCTTCTATTCATATTTTATACTTTTATACCTATTACCTATCACGACATAAAGTGGAGCACAACCATAACAGACGATATACACAAACAAAGGATACCGAGCCTTAAAAGATTACGGAGTCAGCCTATCATGAGTTGCCATCAGTGCGTAAGCACGCAACGCGCACCTCGACCCAAGGACAGAGTTGCTAGCTGCTGTTTGATAGTTGATCACTACAGAGTGAATGAGAGGAAGATGATCAGTGTCGTTGCTGCCTTGGCTGCCGCTTTGATTTCTGTCCTGTATGCTGCTCACGCTGCTGCTCACGTTAGTCCTCAAATTGCTGCCCATGTTACTGCTCACAACGCTGCCCACGTTGCTGCTGTGTTTTGGGACAGAAGTTTGAGCGGGGTCCCAACCTGGAGTAGGTAAGATCCGATCCAGGACACATATTGTGATACTTTTGAAAGGGAGAGTGACGCAGCACATGCCATGCACCACCCACTTCTTCCTCCTCCAAATGCCGTGGGCAGGGAAATGGACAAAGAAAGAGCAGCAGGAACCAAAAACCAACACAAATAATTGCACTTTCCAAACGCCTTAAGCAGGCCTTCCGTACAGTTTCTTGCAACACTCCACCCACCTCCGCTTTCCCAGATGCCTTGGGCAAAACGGCGTGCAGCAGATGCTGCAGCAGTGCTGCTGCTCTCTGCGTTCCACACAAGCACGACCTGCAAAGCGTAACCAATAAAAAACGCAGTTGCATGCATGTGTAGACGAGCAGGTGCATGCACGCGCAGACGAGCAGGTGCACGCATGTGTAGATGAGCAGTTGCGTGCACGCGCAGACGAGCAGTTGCGTGCACGCGCAGATGAGCAGGTGCACGCATGTGTAGACAAGCAGGTGCATGCACGCGCAGACGAGCAGGTGCACGCATGTGTAGACGAGCAGATGCATGCACGCGCAGACGAGCAGGTGCATGCATGTGTTGATGAGCAGTTGCATGCACGCGCAGACGAGCAGGTGCATGCATGTGTAGATGAGCAGTTGCGTGCAGTAGGAGTGCATGCACATCAGACCTACAGCAGACACGCAGGAAGTTAGTTACGTTTAGTGCCAGGCATGACCCGAGCTATGTGCAACAACAGTAACATGCAAGGGTTGGCCAGAACCGTATATATACACCGTAAATGACCGTTTATTTGGTAATATCCCTGCTACAGATACCGTATATACAAAAACATATATATGGTAATATATACATAAAGTAAACATATACATATACATGTATACACTGTATATACATATATATACAAATCTAAATAAAAACAAATGGATATGGTAATACATACAGTATATATATGTGTGGCTCTGGCCAACCCTATTTCATAGATGCAGGTGGGGGGTCTTATCGTGGTAAGGACTCATGACATTTTGATTTGCAGTTGATGTGAACAGATACACCACCAAACTGATCACGATTCCACCAAGGATCAAAAGAGGCCCCAACATGTTGCATGCTTTGAACTACATATTCATTGCATGCTTTGAACTACAAAAACAACCGTTGCATGCTTTGAACTACATAAATAGTTGATGCATGCTTTGAACTACATATTTGTTGCATGCTTTGAACTACAAAAATAACCGTTGCATGCTTTGAACTATATAAATAATTGTTGCATGCTTTGAACTACATAAAAGGATGTTGCATGCTTTAAAATACATATTCATTGCATGCTTTGAACTACATATTCATTGTATGCTTTGATCTATATAAAAGGATGTTGCATGCTTTAAACTACATATTCATTGCATGCTTTGAACTACATAAATAATATTGCATGCTTTGAACTACATAAATAATCGCTGCATGCTTTGAACTACATAAAAGGATGCACATGCTTTTTAACTACATGCAACGGGCCAATGCTTTTTGTGCGTTTGCAAATAACAAGGTGAGGGACTAACAAGGGTGCAGACACGCACGCACACACACACACACACACACGCACACGCAGTCACACAGGCTATAGCTGCCTGTGCGTTGCCATTAGCGCGTGATGCCTTCTCGTTCACAAACACACACAGCTCACCTGTACCAGAGCACACACAGCTCACCTGTACCACAGCATACACACAGCTCACCTGTACCACATCACACACAGCTCACATGCACCACAGCACACACACAGCTCACCTGTACCACAGCACACACACAGCTCACCTGTACCACATCACACACAGCTCACCTGTACCACAGCATACACACAGCTCACCTGTACCACAGCATACACACAGCTCACCTGCACCACAACACACACACAGCTCACCTGTACCACAGCATACACACAGCTCACCTGTACCACAGCACACACACAGCTCACCTGTACCACAGCACACACAGCTCACCTGTACCACAGCACACACACAGCTCACCTGTACCAAAGCGTGTGGGTCAGTTTCTGCAGGTGTGCTGTGCTTCTCCAGATCACTGGACACTGCAGTCAGCTGTACGTACCTGTGTGGTAGGGAGGTAGAAGCATGTGGGAGCAGTGCGCTTGGATAAGAGGGACAAGACAACGTGCCGGGTTTGGACGTGCCATCGCAGACAAGTCAACACTAAGCTGCTCTTTGTATATAAAGACGGGTGGCATCACAGACATGTCAACACTAAATTGCTCCTAATATATAAGTAGACGGGTGCCATCACAGACAAGTCAACACTAAGTTGCTGCTTATAGATATGTAGGCGGGTGCCATCACAGACAAGTCAACACTAAGTTGCTCCTTATAGATATGTAGGCGGGTGCCATCACAGACAAGTCAACACTAAGTTGCTCCTTATAGATTTGGACGAGTGCCATCACAGACAAGTCAACACTAAGTTGCTCCTTATAGATATGTAGACGGGTGCCATCACAGACAAGTCAACACTAAGTTGCTCCTTAGAGATATGGACGGGTGGCATCACAGGCAAGTCAACACTAAGTTGCTCCTTATAGATATGTAGGCGGGTGCCATCACAGGCAAGTCAACACTAAATTGCTCCTAATATATAAGTAGACGGGTGCCATCACAGACATGTCAACACTAAGTTGCTCCTTACAGATATGGACGGGTGCCATCACAGACAAGTCAACACTAAATTGCTCTTTATAAATATGGATGGGTGCCATCACAGACATGCCAACACTAGGTTGCACCATGCTTGCTTGCTAAAAGGGCACAGGCAGATGCTTTGAAAGGAGCTGGGATGCTCGGCCTGGCTAAATTTACACCATGATCTTTTGTGTAACACCAGCACACGCATGTACATTCACATCTACGAATAACTTGATCATTTGTGTAACATCAATCACACACACATACACATTCACGTTCACATCTACGAATAACTTGATCTTTTGTGTCACCAGTCACACACACACACACACATATACACATACACATCTACGCAACGAGTCCACTGAAGCACTCAAAAGGGTGCCACACGCAGAAGGGTTTTTATTGATCTGCATGATGGGGAGAGCTGCCTGCCTGACAGCAATTAACAGGATATTGACTCAAGGCAGTCTGTAAACCAGTACAGCGAGTGATATTGACAGCGATTTGAATTTGACAGGAAGACAGTCTATAAACCACTACAGCGAGTTGATATTGGCAGCGAGTTGATATTGACAGGAAGACAGTCCATAAAGCACTACAGCGAGTTAATATTGACAGGAAGACAGTCTATAAACCACTACAGTGAATTGATATTGGCAGCAAGTTGATAGTGACAGGAAGACAGTTTATAAACCACTACAGTGAGTTGATATTGGCAGCAAGTTGATACTGACAGGAAGACAGTCTACAAGTCACTACAGCGAGTTCTTTACCTAAGCTGCCCGGCTCCGGTGGTTTCGTCATAAGGTGCGATACCCTGGTGCATGGCTGCCTGTAAAAAGATGAGGGTGGACATACAAGAAAACTAGGTGAAATCGTCATAAGGTGCGATACCCTGGTGCATGGCTGCCTGTAAAAAGATGAGGGTGGACAACCAAAAAAAATAGGTGAAATGGCCTCCATCCACCATATCCTTGAAAAAACGCTTCAGTCACAAAACAGTTCATTTTTGAGTGCCGGTGGTACACACGCACGCTAGTGCTTATTCAAGAGTGTGTGTGTGTGAGAGAGAGAGAGAGAGAGAGAGAGAGATAGATAGAGAGAGAGAGAGAGAGAGAGAGAGAGAGGGAGAGAGAGAGAGAGAGAGAGAGAGAGAGTGAGAGAGAGAGAGAGAGAGAGATAGAGAGAGAGAGAGAGAGAGAGAGTGAGAGAGAGAGAGAGAGAGAGAGAGAGAGAGAGAGAGAGAAAGAGAGGGAGAGAGAGAAAGAGAGGGAGAGGGAGAGGGCCTCAAACATCTGGTTGTTGCATGAGTGGTGTAACACGCGTGAGTGGTGTAACACGCACACTGCACACTGCACACTGCACCGTGTGAGTGGTGTAACACGCGTGAGTGCTGCAACACGCACACTGCACACTGCACACTGCACGGCGTAAGTGGTGTAACACGCACACACACTGCACCGCGTGAGTGGTGTAACACGCACACTGCACACTGCACACTGCACACTGCACCGTGTGAGTGGTGTAACACGCGTGATTGCTGTAACACGCACACTGCACACTGCACACTGCACGGCGTAAGTGCTGTAACACGCACACACACTGCACCGCGTGAGTGGTGTAACACGTACACGCGCAATGCACCACGTGAGTGGTGTAACACACATGAGTGGCGCAACACTTGTGCGTGGCGTAATATGCGTGAGTTGTGTATGACACACGCTGCACCTTACTTTTCAAATTCAAGGACACACTGCAGCACACAAGACATTCTTGAGCCGCTGCTCCTGCGCCCAATTACTGACACAGTAGCTCTTTTATGATTGCCATTATGAGTACTTTGGACCCTTTGAAAGTAATTATTAATTACAAAGTATGACTGTATCCACAGGCCCTTAGCCACAGGCCCTGATCCAGAGGGATCGACAGGCCCTGATTTACAGGGCAATCCTTTTAAAAGTGTGAATACTTTGAACCCTTCTAAGAGTGTTAATTCGTACTACAAAGTATGACTGGACCCTGATCCACAGGTTAACGCCTCTACAATTGCTTTTGACCCCGCTTCATGGTCTTGGTGGCACCGAAGCGGCAAGTGCCTTGGTTTGTGAAGTAAATGGCTTCATGGTCTTGGTGGCGTTAATTTGTGAAGTAAATTGCTTCATGGTCTTGGTGGCGTTAAAGCGGCAAGTACCTTGGTTTGTGAAGTAAATTCCTAAACCACGCCTATTTGCAGGCCTCAGTTGCCTGATTGGAGGGCACTTTGATAAGCCTCATAAAGCATACATAGGGTTGGCCAGAACCATATATATAGGGTGTATTTTTGGCATCGAAATCACCAAATATATAATCATATTCGGTGCATATGTACGGTTCTGGCCAACCTTAAGCATACAGCATACGCTTACCACATACTGCATACGCTTACCACATACAGAATACGCTTACCACATACAGCACACGCATACCACATACAGCATACGCTCACCACATACAGCATTTGCATACTACATACAGCATTCGCTTACCATTTACAGCATTTGCTTGCCACATACAGCATACGCTTACCACATACAGAATACGCTTGCCACATACAGCATACGCTTATCACATACAGCATACGCTTACCACAAACAGCATACGCTTACCACATACAGAATACGCTCGCCACATACAGCATACGCTTACCACATACAGCACACGCTTACCACATACAGCATACGCATACCACATACAGCATACGCTTACCACAAACAGCATACGCATACCACATACAGCATACGCTTATCACATACAGCATACGCATACCACATACAGCATACGCATACCACATACAGCATACGCTTACCACATACACCATACGCATACCACATACAGCATACGCTTACCACAACAGCATACGCTTACCACATACAGCATACGCTTATCACACCTGCGCAATGACTTCGACTGCTTGGTTGATGCGTGGGTGGTGTGTGACACAATGTGGGATGGGAACGACCTCGTGGCTGCCTTCCCTGAACAAGCCTGTGTGAAAGATGCCATCAAAGCAGAAACACAGGTGATAGGGACACAGTGTTAAATGAGAATTACCTACCTCGCAGCTGCCTTCCCTGAAGCTAAAGCATCGGATTTTCACTTTACTTTTGTAGGCAGCAAACAACAGACAAACAAACTGTGTAAGAACGTGCTCCAATTGCACAAACCCTTCTAAACTACACAGATCGATCAAGGGCCCTTTCGCAATTGAAAGGCATAGGTAGGGTATACCTAGGAAGGTAATATCTGTCAAGAACAAATGAAAAAGTTGTGGATACCACAGATTGTTTTCCCCCTATTCTGTACCATACGAATATCACCATTCCTATCTAACGTACGCTTTCTAGAAGGCAAAATACCTTATTGCAGGTCCCACATAGGACTCTGAGCCACACGTTAACACACATGCACACAAGAGGAATTAAATCAAAAAGGGTCCATGCATTGGGAGCAGACCACTTCCTTCTCCGCACATGCATTGGGAACAGACCACACATGCATTGGGAGCAGCCCACATGCATTGGAAGCAGACCACTTCCTTCTCCACAAATGTATTCCAGGAAGTAGTCTCCTTACCATATTCAGTCCAACGCCAAGGGAGGTAAGTTTGTGAGAACTGCGCTCACATTATACAGGTGAACAGAGCCATTCAGGGAGTTACACTATCCAGGCAACCTTTTCTGCAGGCACACTGGCACTGAGAGGCATACCTTTATTACACTCCTTAAGAAAGTCACCCCCCATTGTAACCATTATTACACTCCTTAGGAGATCTAAAATGGGCACACCAGCACATGAAATTAAGAGCACCTATGCTACACTGTCAGAAATTAGGCACACCTATGATAGGATGCCCAGGCATGATTCGCACAGACAGGAGCAATCAGCTTACACTGTCAAACAATAGGCACACCTATGATAGGAAGCCCAGGCACATCTCGCATGCACAAACAGGAGCACCTACCTTACACTGTCAAACAATAGGCAAACCTATGATAGGAAGCCCAGGCACATCTCGCATGCACAAACAGGAGCACCTACCTTACACTGTCAAACAATAGGCATACCTATGATAGGATGCACAGGCACATAACGCACGCACAGACAGGAGCACCTACCTTACACTGTCAAGCAATAGGCAGGCCTATGACAGGTTGCCCAGGCACATCTCGCACGCACAAACAGGAGCACCTACCTTACACTGTCAAACAATAGGCATACCTATGATAGGATGCCCAGGCACGTCACGCACGCACAAACAGGAGCACCAATCTTACACTGTCAAACAATAGGCACACCTATGATAGGATGCCCAGGCATGCTTCGCACAGACAGGAGCACCTACCTTACACTGTCAAACAATAGACACACCTGTGATAAGACTCCCGGGCACGTCATGCACACACAAACAGGAGCACCTACCTTACACTGTCAAACAATAGGCACACCTATGATTGGATGCCCAGGCACGCCACGCACAGCAAGCTTGGCTCTACACCGCCAGCCAGTGGTCGGTCCAGTGATGAGAGGGAAATGATCAAGTCCTGCATTAAGCAAGCAAACATCAATGGTCGACTGACTTTCCATGAATGACTGTATAATACCGCAGTATAAATGCGCAGTTTTTTTTGATGGTCAATGAATTTGTAAGAAGAAACTGACTTTTATTAAAATACTGTATAATGCCACATTATAGCATTATTGATGCGCACTGCACTGTGGCCTACTTGATGGTCAATGAATTTGTTAGAAGGACCAATGAAGCGTTGAAAAGCCATTATATCTTTGCACTCGTACCTGCCAAAACAGCTTTCCGATTTATGCGTATGTTTGAGCTCCTAAACCCATGCATCTAATTCTGTACCAATTGAGTCTTTAAAGGGTTGGCCAGGCATATATCATGTATACACGAATGCATCTTTTTAGGAATCATCGCTGAACAAAGTGAATAAACCAAACATAAACACACACACACATACATACACACAAACATACAAACATACATACATACATACATACATACATACATACATACATACATACATACATACATACATACATACATACATACAACCATACATACATACATACATA